>OGGU01002054.1_pt1 | contig 10647 bp, 7 predicted proteins | sample 1571241 | NCBI WGS metagenome assembly OGGU01 (sample SAMEA2581934, study PRJEB24529) | metagenome | biome: Human gut stool | place: China | collected 2011
CTGCTTTGTGTGGGCAAGCTCCGTTTCGTTCTTCACGCCCTTCATCATCAGCAGCGGGTCGGTGCCGTCCTTCACGGTGAGGGCAGGGTTTTGCTCCAGCACCTGATACACGGCGTAGTTCACCGTGGCGCACTCGGCCAGCACGGTCTGAGGTTCCGTCTCAGCAGCGAGGAACTTCAGCACATCATCATACTCCGCCAGCGTGATGCCGTTGGCTTCCAGCTCTGCCTTTGCCTCCGGGGTGACGCGGGCCGTGTTGATGAAGAGTACCGCGCGGCTGGGGGTCACATAGCAGTAGGCCATGGCATAGGGAGTGCACTCAATGTCCATGGCGCGCAGGTTCAAAAGCCATGCCAGATGATCCAGCTTGCCCACAAACTGAGCGGTACAGCCCAGCTCCTTGAGCTTGCTGCGCAGCTGATCCAGCTTTTCCGCCGGGGAGAAGCCCGCATATTCCTTCGGCAGGATCCACGCTGGGGTATCCGGCAGGGCAGGGCGGCCCTCCGTCCACAGCTCGTCCTCAAGGTTCAGGGTCTTGATGGAAGCGCCCTTCTTTTCCAGTGCCTTTTTCAGGTCGTTCACGAGGGCCGTGCTGGCGGTCAGGCCGCACAGGCCCAGCACACCGCCTTCCGGCAGGGCATCGGCGCAATACTGCTCCACGGTCGGCACACCCGGCTCGCCCATCCGTTCCAGCTCGATCTCGGTGCCCGCGATCTCCTTTTCGGCCTGCACAAAATAGCGGCCGTCGGCCCACAGGGCGCTCTTGTCTCTGGTCACGACGAAGTTCGAGTTCTCGCCGTGGAAGCCGGAGAAATAGGTCAGGGAGGTGTAGTGGTCGGGCAGATACTCGCTGGAGTGCGGGTCGCCCACCGGGATGAGATAGAGGTCCACGCCATTGGCGTCCATGGCGGCGCGCAGCGCAGCCAGACGCTCAGGAACTGTATTCATGCTCATGATAAAAGCCTTCTTTCTTACACTTGCACTTGCCGGAAAAACGTCCGGCGGCGGTTCTCGCTGGCTCCTATTGTATCATTCCGGCGCACGGATTGCAATTGCCCCGGCCGTTTTACTCCAACGGGGTGAAACGGCGCTTATTCGTCCGCCGTCTTTGATTTCAGATCCAGCTCCGGCATCAGCTCCTCGCTGATGATGGTGAGCATCTGTTCCATTTTGTCCACGTCCTCAGCGGGGAAGCGCTCCCGCACACGCTCGACCACGGTGTGCAGGTAGGAATAGCTGATGTTGTAGTACTCGAAATACTTCTGGGTGGGGCGCAGGTGGTACTCGCGCCGGTCCTTGGCGGACTGGATCTTTTCCACGTAGCCCTTGCGCATCAGGCTGCCGATCTTATACGCCGCGTTGGGGGTAGAGATCTTCATCATCCGCGAGAACTCCGCAATGGTGGGCTCGCCCATGGCCATGATGCCCTCCATGCAGAAGGACTCCACCGTGGTCAGGGTCGCCTCGCGGGTGGCAAAGCGCTGAAACACGTTCTGATAGAAGTGCAGCTTGAATTTTGTGTAAACGTCGTTGAATGCTTTTTCCAGCATGGTGCGGCTCCTTCCGATTGCTCAATTTCCTTTAGTATACCATGTTTTTTCCCAGAAGCAACGGAATTTTTCCGTTTTGAAACAAAGGGCCCCCCAGCCCATGGAGGCCGGGAGGTCCTTTGCGTTAAGGGGGACGCTCACTGCGTCGGGGATGTTCCGGTGGTGCCGAGGAGCTTTTTGAGTCGGAGCCATGCGCCGAAGACGTCCATCTTGGTGACATAATGGTCCGGGTCAAAGAAGGACGCATCCTTCTTGTCGGCCGCGTCCATCAGGCCGTTCTGGACCGCCCAGCGGGTGGCCTTTTGCAGCTCGATCTCTTCGGCGGGGATATCGCCGTAAAGGGTGGGCAGAGCTACCTCCGGTTTGCCTGCGGTCTCCCACAGGAGCAGCGCCAGCGCACGGCGGTCGGTCGGCACCGGCACACCCTGGGGCAGCGCATTGGCGAGGTAGAGGTCTACGCCCAGGCTCACGCCCTGCCACACCACGATGCCTGCGGCTGCGCCGCCCACCGCGATGGTCGCCGCCGTTGCCAGCGGAGAGGGCGCTGCATCCTCGATGATCTCCGCCGAGCGGTACTGCGCCCGGATGGTCACATCCTCGGCAGGCATCTGGAAGGTCATGGCCTCGGCCCGGTAATCGACGTTGATGTCGCCGCTGAGCTTGCTCGACGAAATGCTCCACAGGTCAAACGTCATGCCGTCCGGAATGTCGTTCTGGTCCAGCACCACGGTCAGGGTGTCGTTCTCCTTGGCGGAAACGGACGTCTTGCCGTCGATCGTGCCGCCGATGACGGTCACGGTGTAGGTGGTGGGTTCCGGTTCAGGTTCAGGTTCCGGTTTCGGTTCCGGTTTCGGTTCGGGTTCCGGCTTGGTGATGAGCTCGCCGTTCAGCACCACGTCATCGTCCGGCATGGTAAAGGTCACGGTCTTCTTGTCGACGCCGTAGCTGCTGTTGCAGTTGCCCGCGCCGATGGGCTGGCCGTTCAGGCTGAAAATCTCGGTGTCGGCGGTGATGGTCACTTCCTTCGTCGTGGCATTGCTGGTCACGACGTAGGGGGCCCAATCCGCAGACACACCGTTGACTTTCTCGATCTTGGCATTGGAGGCCACGGTGATGGAGTGGAGATCTGTTACCCCGTCCAAACCTGTGTTGCCGTTGAACACGCCGCCGTTCACGGTGCCGCCGTTGTTGCTCACACTGCCCGCGAAGGTGCCGCCAGAGATCGTTCCGTTGGTGTTGTTTTCCACTGTTCCTTCAAAGGTGCCCTTCTCGATGGTGCCGTTGTTCTCGACTTCGCCGTGGAAGGTGCCGCCCGTGATGGTGCCCATGGTCGTATTGACGACCTCGTCGTGGAAGGTGCCGCCCAGAATGCCGCTGTTGTTGAACACTTTGCCGTTGAACTCGCCGCCCGTGATGGCCGTCGGCTTGCCCACAAAGACGTTGCACTCCACCGCCGAACCATCTCCGATGGTGCTGAAATCGAACAGCCCGCCGGTCTGGTTGCTGCCCGTCAGAAGCAGCATGTTGCCATTGGTCGGGTCATTGGGGATGTACTGCCAGCCGTCGCCCTTGCAGGGGTTTTTGCCGCCGTCGGAATCCTTCGGCCAGCCCTTCTCCATAACGAGGTCGGTGCTGGTGATCGCTCCGTTCAGCACCACGTTCGCGTTCGGCATGGTGAATTTCACGGTATTCTCGTTGCCGTCGTGGGCGCTGTTGCAGTTGTCCGTGCTGAGGGGCTTGTGGTTCAGGCTGTAGATCTTGGTGCTGGCGGTGATGATTACTTTCTGGTTCTTGGTCAATTCGGCCACGACGACGTAGGGCTCCCAAACCGCAGACACACCGTTGACTTCCGTGATCTTGGCATTGGGGGAGGCCGGATCCACGGTGATGGAGTAGACACCAGCTCCCTGTACTTTTATGTAGCCGTTGAACACGCCGCCGAATATGTGGCCGCCGTAGCTGTTGTTCACCCTGCCCGCGAAGGTGCCGCCAAAGATCGTTCCGTTGCCGCCGTTTTCCACAACACCCTTGAAGACGCCGTCCATGATGGTGCGGCCGTTTGTCACTTTTTTCTCAAAGCTGCCGTTCTTTATATGGTGCCTTCGTTTGTCACGCTGCCCGCAAAGGTGCCGTTCTCGATGGTGTTTCTGTTTGTCACTTTTCCATTGAAGGTGCCGTCCTTGATGTAGCCGCTGTTTGTTACTGTTCCATAGAAGGTTCCGCCAGAGATTTCTCCTCCGGCGTTGTTTGTCACTGTTTCCTTAAAGATGCTGTTGCCGGTGATGGTACCGTTGTTTGTCACTGTTCCATAGAAGGTTCCGTCAGAGATCGTTCCTCCGGCGTTGTTTGTCACTGTTCTATCAAAGATGCCGCCGGTAATTGTCGCATACGATTCAATCACACATTGCACAGCCGGAGCGGGCCGCGTTTCTTCACTGGGTTTTTGGGGATGGGTGGAACTGAAATCAAACGTTCCACTCGTCAGAGTCAGTGTATCGGTGCTGTGATCGTAACTCCAGCCGTTGCCCTCGCAGTCGGCAGTGCCGTTGTTGGAGCCGACCGGGTAGCTGTTCTGCATGACGAGTTCGCCGGTGCCGAGCACCACGTTCGCGTCCGGCATGGTGAATTTCACGATCTTATTGTTGCCGTTGACGTGGTCATCCGTGCCGAGGAGCCTGCCGTTCAGGCTGAAGATTTCGGTGTCGGCGGTGATGGTCACGGTGGTGCCTGCGTAGGAGTAGAGGTCCCACGTTCCATCCGCGTTCCGCGGGCCTTCGTCGTTCACTGTGCTCACACTGCCATTCGTTACGGTGACTTGGTGGGCACCGGTCAGCCCCGTATTGCCGTTGAAGATGCCGCCAGTCACAGTGCCGGGGGTCGTAGACAGACCCGCCGCGAAAATGCCGCCGGTGATTTTGCCGTTGTTGTCCACCTGGCCCCTGAAGGTGCCGCCAAAGATCGTTCCTGACGTGTTGTTTGTCACTTCTCCATTGAAGGTGCCTTTCTCAATGTAGCCGCTGTTTTCTACATCGCCCTTGAAGGTTCCGTCAGAGATTTCTCCTCCGGCGTTGTTTGTCACTGTTCCATCAAAGATGCCGCCGCTAATTGTCCCATACGATTCAATCGCACACTTCACAGCCGCATCGGTCCGTGTTATCTTGGTAGCGGGATCGGCGAAATTGAAATCAAACGGTTCACTTCCACTCATCAGATACAGTGTGCCGGTGTTTGTCGAACCCGACGACTTTTTGATGTACTCCCAGCCGGTGCCCTTGCAGGGGGTGGTGCCGCCGTTGGAAGCCTCCGGCCAGCCCTTCTCCATGACGAGGTCGGTGCAGGTGATTGCTCCGTTCAGCACCACGTCCTTGTCCGGCATGGTAAAGGTCACGGTCGTCTTGTCGTTTTTATTGGGGTAGTTGCTTTCGTCGATGGGCTTGCCGTTCAGGCTGAAGATGTCAGTGTCGGCAGTGATGGTCATGGTGGTGTCTTTGTAAGAGTAGAGGTCCCATGCCGTGCCGGGCGTTCCATCCGCGTTCAGCGGGCCTTCGCCGTTCACTTGGCTTACACTGCCATCCGTTACGGTGACGTGGTAGGCACCGGTCAGGTTTGCGTTCCCGTTGAATATGCCGCCGCGTATTTTGCTGCCGTTGTTCTTAGACAGGCCCGCCGCAAAGGTTCCACCAGAGATCGTTCCGTAGTCGTTGTTCACTGTTCCCTTAAAGGTTCCGCCAGAGATCGTTCTGTGGAGGTAGTTTGTCACTTTTCCATTGAAGGTTCCACTGGTGATGGTGCCTTGGTTTGTCACACTGCCCGCAAAGGTGCCGCCAGAGATCGTTCCTCCGGCCTTGTTTGCCACATCTCTATTGAAGGTGCCGTTCTTTATGGTGGCGTTGGTGCCGTAGTTTGTCACACTGCCATTGAAGGTGCCGTTCTCGATGTAGCTGTAGTTTGTCACACTGCCCTCGAAGGTGCCGTTGCCATTGATGGTGCCGTAGTTTGTCACACTGCCCGTGCTCTGGAAGGTTCCACCAGAGATTTTTCCGGTGGGGTCGTTTGTCACGGTTCCATTAAAGATGCCGCCAGAGATCGTTTCGGTGAGGTTGTACACTGCCCCATTGAAGGTGCCGCCGGTGATTATCGCAAACGAATGAATCTCGCACTTCACAGGCTCTGTGGTACTGAGATCAAACGTTCCACCATTCAGACACAGTATGCGGCTTTTGCTATAGTACTCCCAGTCGTTGCCGTTGCCGCCGCCGTTGCAATCTTTGCTGCCGCCCTCGGAGCCGACCGGGTAGCCGTCCGAGCCGATGACGAGTTCTGGGAGAGAGCCTTCTGCAAAGGCCCCCAGGGGGAGCACGGAGAGCACCATGCTCAATGCCAGAATCAGGCTGAGAATGCGTTTTTTCATCGGGGTCGTCCTCCTTTTCTGCCAAAGACTGCGTCAAAAAGCCGCACGGTCGTTCGTTTCTGGGTCCATCATACCACAGAAACAACCGGAATGAAAGCAAAGCCGCGTGAAATGCACTGAAAACTGCGCGAATGACGATTTTTGCCCTCTTGACAGGGCCAAAAACGCCGGTTGCGTCAGTCTGCTTTGGCCGTTCGCAGCCGGATGACGTTCAGCACCACCAGCTCCAGCACGATGGCCACGGCCAGCAGCACCAGCGAGGTGAGCAGGCTGGCGCTGGCACCCAGGAACATCTGGCTCAGGCCGGTGACGACATAGCACACCGCCGAGATGACCGCCGCCGTGATGGCATAGGGCAGCTGGGTGGCCACATGGTTCACATGGCTGCAATGCGCACCGGCGGACGCCATGATGGAGGTGTCCGAGATGGGGGAGCAGTGGTCGCCGCACACTGCGCCGGACAGGCAGGCCGCAATGGAGATGACCAGCATCTCCCCCTGCGGGAACGCATGGCAGACGATGGGGATGAGGATGGAGAAGGTGCCCCAGGACGTGCCGGTGGCAAAGGCCAGGAACACCGCCACCAGAAAGATGATGGTCGGCAGCAGATATTGCAGCGCAGCCGCCGAGCCGTTGAGCAGGTTGGCCACGTAATACTTGGCACCCAGCAGGTTGGTCATGCCGGAAAGGGTCCACGCCAGCGTCAGGATGAGCATGGGGCTGACCATGGCCTTGAAGCCCTCCGGGATGCAGGCCGCGAAGTCCTGAAAGGTCATCACGCCGCGCACCCGGTAGAACACGAAGGTGAACAGCAGCGCGATGCTGCTGCCCATCACCAGGCCCGCCGAGGCATTGCAGTCGGAGAAGGCGGTGATGAAGTCCACGCCTTCAAAGAAGCCGCCGGTGTAGATGAGGCCGAAGATGCAGGCTGCAATGAGCACCAGCACCGGCAAAATCAGGTCGATGACATGGCCGCAGGCTGCGGTGCCGTCGTCCACATCGTCGCCGTAGGGGCGGTCCTCGGTGGTGAAGAGGTCGCCCTTCAGCGCGTTGTCCTCGTTGAGCTTCATGGGGCCGTAGTCGGTGCCCGTGAAGATGAGGAAGAGGATCATGATGAGGGTCAGCAGGGCGTAGTAGTTATACGGAATGGTGCGCAGGAACATGGTAAAGCCGTTGATGCCCGAACCTTCCGGCACCGAGGAGGTGACGGCCGCCGCCCAGCTGGACACCGGCGCGATGATGCAGACCGGGGCCGCCGTGGCGTCGATGAGGTAGGCCAGCTTTGCGCGGGAGACCTTCTGCCGGTCGGTCACAGGCCGCATGACAGAGCCTACGGTCAGGCAGTTGAAGTAGTCGTCCACAAAGATGAGCACACCCAGAACAAGGGTCATGAACTGCGCCCCCGCGCGGGTGTGGATGTGGGTGGACGCCCAGCGGCCAAAGGCCGCGCTGCCGCCCGCCTTGTTCATCAGGGCCACCAGGATGCCCAGCATGACCAGAAAGACCAGAATGCCCACATTGCTGGAGTCGGACAGCTTGGCGACCATGCCGCCGTCTTCGTTGAAGAACAGGGTGTTCAGGGCCAGTTCCAGGTTGCCGTTGGCAAAGAGCAGCGCACCCGTCGCGATGCCCACCAGCAGCGAGGTGTAGACCTCCTTGGTGTTCAGTGCCAGCACGATGGCCACCACCGGCGGCAGCAGGGAGAGCGCCGTGCTGTACACGGCGCAGGTGTAGGTAGACGGGTCGGCAATGGTGCCGGGTGTTGCCGCCGTGCACCACAGCAGCAGAGCGAACACCAGCACGGCGCCCGCCCACGAAAGATTGACTTTTTTCATAAGATCTGATTCCTCTTTTGATTTTTTGCCTCAGCGCGGGGCAGACTATCCCCAACCAGACAGGGAAGGGGGTGTTTGCCGCGCCGGATTATAAAGCGCTGTACTTTGAACTGTTCCGCGCCAGCGAACAGGCCGCCCGCCTCCTCCACGAGGCCCAGCAGCGGGCCGAAGAACAGGTGATGGCGGAGGATGAACCGCCGCTGCGGTTGGAAGAACCGCTCCGTCCCCGCTCACGGGAGGCCGCCCCCCGGAAACCGTGAAGCGGCTGCTGGACGGACCCTCTCCGTCAGTGCTGCGCACTGCCACCTCTCCCGAAGGGCGAGGCATTGGCAGGCCGGGCCAGCCCTGCTGTTCGCTTGGGCCCGATGGGGCGCAAGGTGCCGGGCCCTGCTCTCATTGGCAGCGGCATTTGTATTGCAGCCGTGAATCGAGACAGCGGAGCCCGGCCGTTCCCGATTGCAAAAAACTTCGCTCGTCCAGCACGACCACTACCGACTCGCCAGTGGCTCTCCCTTCGGGAGAGCTGTCACCGAAGGTGACTGAGAGGGTTCACCCCTTCTTGCTCTCTGCCTTCGCCGCGAACTTCGCGTCATTGACGACGAAGCGCTCATGCACGCCGCCGCCCACGGGGCCTTTTTCGTCGTGCAGCGAGACCTTGAACACCAGCTTCCGGCCTTCCACGGCGGTCAGCTCGCTCTCACAGGTCACGGTCATGCCCACGGGGGTGGGGGCGGTGTGCTCCAGCTCCAGCTTCGTGCCTACCGAGCCGCAGCCCTCGTCCAGCTCGGACGCGACGCTCATCCAGCAGGTCTTTTCAGCCAGTGCCACCAGTGCGGGCGTTGCGAACACGTCCAGTGTGCCGCTGCCCATGGTCTTTGCGGTGTTTTCGTTCGTCACGAGCTGGCTCTGCTCGCCGTGGATGCCAACATTCAACATAAAAAACTTCCTTTCCAAAATCGCCTTGCGGCAATAAATTTCCGACCTCCTGATAGGATACCACATTTTCCGCGTCGATGCACCTGTTTTTGGTGGATTTCTGCATTTTCCTCGTTCCGGTCGGACGGCACCCCCGCTTCCCCCTCACCGGACCTCTCCATTTTTCCATGCTCAAAACGCACCCTTTTTGCAGATTGAAATCGCAGTTTTCTTGCGTATTGGGGTATTTTTTTACAATTTCGAGGTTCTGTTCAAAATCTTTGCAAAAAGCCTTGACAGGGCCTCTTCTGCGTGATACTATGAACACATGAACAAACGTTCACATGAATGTGCCGCGAAAGGAGAGACTGCCATGAACGACCCCAAAGACGCTCTGCCCGCCGCGCAGCCGGAGCCTCTCGTGATGCCGGATGACGAAGTGCTGTATGAGCTGGCCGACCTGTTCCGGGTGTTCGGCGACTCCACCCGCATCAAGATCCTGTATGCGCTCCACGACAGCGAGCTGTGTGTGCAGGACCTCGCGAATGCGGTGCAGCTGAGCCAGTCTGCGGTGAGCCACCAGCTCCGGGTGCTGAAGGACTCGAAGCTCGTGCGGTTCCGCCGGGACGGAAAGACCGTTTACTACGCACTGGACGATGACCATGTGCGCAGCATCCTCTCCATGGGGATGGATCATATCGAAGAATAACGAAAGGCTGGTATTACTTATGAAGAAGAGCTACAAGATCGAAGTGGACTGCGCAAACTGCGCTCAGAAGATGGAAGACGCTGCCAACACCGTTGCAGGCGTGGCAAATGCTACCGTCAGCTTTATGACCCAGAAGATGAAGGTGGAGTTCTCTGAAGGTGCAGACCCCCACGACACCATGGTGAACGTTCTGGCCGCCTGCAAGAAGGTGGAGGACGACTGCGAGATCTTTGACATCTGACCTCTTCCGGTCCGGTTCCCGGCATCGCTGCTGGGCGGCAGCTCTCCCCCTGTGGGAGAGCTTTTCTTTCCTCTGCCGCCGGGCAACGGAAAACTTCTCTTTTTCGTGGAAAAAACGGGCAGTTTTCAACACTTTCCACGCACTTTTCAACATCCTTCGCGGAAAACTCCAAAAAGAAACGTGGAAAAGCAAGTTTTCTGCGGGAAAATCCCGTGGAAAACACGGGGGAAAGGGTGGAAAATCCATTTTTGTGGGGAAAACCTGTTGAATTCCACTGCGTTTTCCCGTTTTTTCTCAGAACCGCCGCAATCCGACAAAAGGAGCGTTTTGTATGACCAAAAAGCAAAAAAAGAGCCTGCAGCAGATCCTGATCGCGCTGGCCCTTGTGATCCTGCTCAAGCTGCTGCTCCGTGTGCTGCCGGCACTTCCCACCCCGGTGGAGCTGCTGCTCTACCTCATCCCGTACTTTGTGGTGGGCAAGGACGTGCTGCGCAAGGCCATCAAGGGCATCAAGAACCGCCAGCCCTTTGACGAGTGCTTCCTGATGGCTGTTGCCACCGTGGGCGCGTTTGCGCTGGGCGACTATGTGGAGGGCTGTGCCGTTATCATCTTCTACCAGATCGGCGAGCTGTTCCAGAGCGTGGCCGTGGGCAAGAGCCGCCAGAGCATTTCCAGCCTGATGGACATCCGCCCGGACTACGCCAACATTGAGGGCGAGGACGGCAGGCTGGAGCAGGTGGACCCGGACGACGTGGAGATCGGCACCGTGATCGTGGTCCAGCCCGGCGAGCGTGTGCCCATCGACGGCGTGATCGTGGAGGGCACTTCGGCCCTGAACACCGCAGCCCTGACCGGCGAGAGCCTGCCCCGCGATGTGCAGGCCGGCGATGAGGTCATCAGCGGCTGTGTGAACATGACCGGCCTGCTCAAGGTGCGCACCACCAAGGAATTTGGCGAGTCCACGGTTTCCAAGATCCTCGACCTCG
>OGGU01002059.1_pt1 | contig 10625 bp, 6 predicted proteins | sample 1571241 | NCBI WGS metagenome assembly OGGU01 (sample SAMEA2581934, study PRJEB24529) | metagenome | biome: Human gut stool | place: China | collected 2011
CTGCAGGAGATTGCCGACACCAACTACGATGTCGAAATCGAGAATGCGCTGATTGAAAAGGCGGTTGCCAATGCCCAGATGGACATTCCGGCGGCGATGATTGACGATCAGCTGAACTACGTCATGCGTGACGTGGAATACTCCATGATGCGTCAGGGTCTCCGCATGGAAGACTACCTGAAGTACACGGGTCAGACCCGCGAGCAGATGGCGCAGCAGTACCGCGGCGAAGCGGAAAACCGCGTGAAGATTCAGCTGGTGCTGGAAGCCATCCGCAAGGCGGAGAACATTGAGCCCACCGCCGAGGACATCGACGAGCAGAGCGCGAAGCAGGCCAAGCGCGCTGGTCAGGAAGTGGAAGCTTTCAAGGCGAACCTGACCGACGAGCACAAGGCGTACCTGTCCGATCTGGCTGCCATCCAGAAGGTGTGCGACCTGATGAAGGCTGGCGCGACCGTCGTGGACAAGAAGCCGGAAGAAGCGGCGGAGACTGCGGAAGAAACCAAGACCGAGGAGTAATCCCCTAATTTTACGCTGATGAACGCGGGAGACAGGTCACGCCAGTCGCGACCGCTCCCGCGTCTTTCAGAATATACAGAAAACGGAGCAGGAGCAAAAAATGCGCCGCACGCATAGGTGCGCCCCAAACGGCGTACACTGAGCGGGAAAAATGCGCTGGAAAGCCCCTGCTATCCATGCTGCAAGGACAAATATGCAGCGAGGAGGGATAACGCAATGAATCTGATCCCCTATGTGGTCGAACAGACCAACCGCGGCGAGCGGTCGTATGACATTTATTCCCGCCTGCTCAAGGATCGCATTATCTTCTTGGGCGGCGAAATCAACGACGACGTGGCGAACACCGTCGTGGCGCAGATGCTCTTTCTGGAAATGGAAGACCCGGATGCCGATATCTGTCTGTACATCAACAGCCCCGGCGGTTCGGTGACGGCTGGTATGGCAATTTATGATACCATGCAGTACATCAAGCCGCAGGTGCGCACGGTGTGCATCGGCATGGCGGCGTCGATGGGCGCGTTCCTGCTCATGGCGGGTCAGAAGGGCAAGCGCTGCGCTCTGCCGAACAGCGAAGTTATGATTCATCAACCGCTGGGCGGTGCGCAGGGTCAGGCGACGGACGTGCAGATTCAGGCGGAATGGCTGCTGAAAACGAAGGAAAAGATGATCCGCATGAAGGCTGAAATGACGGGGCAGGATATTGAGCGCATCCGCCGCGACGTGGAACGCGACCACTTCATGTCTGCGCAGGAAGCCCTCGAATACGGGATCATTGATGAAATCTTCGATCCCCGCAAGAAGACAAATTGACAGCTTGAGAGGTAGAAGATGGCAAAAGACGATATGACCCGTACGCCGCTGAAACGGTGCAGCTTCTGTGGCAAGACGGAACGCCAGGTCATGCGGATGGTGGCAGGCGCGAACAACGTTTGCATCTGCAACGAGTGCATCATGCTCTGTCAGGAGATTATCTCCGACGCAATGCCGATGATGCACTCCGGGCATCCGCAGCAGGAGCAGAAGTTCGACCACCTGCCGTCCCCCGCAGAAATGAAGCAGGTACTGGATGATTATGTCATCGGGCAGGAACATGCCAAGCGTGCCCTGTGCGTGGCGGTGTACAACCATTACAAGCGCATCGGCCAGCGCCCCGGCAAGGATGATGTTGAACTGCAGAAGTCGAACATCCTGATGGTGGGACCGACGGGCTGCGGCAAGACGTTTCTGGCGCAGACACTCGCGCGCATCCTGAATGTGCCGTTCGCGATTGCTGATGCAACGAGCCTGACGGAAGCCGGCTACGTCGGCGAAGACGTGGAGAATATCCTGCTTCGCCTGATTCAGGCAGCGGATTACGACATTGACGCGGCACAGCGCGGCATCATCTACATCGACGAAATCGACAAAATCGCCCGCAAGAGCGAAAATCCGTCGATTACGCGCGATGTCAGCGGCGAGGGCGTGCAGCAGGCGCTGCTGAAAATCCTCGAAGGTACGATTGCCTCCGTTCCGCCGCAGGGTGGCCGAAAGCATCCCCAGCAGGAAATGATTCAGATTGACACGACAAACATCCTCTTTATCTGCGGCGGCGCGTTCGACGGCATTGTGCCGATTATCGAGAGCCGCACGGGCAAGAAGAACCTCGGTTTCGGCGCGGAGCTGACCAGCAAGACGCCGGAGGGCAGCACGGATGCGCTGAAAAAGCTGCGCCCGGAGGATTTGACGAAGTTCGGTCTGATTCCGGAATTTGTCGGTCGTCTGCCGATTACAGTGACGCTTGACGCGCTGGATGAGGACGCGCTGGTGCGAATTCTGACCGAGCCGAAAAACGCGCTGTGCAAGCAGTACCAGAAGCTGCTGGGACTCGACGGTGTGGAGCTGACGTTCGATGACGACGCAGTGCGGGCGATTGCGCACATGGCAATCGAGCGCAAGTGCGGCGCACGCGGTCTGCGCGCGATTATCGAGGATGTCATGCTGGACACGATGTTCGATTTGCCAGGCCGCCGGGAAATCTGCGGCTGCGAAATCACGGCGGATTCCGTGAACGGCAAGTGCGAGCCGAAACTTATTGAGGGAAAGCGGCACAAGCTGGGCGGTCGGACGGCGAAGCGCAAGATGGAAGAAAACGCGCTGGCGGAACAGCCTGACGTGTGCTAATCGAATATTGAACCAATTAAAAAGGGCGAATCTGCGGGAAATGCAGGTTCGTCCCTTTTCGTATGCAATTACTTGTGATACGCCGTCGCGTTCAGAATGTCCTCGGCGCGCTTGACCTGCTCGTCGGTCGGCGTCGGAACGCCTTCCAGCGGGTAGGGGATGCCGAGCTTCTGCCACTTCGACACACCCAGCGTGTGGTACGGCAGAATCTCCACGCGGCTGACCGTCTTGAGGCTTGCGATAAAATCACTCATCTTGCGCAGGTCGTTCTCGTCGTCGGTCACACCCGGCACGAGAACGTGGCGAATCCACATTTCCTTGCCGTTGTCGGACAGATAGCGCGCCATGTCGAGGATATTCGCGTTATCTTTGCCGGTCAACTCCACATGCAGCTTGCTGTCGAACTGCTTCAAGTCGAGCATGAACAGGTCGGTCAGGCTCATCAGCTCATTGAAGCGGTCGAGCCACTCCGGGTCGCGGCGGAAGGGCTGACCTGCCGTGTCCACGCAGGTGTGCACTCCCTCTTTCTTCATCAGCCGGAAGAACTCGGTCACGAAGTCCAGCTGCACCAGCGGTTCACCGCCGGAAACGGTGATGCCGCCGTTGTTCTTCCAGTAAGGCTTATAGCGAATCGCCTTGTCGAACAGCTCGCGTGCGGTTATTTCCTTCGTTTGGCTGATAGACGAAGGGCACCATGTGTCGGGGTTATGGCAGAATTTGCAGCGCAGCGCACAGCCGTAGAGGAAAACGGCGCAGCGAACGCCGGGACCATCCACCAGCGCAAAAGATTCAAACGAATGAATACGTCCCTTGATGTTGGGATTCGGATTGCTCATGTTTCTAAACTCCTTGCGAGGGATTCGGGCGGATAATCCGCCACCTCTATTATACCCGAAAAAGCGCGCCTGTAAACAGGAAAAGCCGCTTTTCTGGGAAAATTCGTGCCTCTGGACAGAAAAAACCCGGCGGAAGTTGCCGTCCGCCGGGTGAAGGTTTCCAACAGGGGATTACATGCGGGTGTGGCAGGTACGGGCGATAACGTCCAGCTGCTGCTCACGGGTCAGGTCGATGAACTTCACGGCATAGCCGGAAACACGGATGGTGAAGTTCGCGTATTCTTCCTTCTCCGGATGCTCCATGGCGTCCAGCAGCTTTTCCTTGCCGAACACGTTCACGTTCAGGTGATGCGCACCCTGATCGAAGTAGCCGTCCATGACCTGCACGAGGTTGTTCACGCGCTCGCCGGCAGCATGACCCAGCGCATCGGGGTTGATGGTCTGGGTGTTGGAGATGCCGTCCAGCGCCCAGTGATAGGGCAGCTTCGCGGTGGAGTTCAGGGACGCAACCAGACCATTCTGCTCCGCGCCGTAGGAGGGGTTCGCACCGGGCGCGAGGGGCGTCCAAGCGCGGCGGCCGTCAGGCGTAGAACCGGTGGCCTTGCCGTACACGACGTTGGAGGGGATGGTCAGGATGGAGGTGCTGGGCTCGGAATTGCGGTAGGTGTGATGCTTCTTCACCATGTCGATGAAGGTCTTCAGCAGCCACTTGGCGATGTCGTCCGCACGATCGTCGTCGTTGCCGTACTTCGGGAACTCGCCCTCGGTCTTGTAGTCGTAAACCATGCCGGATTCGTCGCGGATAGCGGTGACCTTGGCATACTTCAAAGCGCTGATGGAGTCAACGCAGTGAGAGAAGCCAGCGATACCGGTCGCGAAGGAGCGCTTCACATGGGTATCGATCAGCGCCATTTCAGCCGCTTCGTAGTAGTACTTGTCGTGCATGTAGTGGATCAGGTTCAGCACGTTGACATACAGGCCAGCCAGCCAGTCGAGCATACGCAGGTAAGCGGGCTTGACGATGTCCCAAGTCAGTTCATCGGTGGTGATGGGCGCGTAGCAGGGACCAACCTGGGTCTTCAGCTTCTCGTCCATGCCGCCGTTGATGGCGTACAGCAGCGCCTTCAGCAGGTTCGCGCGAGCGCCGAAGAACTGCATCTCCTTGCCGGTCTGGGTAGCAGACACGCAGCAGCAGATGGAGTAGTCGTCGCCCCAGACGGGCTTCATCACGTCATCGTTCTCATACTGGATGGAAGAGGAGACGATGGAGATGTGCGCCGCGTACTTCTTGAAGGCTTCCGGCAGACGGGAGGTGTACAGAACGGTCATGTTGGGTTCCGGAGACGGGCCCATGTTTTCCAGCGTGTGCAGGAAACGATAGTCATTCTTGGTGACCATGGAACGGCCGTCCAAACCAGTGCCGCCGACTTCCAGCGTCGCCCAGACGGGGTCGCCGGAGAACAGCTCCTGATAGGAGGTGATGCGGGCGAACTTGACCATACGGAACTTCATGACGATGTGGTCAACCAGCTCCTGCGCCTCGGCCTCGGTGATGACGCCGTTTTCGAGGTCACGCTCGACATAAATGTCGAGGAAGGTGGAGATGCGGCCGACAGACATGGCAGCGCCGTTCTGGGTCTTGATGGCGGCCAGATAGCCGAAGTACAGCCACTGGAACGCTTCGTGCGCGTTGCTGGCGGGCTTGGAGATGTCGTAGCCGTAGGACGCGGCCATGACCTTCATGTCCTTCAGGGCGTTCACCTGCAGGGTGATTTCCTGACGCTGACGGATGACGTCGTCGGTCATCGTGCCGTCGCCGCAGTTGGCGAAATCATGCTGCTTTTCAGCAATCAGCACGTCGATGCCGTACAGCGCAACACGGCGATAGTCGCCCACGATACGGCCGCGGCCATAGGTGTCCGGCAGACCGGTGATGATGTGGGACTTGCGGGCCGCGCGCATTTCAGGCGTGTATGCCATGAAGACCGCGTCGGAGTGCGTCAGGTGATATTCGGTGAAGATCTTGTGCAGTTCGGGAGCGGGGGTGTACCCGTTCTCGGTGCAGGACTGTTCCGCCATGCGGATGCCGCCGAAGGGCATGAAAGCGCGCTTCAGGGGCTTGTCCGTCTGAAGACCCACGACCTTCTCCAGATCCTTCAGGTCTTCGTCGATGTAGCCGGGCTTATGGGAAGTCAGGGTAGAAACAATCTCGGTGTCCATATCCAGGACGCCGCCCTTGGCGCGCTCTTCCTTCTGCAGCTTCTGCAGAGCGCCCCACAGCTTGTCGGTCGCTTCGGTCGGGCCGACCAGGAAGGATTCGTCACCGTCGTAAGGCTTATAGTTCTTCTGGATGAAGTCGCGAACGTTGACTTCTTCCTTCCAGATGGAACCCTTGAAGCCATTCCACTGCTCAAAATTGTACATGATGGTTGACCTCCTGATGTTGAAATGTGTGCCGGAAACCGGCGAATGAACGCCGCCGTCCCCAAATCATCCGCGTGGATGGGGGTCAGTAGGGAACTGCTTCCGAACCACAGATATTCTATCACAAGATGTTGTATAATGCAATAGGCAAAATCACAAAACGCGCAAAAAATCGACAACTTCATGAAAAGCCTTACAAACCCTTGAAAATGGCGGGCGAAAGAATGCCGCTTTCGCGGATGAAAGCGGTACACTATATCTTGTGGTGTGGACAGCGTGGACAAACAAGGACTGTATCCACGGCAGAAAGAAAAATTGCAGCAAAAGCTTCATCCGGGCATGGTTTTCCGCCGCTTCGGGCATACTGCGGTCGATGAAATGCAAGGGAGGTTTTGCGCATGTTTTCAACAATGCTGGTCGTCATCCAGCTGGTGGTGTCGGTGGTGGTGGGACTGTACTTTTTCCGGCAGCTGCGCCAGTCGCGGCAGAAAGAGCCGGCGCACGGGCGGGAGAGCAACCGCGAAATGGAGCGGATGCGCCACCTGCGGTCGATTCACCTGTCAGAGCCGCTGGCGGAAAAGGTGCGCCCGACGAAAATGAGCGACGTGATTGGTCAGGAGGACGGCATTCGCAGCCTGAAGGCGATTCTTTGCGGCGCGAATCCGCAGCATGTGCTGATTTACGGCCCGCCCGGCATCGGCAAGACCTGCGCGGCGCGGCTGGTGCTGGAGGCGGCGAAGCAGTCGCAGGGGACGCCCTTCAGCGAGGATGCGCCGTTCATCGAGGTGGATGCGACGTGCGTGCGCTTTGATGAACGCGCGATTGCCGACCCGCTCATCGGCAGTGTTCATGACCCGATTTATCAGGGTGCGGGGCAGCTGGGCGCACAGGGCGTGCCGCAGCCCAAGCCCGGCGCGGTCACCAAAGCGCATGGCGGGGTGCTGTTTCTGGATGAAATCGGCGAACTGCATCCGGTGCAGATGAACAAGCTGCTGAAGGTGCTGGAGGATCGCCGCGTGATGCTGGACAGCGCGTATTATAATCCGGATGACGCGACGATTCCGCGCTATATCCACGACATTTTCCACAATGGGCTTCCGGCGGATTTTCGGCTTGTCGGCGCAACTACGCGCAGCCCGTCAGAAATCAGCCCCGCTCTGCGCTCGCGGTGCATGGAAGTTTTTTTTCGCGCGCTGACACCGGAAGAAATTGCCCTGATTGCTTCCGGCGCAGCGGAACGCGCGGGCTGCGCGATGGCAAAGCAGGAGGCGGAAACCATCGGGCGCTATGCCGCCTGCGGACGCGACGCGGTGAATATTGTGCAGATGTGCGCGGGACTGGCGCAAATGGACGAGCGCACGATGATTCTGCCAGAGGATGTGGCGTGGGTGGTGCAGAGCGGGCATTACACCATCCACGCCCAGCAGAAGGCGGATGTCTCGAACCGCGTTGGCGTGGTGCATGGGCTGGCGGTATATGGCGAAAATCAGGGCGCGCTGCTGGATTTGGAGGCGGTCGCGACGCCGGGACACGGCGAAATCACCGTGACGGGCATTATTGATGAGGAAGAAATCGGGCAGGAGGGGCACAAGATGCGCCGCCGCTCGACGGCACACAGCGCGGCGGAGAATGTCCGCACACTGCTGAAAAGCCTCGGATACACACTGGAAAACACCGATTTGCACATCAATTTTCCCGGTGGAATGCCCGTTGACGGCCCGTCGGCAGGCGTCGCGATGGCAGTCGCGGCGGTCAGCGCGCTGACCGATACGCCAGTGGACGGCACGATGGCGGTCACGGGTGAAATTACCGTGCAGGGGAAAGTGAAGGCGGTCGGCGGCGTACCGCAGAAGGTGGAAGCCGCGTGTCAGGCAGGGCTGCTGCGCGTGCTGATTCCCAAGGAGAACGACGCGGAGATGCTGCATATCGCGGGCATTGAGGTGCAAGGAATTGACGATGTGCATCAGGCGCTGTCAGCGATGCTTGTGCACACAAAGACGGCGAAGAAGCTGATTCACAGTCCACTGCCGATGACGGAGAAGGTCGCCGCGGCTGCTGCAGAACCCGGTGCGTGACACAGAACGACGAAAAATTTACATTCTCGCAGAAAAAAATCGTTACATCATATGTTTTTTCGCTTGTCAAACCGTGGCGGAATATGTATACTATATCTTTGCCGGACGGGAAGCGCCGTTCGAGCGTGGACGCGGCATGATACGCTCTGGTTCGCCGCGTCCGATGAGGAGGAACTATGCCCAGAAAGAAAACCAATCTGACGATGCCGGTGCTGGCGCTGCGGGGGCTGATGGTATTCCCGCACATGGTGCTGCACTTTGACGTCGGCCGCCCGAAGTCTGTCGCCGCCCTGCAGGAAGCGATGATGAATGACCAGAAGATTTTCCTCGTGGCGCAGAAGGATGTGGATGACCCAGACCCTACCCCGGAAAATTTGGGCACCGTCGGCACAATCGCCAATATTCGGCAGGGGATGAATCTGCCCGGCGACAGCCTGCGTGTGCTGGTGGAGGGTGAAACGCGCGGCGAATTGACTACTGTGACGCAGGAACGGGAGACCCGTTCCTGCTGGGACGTATTCACCTGCCGAAAGTGACCGCGCCGGCGGATGAAATGGAGCTGGCGGCGCTGGTGCGCACGGCGAAGGATTATTTTGATGCCTATGCCCGCGCGAGCCAGCGGGTCAGCCAGGAGACGATTGCGTCCATCCGGGATGTGGATGACGCCGAGCAGATTGCTGACCTGATTGCCGCAAATATCCTGACGAAGCTGGAAGATCGCCAGCAGATTCTGGAAGAATTCGATATTCAGCGCCGTCTGGAACGCCTCTGCACCATTTTGAGCCGCGAAATTGAACTGACCGGCGTGGAAAAGCAGGTGCAGGAGCGCGTCAAGAAACAGATTGACAAAAACCAGAAGGATTATTATTTGCGCGAGCACATGAAGGCTATCCAGACCGAACTGGGCGATACCGACGCGACGGATGTGGAGGAGCTTCGCGAACGCGCCAAGAATACGCCGCTGAACGACGAAGCACGTCAACGCGTGGACAAGGAGCTGGAGCGCCTGTCCCGGATGACGCCCGGCACACCGGAAGTCGGCATGTCCCGGACGTATATCGAGTGGATTCTCGACCTGCCGTGGGGCAAGCAGACGACTGATAATTTGGATTTGAAGCGCGCGCGGAAGGTACTGGCGCAGGATCACTACGGGCTGGAGAAGGTCAAGGAGCGCATCGTCGAATATTTGGCGGTGCTCAAGCTCAAGCAGGATATGCGCGGCCCGATTCTATGCTTCGTCGGCCCGCCCGGCGTGGGCAAAACGTCCATCGTTCGCGCAATTGCCAAGGCAGTCGGGCGGCAGTTCGTGCAGGTGTCGCTCGGCGGCGTGCGTGACGAGGCGGAAATCCGCGGCCATCGCCGGACATATATCGGCGCGATTCCAGGGCGGATTATCTCCGGCATGAAGCAGGCTGGCACGATGAACCCGGTATTCCTGTTCGACGAAATCGACAAGATGAGCCACGATTTCCGCGGCGACCCTGCCAGCGCCATGCTGGAGGTGCTCGACGGCGAGCAGAACGGCGCATTCCGCGACCACTATCTCGAACTGCCCTTCGACCTCAGCCGCGTCATGTTCATCACCACCGCCAACAGCATCGACACCATCCCCACGCCGCTGCTCGACCGCATGGAGGTTATCGAAGTGCCGTCGTACACGGAAGAGGAGAAGCTGCAAATCGCTAAGCGCCACCTTTTGCCCAAGCAGGTGAAAGAACACGGGCTGGATGCCGGGACGGTGAAAATCAGCGACCGCGTGATGCGCAGCCTGATTGAGGGCTACACACGCGAAGCCGGCGTCCGCACGCTGGAACGTACGATTGCCAAGGTCATCCGCAAGGCCGCCGTGACGATGCTCGACGAGGGCGAAACCGAAGTTACCGTGACCGAAAAGGTGCTGCACCAGTACCTCGGCGCGCCGCGTTTCACCCGCGAACTGCCGGAGAAAGAGCCGCGCGTGGGCATTGTCAACGGTCTTGCGTACACCACCGTCGGCGGCGAAACGCTGGAAGTCGAGTGCCTGACCATGCCCGGCAAGGGCGGTCTGCGCCTGACGGGACAGCTTGGCGATGTGATGAAGGAATCCGCCGAAGCCGCGTTCTCCTACGTCCGCGCGCACTGCGCTGATTTGGGATTGGCGGATGATTTCTACAAAGATGTTGATATCCACATCCATGTGCCGGAAGGCGCTGTGCCGAAGGATGGCCCGTCCGCGGGTGTGACGATGGCGACGGCGCTGGTGTCTGTGCTGACGGGGATTCCCGTGCGCAATGATGTGGCGATGACGGGGGAAATTACCCTGCGCGGGCGTGTGCTGCCGATTGGCGGATTGAAGGAAAAGACGCTGGCGGCGTATCGGGCGGGGATTACAACGCTGATTATTCCGAAGGAAAATCAGAAGGATTTGGAAGAAATTCCGCCGCATGTGCTGAGTCAGTTTAAAATTGTGTGCGTGGAGCAGATTGAGCAGGTGCTGGAAAATGCGCTGACGCGGATGCCGGAGCGCCGCGCTTAAAGCCCAAAGAGCAACACGCGGAAGAAGTAGGAAAGTGCGACCAACTCAATCGCGCGAAGGGGTCAAGGGGCAATGCCCCTTGCGGAGTCCAGAGGC
>OGGU01002061.1_pt1 | contig 10619 bp, 8 predicted proteins | sample 1571241 | NCBI WGS metagenome assembly OGGU01 (sample SAMEA2581934, study PRJEB24529) | metagenome | biome: Human gut stool | place: China | collected 2011
GCTACAAGGGCAAGATCTGCGACCGCTGCGGCGTGGAAGTCACGCGCGCCAAGGTCCGCCGCGAGCGCATGGGCCACATCGAGCTCGCCACGCCCGTTTCCCACATCTGGTATTTCAAGGGCATTCCGTCCCGCATGGGCCTGCTGCTCGACATCAGCCCCCGCATCCTGGAAAAGGTGCTGTATTTCGCCGCCTATATCGTCACCGATCCCGGCGAGACCCCGCTGATGCGCAACCAGATCCTCTCGGAGAAGGAATACCGCGATATGCGCGAGAAGTATGAGGACGATTTCGACGCCGGTATGGGCGCCGAGGCCGTCAAGAAGCTCCTCCAGCAGATCGACCTCGAATCCTTGTCCGAGCAGCTCCACGCTGAACTCAAGAGCGCGAGCGGCCAGAAGAAGGCCCGCATCGTCAAGCGCCTTGAGGTCGTGGATGCGTTCCGCATCTCCGGCAACAAGCCCGAGTGGATGATCATCGACGTGCTGCCCGTCATCCCGCCCGAGATTCGCCCGATGGTCCAGCTCGACGGCGGCCGCTTCGCGACCTCCGACTTAAACGACCTCTACCGCCGCGTCATCAACCGCAACAACCGCTTAAAGCGCCTCATTCAGCTCAACGCGCCCGACATCATCGTGCGCAACGAGAAGCGCATGCTGCAGGAAGCGGTCGACGCGCTGATCGACAACGGCCGCCGCGGCCGCGCCGTCACCGGTGCGAACAACCGCGCACTCAAGTCCCTTTCCGACATGCTCAAGGGTAAGCAGGGCCGCTTCCGCCAGAACCTGCTGGGTAAGCGTGTTGACTATTCCGGCCGTAGCGTTATCTGCGTCGGCCCGGAGCTCAAGATCTACCAGTGCGGCGTACCCAAGGAAATGGCGCTCGAGCTGTTCCGCCCCTTCATCATGAAGAAGCTCGTCGAGGACGGCGCCGCCAACAACATCAAGTCCGCCAAGAAGATGGTCGATAAGGGCCGCACCGAGGTCTGGGACGCGCTCGACGTCGTCATCAAGGATCACCCCGTCATGCTCAACCGCGCGCCGACGCTCCACCGTCTCGGTATTCAGGCGTTCGAGCCGGTGCTGGTCGAGGGCCGCGCCCTCAAGCTCCACCCGCTGAACTGCACGGCATTCAACGCGGACTTCGACGGCGACCAGATGGCTATTCACGTGCCCCTGTCTGCCGAGGCGCAGGCCGAGGCCCGTATCCTGATGCTCTCTGCCAACAACCTGCTGCGTCCTCAGGACGGCGGTCCTGTCACGGTGCCGACGCAGGATATGGTTCTGGGTTCCTACTACCTCACGTTCGAGCGCTTTGAAAACGGCGTTTCCCAGATGGATAACGACGAGTTCTGGCCGCAGGACATTGACTTTGCCCTTGCCGGCAAGCGCTACGACGAGCTGACCGACGAAGAGAAGGCCAGCGTGAATCTGCACGTTTACCGCGACGAGGACGAGGCCATGCTCGCCTACAACGACCACCTCATCGGTATCCACCAGCCCATCCTTGTCCGCACGGTCAAGCAGATGCCGGACGGCACCATGGGCAGCAAGGTCGTGCGCGTTACCATCGGCCGCATCATCTTCAACCGCAACATCCCGCAGGACCTTGGCTTTGTGGGGCGCGTGGATGAAAACGGCGAGCCGACCGAAAACTACTTCGACTACGAGATCACCGAGGTCTGCGGCAAGAAGCTGCTCGGCAAGATCGTCGACCGCACGATCAAGCTGCACAACTTCACCATCGCGGCCGAAGTGCTCGATAACATCAAGGCCACGGGCTACAAGTTCTCCACCCGTGCGGCCATCAGTATCTCCGTTGCGGATATGACCATTCCGCCGGCAAAGTACACCCTCATTGCCGAGACCGAGCAGCGCGTCGTCGACATTGAAGACCAGTTCAAGATGGGCTTCATGACCGAGGATGAGCGCTACCGCGCCGTCGTCAAGGAGTGGGAAAAGACCACCGCGGACGTCACCGACGCCCTGCAGAAGAACATGGACCGCTACAACCCCATCTTCATGATGGCGGACTCCGGCGCCCGTGGTTCGATGAAGCAGATCCGTCAGCTGACCGGTATGCGCGGCCTGATGGCCAACACCGCCGGTAAGACGATCGAGATCCCGGTCAAGGCAAACTTCCGCGAAGGTCTGTCCGTCCTTGAATACTTCACCTCCTCCCGAGGCGCCCGTAAGGGCCTTGCCGATACGGCTCTTCGTACGGCAGACTCCGGTTACCTGACCCGCCGAATGGTCGACGTCTGCCAGGATGTCATCATCCGCTCCGACGACTGCGGCGCGACCCGCGGCATCACGATCAGCGAGATCAGCGAGAACGGCCAGGTCATCGAAAAGTTCTCCGAGCGCGTCAACGGCCGCTATCCGGTCCACGACGTGATGAAGCCCGGCACGGACGAGGTCCTCATTTCCAAGGATCACATGATGACCCCCGAGGATGCCGACCTCATGGAGAAGTTCGATATCCACTCCGTCGAGATCCGCACGGTGCTTACGTGCAAGGCCCACAGCGGCGTTTGCGCGAAGTGCTACGGTATGAACCTTGCCACGAGCAAGCCCGTCGGCCCCGGCGAGGCGGTCGGTATCATCGCGGCCCAGTCCATCGGCGAGCCCGGTACGCAGCTGACGATGCGAACCTTCCACACCGGCGGCGTCGCGGGCGGCGATATCACCCAGGGTCTTCCGCGAGTCGAGGAACTGTTTGAGGCGCGCCGTCCCAAGAAGATGGCGACCCTCGCCGAGATCGGCGGTAGGGTCCGCTTCGAAGAGGCGACCAAGGGCAGCCTGCTCAACATCATCGTCACCGCGGACGACGGCGACAACCGCATCTACTCGGTGCCGCACACCGGCCTGCGCGTGAACGACGGCGACGTCATCGCCAAGGGCACGCAGCTGCAGGACGGCGCGCTGTCCCCGCACGATATCCTGCGTATCCGCGGCACGTCCGCCGTTCATGACTACCTCATTCAGGAAGTTTTGAAGGTTTACCGTCAGCAGGGCGTTGACATCAATGATAAGCATATCGAGGTCATCGTCCGCCAGATGATGCGCAAGGTGCGCGTCGAGGAGTCCGGCGATACGAACCTGCTCTCCGGCTCCATGGTCGATCTGCTTGAGTATGAGGATGCCAACGAGGAGATCCGCGCGCGCAATGCCGCGGGCGAGGTCAACGCCGAGACCGGCGAGCCGCTGCAGGAAGCCATTGCCACGCAGCTGCTCATGGGTATCACGAAGGCCTCTCTTGCGACCGACAGCTGGATGTCCGCCGCGTCCTTCCAGGAGACCACAAAGGTCCTGACTGAAGCCGCCATCAAGGGTAAGGTCGACCACCTTGTTGGTCTGAAGGAGAACGTCATCATCGGTAAGCTCATCCCCGCCGGCGCAGGCCTGAACGCCTACCGTGACTTTGCCGAGGAGATCGTTCCCGAGCCTGAGAAGCCCGAGGAAGAGCCGCACGAGCCGCGCATCATCACGAATGCCGTCGAAGTGTGAGTTAAGACCTCACGTATTGAATAGGTAAAAAGAGACGCGGAAAATTCCGCGTCTCTTTTTTGCCATTTTGGAGGAAAAAGGGAGAGTTTGACAGCCTCTTTTCAAAAGTTTGACGCGCCGGCGCGGAACGCACAAAAAAATTCGGGAAAAGCCCGTCGTTTCAGCGATTATTTTGTGTAGACAGCCATAAAAAACGCTTGACGGCTTGTGTGCCTCATGGTATAATTTCAACTTGCGTGGGTATGTCCCACGGAATTTGTCATACCGTCAGGAGGGACCTGCCGTGACGCCGGATCTGTCCACTTGCCGCAAGGTAGCGGGCATCAAGCAGACGATGCGTGCACTGCGGGAACACCGCGCGGAAAAGCTGTATATCGCCTGCGATGCAGACCCAGCCGTGCTTGCGCCGATCGAAGCGCTCGCACGCGAAGAGAACATCGAGATCGACGATCGCGCCACGATGGCGCAGCTTGGCCACAGCGCGGGCATCGCCGTTGGTGCGGCGGTGATCGCCGTTCTGAGAAATTAAGGTTTTTTCGGGATATTTTACCGATATCCTGTAAAAAATATATATCACATCATTTCAGGAAAGGAGAAACAAGAATGCCTACTTTTAACCAGTTGGTTCGCAAGGGCAGACAGCAGTCGACTTACAAGTCCAACTCCCCGGCTCTGCAGTATGGTCTTAACACGCTGAAGAACAAGGAGACCGACCTCGCCTCTCCCCAGAAGCGTGGCGTTTGCACCGCAGTTCGTACTGCGACCCCGAAGAAGCCGAACTCCGCTCTTCGTAAGATCGCCCGTGTCCGCCTCACCAATGGCTATGAGGTCACCGCTTACATCCCCGGCGTCGGTCATTCCCTGCAGGAGCACTCTGTGGTCATGATCCGCGGCGGCCGTGTGAAGGACCTCCCTGGTGTGCGTTACCACATCATCCGCGGCACTCTGGACGCTCAGGGCGTGCAGGGCCGTATGCAGTCCCGTTCCAAGTACGGCGCCAAGCGCCCGAAGCAGAAGTAAGGCTGCGACCTTGAAATGAGCTTTGCCGAAAAGGTTTGATATATATTTTTGTGTCATTCACCTCTTTGGCAGGCCGGAACACGATGGGGGAGAGCCCCATTCGCGAGTACCTATGATTTCTAAATTATAAGAAGGAGGGAAGCAAAGTGCCCAGAAGAGGTAATGTTCCCAAGAGAGAAGTTCTGCCCGATCCTATGTACAACAGCGTCCTGGTGACCAAGCTCGTCAACAGCGTGATGCTCGACGGCAAGAAGGGCGTCGCCCAGAAGGTCGTCTACAGCGCGTTCGACATGATCAAGGACAAGACCGGCAACGAGCCTCTCGATGTTTTCAACCAGGCCATGGAGAATATCATGCCCAGCCTGGAGACCAAGTCCCGCCGCGTCGGCGGTGCCACCTATCAGGTGCCGATGGAGGTCCGTCCCGCCCGTCGTCAGACCCTCGGTCTGCGTTGGCTGACGGCCTATGCCCGTGCCCGTGGTGAGCGCACCATGGCCGAGCGCCTGGCTGGCGAGATCATGGATGCTGCCAACAACAGCGGCAGCGCCGTGAAGAAACGCGAAGATACCCACAAGATGGCCGAATCCAACAAGGCATTCGCCCACTTCCGCTGGTAACGGAGGAACGAGAGAATTATGGCAAGAAAAGTCTCTCTGGAAAACACCAGAAATATCGGCATCATGGCCCATATCGACGCTGGCAAGACCACGACTACCGAGCGTATTCTGTACTACACCGGCGTCAACTACAAGATCGGCGAGACCCACGACGGTACCGCCACGATGGACTGGATGGCTCAGGAACAGGAGCGTGGTATCACCATCACCTCCGCTGCCACCACCTGCTACTGGAAGGGCAGCAAGAATCAGTTCCCGCAGACCCGCTTGAACATCATCGACACCCCGGGCCACGTCGACTTCACCGTTGAGGTCGAGCGCTCCCTGCGCGTTCTGGACGGCTCTGTGACCGTTCTCTGCGCCAAGGGCGGCGTTGAGCCCCAGTCTGAGACTGTGTGGCGTCAGGCCGATAACTACAAGGTCCCCCGCATGATCTACGTCAACAAGATGGATATCATGGGCGCGGACTTCTACAACGTTCTGCACATGATCCACGACCGTCTCAAGTGCAACGCTGTCCCCATCCAGCTGCCGATCGGCTCTGAAGATACCTTCAAGGGCATCATCGACCTGGTGGAGATGGACGCTGATATCTACTACGACGAGCTCGGCAAGGACATGCGCGTCGAGGAGATCCCCGAGGACATGCTCGAGCTCGCTCAGGAGTATCGCACCAAGCTCGTTGACGCTTGCGCCGACCTGAACGACGAGATCATGGAGCTGGCGCTCGAAGAGAAGCCCGTTCCTCAGGACCTCATCCGCAAGACCATCCGTCAGGCCACCATCGACAATAAGATGGTTCCTGTCACCTGCGGTACCTCTTACAAGAACAAGGGCGTTCAGAAGCTGCTGGACGCGATCGTCGACTACATGCCGTCCCCCGTGGATATCCCCGCGATCGACGGTGTGAACCCCGATACCGGTGAGGAAGATGTCCGTCACGCGGACGATAACGCTCCGTTCTCCGGTCTTGCGTTCAAGATCGCGACCGACCCGTTCGTCGGCCGACTGTCCTTCGTTCGCGTGTACTCCGGTATTCTGAATACCGGTACCGCGGTTCTCAACTCCACCAAGCATCAGAGAGAGCGCATCGGCCGCATCCTGCAGATGCACGCCAACCACCGCGAGGATATCGAGTGCTGCTACGCCGGCGACATCTGCGCCGTCATCGGCCTCAAGAACACCACCACCGGTGATACGCTCTGCGATGAAAAGGCTCCGATCATTCTGGAGTCCATGGAATTCCCCGAGCCCGTGATCCGCGTCGCCATCGAGCCCAAGACCAAGGCCGGTCAGGAGAAGATGGGCATCGCGCTGATGAAGCTGGCTGAGGAAGACCCGACCTTCAGGACCTACACCGACGAAGAGACGGGTCAGACCATCATCGCCGGTATGGGCGAGCTCCATCTGGAGATCATCGTCGACCGCCTGCTCCGTGAGTACAAGGTCGAGGCGAATGTCGGCGCTCCTCAGGTCGCCTACAAGGAGACCATCACCAAGGCTGTCGATCAGGATACCAAGTACGCCCGTCAGAGCGGTGGTAAGGGTCAGTACGGTCACGTCAAGATCCATGTCGAGCCCAACGAGTCCGGCAAGGGTTACGAGTTTGTCAACGCCCTCGTCGGCGGCGCGATCCCCAAGGAATACGTTCCCGCGATCGATGCCGGTATTCAGGGCGCCATGCTCTCCGGTGTTCTCGCCGGTTACCCGGTCGTCGACGTCAAGGTCACGCTGTACGATGGTTCTTATCACGAGGTCGACTCCTCTGAAATGGCGTTCAAGATCGCCGGCTCCATGGCCTTCAAGGAGGCCTGCCAGAAGGCCGGCCCGACGCTGCTCGAGCCGATCATGAAGGTCTGCGTCATCGTCCCCGACGAGTACATGGGCGACGTGATCGGCGACCTCAACTCCCGCCGTGGTCAGATCCAGGGCTTCGAGGCCCGCAGCGGCGCGCAGCAGATCGACGCTTTCGTTCCTCTGGCTGAGATGTTCGGCTACGCGACTGACCTCCGCTCCTGCACGCAGGGCCGCGGCCAGTACACGATGGAGCCCGCGCATTATATCGAGATCCCGAAGAACATTCAGGAGAAGATCATCAACCAGCGCACGAACCGCGCCTGATAAAAAGGTATTGCAAAATACCGCGTTTTACGGTAAAATACCGGTGTATGTAAATGACACCGGCAAACAACGAAATTTTTTCATAGGAGGATCACTCTAATGGCTAAGCAGAAATTCGAGCGTACCAAGCCCCACGTAAACATTGGTACCATCGGTCATATCGACCATGGTAAGACCACCCTGACCGCTGCGATCACCAAGTTCCTCGCCCTCCAGGGCGGTGCTGACTACACCGATTACAGCTCCATCGATAAGGCTCCGGAAGAGCGCGAGCGTGGTATCACCATCAACACCGCTCACGTTGAGTACCAGACCTTCGACCGTCAGGGCCACAACTACAAGACCGGCGAGGATGGTGAGATCCAGGGTCGTCACTATGCCCACGTCGACTGCCCGGGCCACGCCGACTATATCAAGAACATGATCACCGGCGCTGCTCAGATGGACGGCGCTATCCTGGTCATCGCCGCTTCCGACGGCCCCATGGCCCAGACTCGTGAGCACCTGCTGCTCGCCCGTCAGGTCAACGTGCCTTCCGTTCTCGTTTTCCTGAACAAGTGCGACCAGGTCGACGATGAAGAGCTGCTCGAGCTCGTCGAGATGGAAGTCCGCGAGATGCTCGACTTCTACAGCTTCCCCGGCGACGAGACCCCGATCATCCGCGGCAGCGCTCTGAACGCCCTGATCTCCGAGTCCAAGGACCTCGACGCTCCCGAGTACAAGTGCATGCACGAGCTCATGGACGCTGTCGATACATGGATCCCCACGCCCGACCGTAAGGCCGACCAGCCGTTCCTGATGCCCGTTGAGGACGTCTTCACGATCTCCGGTCGTGGTACCGTCGCTACCGGCCGTGTTGAGCGTGGCCAGCTGAAGCTCGGCGAGGAAGTCGAGATCATCGGTCTGACCGACGAGCGTCGCAAGACCGTCGTCACCGGTATCGAAATGTTCCACAAGCTGCTCGACTACGCCGAGGCTGGTGATAACATCGGTACCCTGCTCCGTGGTGTTGCCAAGAACGAGATCGAGCGCGGCCAGGTTCTGTCCAAGCCCGGTTCCATTCACCCCCTCACCAAGTTTGTTGGTCAGGTTTACGTCCTGAACAAGGACGAGGGCGGCCGTCACACCCCGTTCTTCAACAACTATCGTCCTCAGTTCTACTTCCGTACCACCGACGTCACCGGCGTCATCACCCTGCCCGAGGGCACCGAGATGTGCATGCCCGGCGATAACGTCGACATGAAGGTCGAGCTGATCACCCCCATCGCCATTGAGAACGGTCTGCGTTTCGCTATCCGTGAGGGTGGCCGTACCGTGGGTTCCGGCGTCGTCATCGCCATCAACAACGACTGATTGACGTCCCCATCGGCGCATAGCTGATAAAGCCCGGCAGAGCATCGCTCTGCCGGGCTTTTTTTGCATGAAAAAATGTTTAATACTTTTTTAATATTTATGCATGAACTTTTGTAACATCCCTTGGGTATCCTATACTTGCAAGAGACAAAAAGCTTTTTTCATCAATCTTCCTGCCATTCAGGCGGAGAACCGGAAGCCGGTTCTCCGCCTTATGGTTTTTATCGACGAATAGTCTCGCAGAATTTGCCGCCCGCAGGCGGCAAATCAAATGCAATCCATTTTCGCCCGGGGCGTGTGCCTGGGCGAAAAATCTTCTCAGTCTGCAAGCCTTTTATCCCAAAAGGGACGAAGTCCTTTTGGGATAATTCAAAACAGCGGCCACTTGGGCCAGGTCTGGCGGATATAGGCCGGGACGTCCTCCCGAGGAAGGCCCAGCACCGCCCCCAGCTCGCCGTACAGGGCGTCCTCCGCCCGCCTGAGATAGCGCTCGTCCATCTGGCTGACCTTCCGCCCGTGGTGAATGGCCCAGCTGCGCCGGCGGCACACCCCCTTGATGAGGCCCGCCAGCCGTTTGCAGTCATAGGAGGCCACCACCTGGTGATACAGGTCCTTGATGGCCCGGGTGTTGTGGCTTTCGGCCTGCTCCTCCGGCAGCTGGTCCAGCTGCGCGATGAGCTCCTGCACCTCCTGCCCCGTCAGCAGGGGGCGCATCAGCACCCGGGTGTCCACCGGGGTCATCACCTGGCCGGATCGGTACAGCGGCGCAAGGGTATAGTACAGCCGGGTCTTGTCCATTCCCGGCAAAGACGGCGTCCCAACGCCCTCCACCCGGCAGACGCCCTCGCCGCCATAGACCACCATTTCGCCCGCTGCAAACATGCCGTTCATCCTCTCTTTCGTTCTTTACCATATTATACCACTTTTTCTCCAAAAGGGTAAGTCTTTTTTTGACGAATTGACAAAATCCGCCGCCCGGGAGTATAATAGGGGCCACGAAAAGGAGGTGCCGCCTGTGGAAAACCCATTGGATCAGAAGCTGGACCTGTCGGCCCTGCACCTGGGGAATATCTCCCTGGGGACGCTGCTGGGGACACTGCTGACGCTGGTGATCTGCCTGGTGGCGGTGCGGCTGCTCACCGCTTTGCTGCGCCGGGTGCTGGCCCAGACCCATATGGATGCCCGGGTGCAGAAATACCTGGTGCGGACCGTGCAGCTGGTGCTGTGGGTGGTAACGGTGCTCATTACCGCCGACCAGCTGGGTATTCCCGTCACGTCCCTGGTGGCGCTATTGTCGGTGCTGTCCCTGGCGGTATCCCTGGCGGTGCAGAACGTCCTGGCCAATGTGGCAGGGGGCCTGGTGCTGCTGGTGACCAAGCCCTTCGCCGTGGGCGACTATGTGGACACCCCCTGCGGCGCAGGCACCGTCAAGGAGCTGACCCTGACCTATACCTATCTGGACACGCCGGACGGCCTGCGGATCGCCGCCCCCAACAGCAGCCTTTCCGCCGGAAAGATCACCAACTACACCACCCTGGGCACCCGCCGCATCCAGCACAGCGTCAGCGCGTCCTATGACGCGCCGGTGCAGACGGTGCGCCAGGCTCTGCTGGACGCCGTGGCCCGGACCCCGGGCCTGCTGGAGAGCCCCGGCCCGGAGGTATACGTCAATGCCTACGGCGAAAGCGGCATCGAGTACATCGTCCGCAGCTGGGCCAAGACCGCCGACTACTGGACGGCCTATTACGCTCTGCTGGAGAACATCAAGGCGGCCTTTGACGAAAAGTCCGTGGAGATGCCGTATAACCACCTGAATGTTCATATTGTGGACCCCCTGCGGGTAGAAAGAGAGACAAAAGCATGATCTGTTCCCTGATTTTAGGCGCTCTTATCGGCTGGATCGCCAGCAAGCTCATGGGCAGCCGCGGCGGCCTGATCCGCAACCTGATCCTGGGCGTGGTGGGCTCCGCCGTGGGCAACTGGCTGGCGGGCGCCATCG
>OGGU01002068.1_pt1 | contig 10594 bp, 9 predicted proteins | sample 1571241 | NCBI WGS metagenome assembly OGGU01 (sample SAMEA2581934, study PRJEB24529) | metagenome | biome: Human gut stool | place: China | collected 2011
TGTGTCTGTATGTATCTTGTAAAATTTTCAGGTGCAGAGTCCTTATTTGCAGCCCAGAGACGAGCTGAAAAGCTGCGGTTGGCAGACTTTGGTGCATAGAATTCTCCGCGTGACCTGTGAATCTCTCCTAAATTTTTAGTGAACTCCACATTTATTGAGGCACACTCAGCCCAAAAAAGCAATACATGGCATTTTGGCTATAAAGCCAATATTGGAACCGATGTGCATTATGAAAATCCGCCTCAGCCCAATGAAACACCACATTTTGAAAACTTATTGCTTGACATATGCCGTATCTTGTGGTGTATAAAAATTGTAATTACAACAGGCTAGACAACGGTTAATGGCAGGCCCCGCGTGGGAAGGCAGCGGCTTGGTGTTCACCAATGAGTTCGGGCGCTATGTCTCCTACCGTGCGATCTTCGACAGCTTCAAGCGCATCGGTCTTCCCGATGCGAGGATACACGACCTTCGCCATACTTATGCCGTGAACTGCATCCGCGCCGGTGATAACATCAAAACCGTGCAGAGCAATCTCGGTCATGCAACTGCCGTCTTCACCCTTGACGTCTACGGTCATTTCACAGACGATATGCGCTCGGTCAGCGCGCAGCGTATGGAAGGCTTCATTACAAATGTTCTCAATTTATAAAGGGTACGATAAAGGGTAAATGGCACCTCAGGGCAATAAAAAAACCTTGAAGCCATTGAAGCTTCAAGGTTTTTCCTTGGTGCGCGGTATAGGACTCGAACCTATGACCCCATGCACGTCAAGCATGTGCTCTACCAGCTGAGCTAACCGCGCGAACCGAACAGTGTTATACTACTACACCCGCTATGTTTTGTCAACACTTTTTTACAAGAATCCAGTTTTTCTTTTTCGCAGAGGGAGACTATTTACAGCATACGCTAAGCGGGCAGGAATGTAAAGAGGGGAAAATAGCAGAAATTGTCCCGCCTTTTTCAGTCATTTTTCTGCGTGCGCCTTTCTTGTCATTTCCCCCTGTTTTCTATATAATGTCATTATTATGTGTTGAGAGAATGAGGTGCTTTTTACGATGGGAACGATCGGTTTCGACAACGATAAATACCTTGCCATGCAGTCCGCGCACATCCGCGAGCGCATCGGCCAGTTCGGCGGCAAGCTGTATCTTGAATTCGGCGGCAAGCTGTTTGACGATTTTCACGCTTCGCGCGTGCTGCCCGGCTTCCAGCCCGACAGCAAGATCCGCATGCTTCAGCAGCTGCGCGACGACGCGGAGATCGTCATCGCGGTCAACGCGAACGACATTGAAAAGAACAAGGTGCGCGGCGACCTCGGCATCACCTATGATGACGACTGCCTGCGCCTGATCGACGCGTTCCGCTCGCTGGGGCTTTATGTCGGCGGCGTATGCATCACGCAGTACGCGGGGCAGAACGCGGCGGATGCCTTCATCAAGCGTCTCAACACGCTTGGCGTTCGCAACTACCGCCACTACCCCATCGCGGGCTATCCCTCCGACGTCGCCCACATCGTGAGCGACGAGGGCTTTGGCCACAACGAGTATATCGAGACGACGCACTCGCTCATCGTCGTCACCGCGCCAGGCCCCGGCAGCGGCAAGATGGCGACGTGCCTCTCCCAGCTCTACCACGAGCACAAACACGGCGTGAGCGCGGGCTACGCCAAGTTTGAGACCTTCCCCATCTGGAACCTGCCGCTCAAGCACCCCGTGAACCTCGCCTACGAGGCCGCGACCGCGGACCTTGACGATGTGAACATGATCGACCCGTTCCACCTCGAGGCCTACGGCGAGACGACCGTGAACTATAACCGCGACGTGGAGATCTTCCCCGTCCTGCGCGCGATCTTCGAGCGCATCTCCGGCAAGTGCCCCTACCAGTCCCCCACCGACATGGGCGTTAACATGGCGGGCAACTGCATCATCGACGATGAGGTCTGTCGTCAGGCCTCGCGCATGGAAATTCTGCGCCGCTACTACACCGCGCAGGTCGACGTCGCGCGCGGCATTGCTGACGCCTGCCAGCTCAGAAAGCTCGAACTCGTCATGCAGCAGGCGGATGTGACGCCCGACCTCTGCCCCGCTGTGGCCGCGGCCAAGCAGAAGGCCGAGGAGACCGGCGCGCCCGCGGGCGCGATGGTGCTGCCCGACGGCCGCGTTGTCACGGGCAAGACCTCTTCCCTTCTCGGCGCTTCGGCGGCGCTGCTGCTCAACGCGCTCAAGGCCATGGCGGGCATCCGCAGCGACATGAACCTCATCTCGAATCAGGTCATTGAGCCGATCTCAGCGCTCAAGATCCAGTCGCTCGGCCACCACAACCCGCGCCTGCACTCTGACGAGGTGCTCATCGCGCTGGCGATCTCGGCGCTGACGAACCCCCTCGCCGACATGGCAAGAGCCCAGCTCGGCACGCTCCGCAGCTGCGATGCGCACTTCTCCGTCATCATCTCGGAGGAGGACATCAAGCTCTACAAGCGCCTCGGCATTCACGTCAGCTGCGAGCCGAAGTATGAATCCAAGCGTCTTTATCACAAATAATTCGGAGAAAGCAACATCATGTCTAACGAAAAGAATCTTCCCTATGCCGTCGTCTGCGGCGGCGTGAATATCGACATCGGCGCGCACTCTTTCGCACCGCTGCGCGACCGTGACTCCAATCCCGGCCGCGTCGAGCTGAGTCTCGGCGGTGTGGGACGCAACATCGCGCACAACATGCGCCTGCTCGGCGTACCGACGTATCTTCTGACCGCCGTGGGCGGCGATTCGCGCGCAAGCCAGGTCGAAGAGAGCTGTAAAGAACTCGGTATCGACCTTTCGCACGCGCTGCGCGTGCCCGACGGCCGCACCTCGACCTACGTGTTCGTGGGCGACAGCGACGGCGACATGGCCGTGGCCGTATCTGACATGGAAATCTGCGAAAAGTTGACGCCGGACTACTTCGCCTCGCAGAAGGAGCTGCTCGACGGCGCCGCCGCGGTGGTCGTCGACGCGAATCTGCCACGCGAGTCCATCGCGTACCTTGTCGGGCACTGCGCCGCGCCGCTCTTCGTCGATCCGGTGTCCACCGTCAAGGCGGAAAAGCTCCAGGGCTTACTCAGTCACGTCCACACGCTCAAACCCAACCGCATTGAAGCAGAGCTCCTCTCCGGCGTGAAGATCACAGACAATGCAACGCTCCATCAGGCCGCGCAGGCGCTGCTTGATCAGGGCGTGCAGCGCGTGTTCCTGTCGCTCGGCGGCGACGGCGTGTTTGCCGCGCAGCAGGGCGAGACACATTTGGAACCCATCTGCAAGGCCGAGATGCGCAACGCCACCGGCGCGGGCGACGCGATGATGGCGTCCCTCGTCTGGTCGTTTCTCGCGGGCCGCGACCTTGCCGAAAGCTGCGCCGCCGGCACCGCCGCCGCGGCCATCGCGGTCGAGAGCGAAGAGACCATCAACCCGAGCATGAGCGCCGAGACCGTTCTGGCCCGCGCCGCGAAGTAAATTTCTACGACAAAAAAGAACCGTCCGATCGGACGGTTCTTTTTTTGCTTATTTTCTCAGATCCAGCAGCATCGCGACGTGGCGATAGAGGCTTCTCTTGACCGCGGGGGTCATGCTGGCCTCCTTGATGGGCATGGCGAGCTTTCTGAGCTCATCCTCGGCCTGCGCGATGACCTCGTCATCCGTGGCGTCGGAGTCGATCTTCGCCGCCGTCTCGGCCATCACGACCGGATGGGGCGCGACCGCGCCCGCGGCCAGACGCGCAGGGCGATTGCCGCCGCAGCGGAGCGCGAAGTTGATGATCGGGAAGTCGATCGTCGTGCGCATGGCGTACTTATAAAAGCCGCTGCGCTCGCCTTTCTCCGCCGCGGGGACGAGAAAGCGCGTGACGAGGATGGGCAGGTGCTCGTGGCAGGCAAGGCCGTTGGCCACGCTGTGGCGCTCGATGAGGGACTTGAGGTCGGTGCGGTGCGTCTCGCCGTCTTCGATGTACTCGACCTCCGCCTCGTAAGCGATCAGCGCGGTGGCGACGTCGGAATAGTAGATCGCGCGGCAGACCGGCGAGTTCGGGATCTGGTGGCAAATGCTGCCGCCGGTCTTGAAGCAGCAGGCAAGGCCGCTGCGCCACAGGTGCGGCTGGTTGAAGTAGATGCAGCGGCGGTCCTGCATGATGTTGCCGCCGACGGTGGCGATGTTTCTGATCTGCGGGGACGCCGTCAGCGACGACGCCTGCGCGATGGCCGCGTAGCGGCTGTTCAGAAGCGCGCTCTCAGCGAGCTCGGTGAGCGTCATCGCCGCGCCGATGATGAGCTCGCCGTCCTTTTCCTCTAAAACGTGCAGCTCCGGAATTTTCTTCAGGAAGGCGAAATCCTTGTCGTCGCGCACCTCGTTTTTCAGCAGCGGCATGATGTCCGTGCCGCCGCTGATATAGGTCGGGTGCTCGGCGGAGACGATGTCGTGTAAGCTCGATAAAACCTGTCCGCTCATTTCACATTCCCCCTCTCGGTCGGCAGGATGACAAATTTGTCGCACAGCGGCAGGCTGTTGATCTCAATGCCGCTTGCCCGGCGCACCGCGTTCACGATGGCCGGCGCCACGGGCACCGTGGCAAGCTCGCCGACGCTCTTCGCGCCGTGCGGGCCGTAGGGGTCGTGGCTGTTGACCATATCGACATACGTGCGCGGCATGTCGCCCATCTGCGGGATGCGGTAGTGCAGAAAATCGGTCGACAGCGTGCGGCGCGAGCGCGGGTTGATCTCCATGCGCTCATAGAGCGCGTAGCCCACGCCCTGCGCGATGCCGCCCTCGAGCTGACCGGCGACGGTCAGGCGGTTGATGGGCGTACCGACGTCCGCGACCTCGATGATGTCCATGAGGCGGATGGCGTTGAGCTTCTTGTGGTATTCCGCCTTGACAAAGCAGACGGAGAACGGATTCGGGCAGGCCGCGGCCTTGTAGGTGCCCGCGCCGATGGGCACGCTGCCCTTGGGGTCGAACAGGATCTTGCGCGCGGCGTCCTCAAAGCTCAGCTCAAGCTCCTCGCCGCCGCTGATATAGTAGCGATGGTCCTTTTCCTTGACCGTGCAGCCGTCATAGATGACCTTGAGCTGCTCGACCATCTTCTTTTTCAGATCGTCGCAGGCGAGCTTGACGGCGTTGCCGCAGATAAACGTCTGGCTCGAACCGAACGTGCCGGTGTTATACGGCGTCAGACCCGTGTCCGCCGCGGTGATCTGCACGCTGGAGAGCGGGATACCGAGGCATTCCGCCACGATCTGGCTCTCCATCGTCTCGCTGCCCTGACCGATATCGGCAGAGCCGACGAGAAGATGCACGGACGCGTCGGCGTTGAGCATGACGACCGCGCCGCTCAGGCCTTCCTTCGAAGACGGGCCGGAGCCGTGGCAGCTGAACGAGATGCCCCACGCCTGACGGATATCGTCGTTGTCGATGAGGGGCTCTTTCTCGTCGATCTCCTTCTGGATCTGCTGGCAGCGGCGTGCGCAGTCCTCAATGCCGTTGCTGCTGACAGGGATGCTTGCGCAGGGGAAGCACTCGCCCACCTGCACGTGGTTCATCAGGCGGAATTCGACAGGGTCCATATCGAGCTTCTGCGCCAGGCGGTCCATCAGAATTTCGCGGCCGAACGTGAGCTGCGTGTTGCCGTAGCCGCGGAACGCGCCGCCCGTCACGTGGTTTGTGAAAACGCTCAGGCCGATGAACGAGTAGTTCGGCACGTTGTACTGCAATTTACGCGCGGCGGCGGCCACGACCGTCGGCGTGTGCGTGGTGTAGGGGCCGGCGTTCAGGCGGAACGTCGTATCAAAGAGCTGCAGCTTGCCGTTTTTGTCCGCGCCGATGCGAAGATCAACGTCGGAGGCGTGGCGCACGACGGAGTAGAAGTCCTCCTCGCGCGAATAGGCAGCTTCACGGGGCGCTTGATCTTGCGCGAGATGAGCGCCGCGGCGTGCTGGGCGTGCAGCTGCTGGCGCGCGCCGAAGCCCGCGCCGACAAGCGGCTTGATGATGTGCACGTCCACTTCCTTGAGGCCGAAAAGCTCGGCCAGAATGCGGCGCTCCTGGAACACCGTCTGCGAGCAGCTGTAGATCGTCATGTGCTCGCCGTCGCTGAAGTCGCAGATGCAGCAGGTCAGCTCGATCATCGTGTGCTGCATCGGCGGCGTGACAAAATGGTCTTCGAGAATGATGTCGGACTTTTCCTCGCCCACGGCGATGTCGCCCTGCGACACCTCGCGCCGCTGGACGACGTTCGTGTCGGAAAGATGCGGCTGCATCGCGGGCGCATTATCCGCGAGCGCGGCCTTGACGTCGAGGATCGGCGCAAGGTTCTCGTACTCGACCTTCACCGCCTCGGCAGCGGCGCGGGCGGCCTCCTCCGTCTCCGCGGCGACGACGGCCACGCGGTCGCCGATGGTCAGCGGCTCGGTCGTCAGCACCTTTTCATCCGCCATCAGAAGCGGAGAGGGCGGGTTGCCCGAGCAGTTGAAGTAGGCCTGCGGGGCCTCCTCCGGCAGGGCGCAGCCGAGAAAACCGGGAACCTTTTCCGCCTCGCTCACATCGATGCTCAGCACCTTGGCGTGGGAATACGGGCAGCGCACGAGCGCGGCGCAGGCCATGTTGGGAAGCTCTAAGTCGTCGGTGTACTTGCCGCGGCCCAGTGCCTTATTCATGGACTCAAGGCGCGGCGTGGCGTGGTTGACAATGTCGAAATGATGCTGTTCCATCACTGCTGCGCCTCCTTTCCGTTCGCGTACTGTTCAATGACCCTGGAGGCCGCGACGATGGCCTCCTCGATCTTCGTGTAGCCCGTGCAACGACACAGGTTGCCGGACATCGCCGCATGGATCTCCTCACGCGTGGGATGGGGATCGCGGTCGAGCAGCGCCTTCGCCGTCATGATCATGCCCGGCGTGCAGTACCCGCACTGGATGGCGCCGGCGTCGATAAACGCCTGCTGCAGCGGGTGCGGCTCGTCGGCGGTGCCGATGCCCTCGATGGTCTCGACCGTACTGCCGTCCGCCTCGATGGCGAACACGCAGCACGAGTTCACCGCACGCCCGTCCATGATCACCGTGCATGCGCCGCACTCGCCCAGATCGCAGCCCTTCTTCGCGCCCGTCAGGTGCGCGCGCTCGCGCAGCACGTGCAGAAGCGTCTCCCGCGGCTTCACCGTGAACGCGCGGCTCTCGCCGTTGAGCGTCAGGTGAATCGTGTGGTTGTTTTCAAGCATGATGTTCTATCTCCTGTGCAGAATTTGCTGTTTGTTCCGTATTGGCCTTATTCTCCCGTTTCCGCCGCTCTGTGCGCTGCGGCAGGTCTCTCACTCACCGGAGAGCGGGCGTCTCATATCCTCTTTTTCGCCCGCGGGCATATTCTTTCCCGCGCGGGCGCAACGGCCCTCGAGGGCCCTTTTTTTGGTATGGTCAGCAGTATACTATCCATTTTGCACAAAATCAAGCGTTTAAATTACGTCGAATTCACTCAACTTTTGTGCATTATGTCTCAAAGCGGTTATCAACGCTTTTTCCAACGCTCGAACGGGGCGTCCCCCCTCGTCTTTCTCCACATCAAAAAAGGCACGGGACAGCCTTCGCTGCCCCGTGCCCTTTTCCCTTTTTGCGCAAAAAACGGGCCGCTGAGGTATCAGCGGCCCGCCCTTCGCCTTTTCACTTTTCAATGAGATAGCTGCCGCTGTCCGTCGCCTCCGTCACGATGGGGACGAACTCGACGTCGTAGGCCTTCATCGCCTCGGTGACGCTCTCGAGCTGGTCTGCCGTGACCTTGACGTACACGCGGTCGAACTTTTCCGTGAGCTCGCTCATCACGATGCCGGAGTTTGCCTCGCTGCCCGCAAGCGCGATGTCCGCGTCCACGCTGACGGAGAGCTTGCCCTTGTAGCCCGCCTGCTCAAGCGCGGTGTGGATATCGTCGGCGAGCAGCGCAAGCGCCTCCTGCTGCGTCATGGTGCGCTCGTCCGTCTTGATGCGGCTCATGCGCCCCTCGCGCGGGTAGTGGAGATCGTCGAGCAGCAGCTCATCAAAGCCCATCTTGCCGCATTCCGTGACGATATCGGTCACATACTGGCGCGCGGCCTGCTTTTCGGGTGCGAGCCAGTGGGTGCTGTTCGTATCGTACCAGACAAAGCCCGTCAGCTGGCACACGGCGGCGTCCGTCATGTGCTCGTAGGCGTACAGGCTGTCGTGCAGCGTGCTGATGCGGCCGATCGTATAGTAGTCCGAGTCGACAAGGCCCTGAATGGCCGCATCCGATGCGCTGCCGCCAGCCACCGCGCCGCAGTCGATCGCGCCCTGCACCTTGGAATTATAGTAGAGCTTGCCGCTCGCGTCCTTGAGCTCGACCGCCACGGCGTTCACGTCCTTATCAAGGCCATCGAGCGCTGCCTGCCAATCGCTGCCGAGCGCGTCCGCACCCAGCTCGACTGCGCAGGTATCCTTGATGACGGGCTTTTGCACCGTGATCTCAAGGTCGTCCTGCTTCTTATCGTCGCCGCTGTCGCCGCCATTTGCGGTGTCGTCCTGTGGGGTCTTCTTTATCCAGGGGAACTCAAAGCGGACCGAGCCATCCGCATCGTATACCATATAGCGCTGCGCAAACAAAAAGCCGCACGCCAGCAGCAAAATGACCACCAGCACCACGGCCAGCACGCCTCTGCCGCGCCTGCGCCCGCGATAACCGGTATAGCCCTTCGTTCCGCTCGATCTTCTTGCCATTGTCTGCATCCGCCTCCTTTTTCTCGTGCAACAGTTTACCTTTTGAGAGCAAAAAAATCAACAAAAACCTTTCGGTTTTTGTTGATTTTCCGTTTTTGTATGCTTTAGCCCTCGATAGCGTCCATCAGCGCGACGCGGCGGGCGTGGCGGCCGCCCTCAAACGCGGTGGAGAGGAACGTCTCAACCATGGCCGCGGCCAGCTTCGGGCCTGTGAAGCCCGCGCCGATGGCCATCATGTTCGCGTTGTTGTGCTGGCGGCACAGCTGCGCCTCGAGCGTATCGGCGCAGTGCGCGCAGCGGATGCCCTTGACCTTGTTCGCCGCAACGGAGATGCCGATGCCCGTCGTGCACACGACGATACCGTACTCGCACTCTCCGCTCGCGACGGCACGCGCGGCGGCCTCTCCGAAAATGGGATAGTCGCAGCTCTCGGTGGAGTAGGTGCCGCAGTCCTTGACCTCGTGGCCCAGGCTCTCCAGCTGCTTTTTGATGTCTTCCTTCATGGCGTATCCGCCGTGGTCACAGCCCAATGCGATCTTCATAGTGTTTCTCCTTTTGTCAGTCAGATTTTGTGAAAGACCGGTTTTTTCTTTTCAAACGTGCACACATAGTTGAGTCCGCAGCTCTTTAAAAGCTCCTGCGTCTCGCGGGCGCGCATGCCGACGAATTCCGGCGTATGCGCATCGGTGCCGATGGTGATGATCTCGCCGCTGAGCTCGTGATAGAGCCTCAGCCATTTGGCATCCGGCAGCGGCGTGTTGCCGCGGTTGACGTTGCACTCGATGCCGCAGCCATTTTCAATGAGCGCGCGGAACACCTGCGCCACCTCGTCCTCAAAACCGTCGAAACTCATGTGCATACCGTGGTTTTCGTTCATGTAGCGAAGCGGCAGCGTCAGGTGGCCGAGCACGGAGAACTTCCCCCACTTGGCCGTCTCCAGAACGAGCGTTAAATAGTCCGCGATCTGCTCGCGCGCCTCCTGCTCCGTGGCCTCGGGCATGAAGTAGAGGTCGTTCCAATCGTACTTTTCCGACAGCTGATGCTGCGAGCCGATGACAAAGTCGAGCTCCGGCAAACGCGAGAGCAGCTCGTCTGCGTAGGCAAAGTCGCGCATCGCCTCGCCGAGCTCGATACCGCGGCGGACGATGATCTTCCCGTCCGCCGCCTGGTCGGCGCGCGCAAAGGTCTCTTCACGATTCGAAAAATCGTGCTCCCAGCGCGCCGTCTCCCTCGGGCGGAACAGGTCTACATGGTCGGTCAGGCACATTTCCTGCAAGCCCTGCGCGATGCCCGCGCGCACCATGTCTTCCACCGGCGTTTTCGAGTCGAACGAAAGCGAACAGTGGGTGTGATAATCGGATAAATACATCTTCTATTCGTTACAGCTTGAACTTTCCGAAAAAGCTCTTGTGTTCCTCATAATTCTTCTCGCCGAGCGACTCGCTGAACTTTTTGAGCGCTTCCTTCTGCTCGCGGTTCAGGTTGCGCGGCGTCTCGATATACACGGTGACGTACTGGTCGCCGCGGCCGCGGCCGTTGAGGCCGGGGATGCCCTTGCCCTTCAGGCGGAACGTCGTGCCGCTCTGCGTCCCCTCGGGGATGGTGTACTTCACCTTGCCGTCGATCGTCGGGATCTCGAGCTCCGCGCCGAGCACCGCCTGCGTGAACGTGATGGGCGCTTCGCACAGGACGCTCGTGCCCTCGCGGCGGAAGATCTCGTGCGGACGCACGGACACAACGATCAGAAGGTCGCCCGCGGGGCCGCCGTTCTTACCCGCGTTGCCCTGCGCGCGCAGCGAAATGGTCTGCCCGTTGTCGATGCCCGCAGGAATGCTGACCTTGATGGTCTTGC
>OGGU01002074.1_pt1 | contig 10578 bp, 8 predicted proteins | sample 1571241 | NCBI WGS metagenome assembly OGGU01 (sample SAMEA2581934, study PRJEB24529) | metagenome | biome: Human gut stool | place: China | collected 2011
ATGTCCCAGCGTAATGGGGTCAAAGCTGCCGGGATAGATGGCTATTTTCATGGGGTCAATCCTCGTTTCTATGGTATACAGTGAGTTTTATTTTGCCGTAGCGATACTCTCTGTATATCGAATAGGGGCTGCTGAGCGGAGGCAGGGTCTTATCCGCCGCACTTTCCGCCACAATTATACCATGTCTGCGGCAAATGTCAAACCTTGCGATGTCCTCCAGCGCCTGCTCTAAGAGGCCGGAGGCATAGGGGGGATCCAGGAAAATCAGGTCGAACTTTTCACCGGACTTCAGGTAGCTCATGGCATCGCCGTTTACCACCCGGGCCCGGTCCGAAAAGCCGCAGGCCTCCAGGTTTTCCCGGACAGTCTGAAGGGCGTCCTTGCGCCGCTCCACGAACACGGCGCTTTCAGCGCCCCGGCTCAGGGCCTCGATGCCCAGCTGACCGGTACCTGCAAATAGATCCAGCACCCGGCGGCCCTCAATATCGAACTGAATAACGGAGAACAGGGCCTCCTTGACCTTCCCCGTGGTAGGGCGGGTCTCCAGGCCCTCCAGCTCCCTTAGCCGTCTGCCCCGGGCAGATCCTGTGATAACTCTCATAGCTTTACAGGCGAGGATCGAAGTCCTGGAAAATCACCAGATTTCCGGCAGACTCCGCCGCGCGCATCTCCTCTTTTGTGATAATGGTCCAGTTGATCTCCTGGACATGATAGAACCACCGGCACCAGCGCAGGCAGAAATTATCCCGATCAGAAAACCGATAGGCGATGAAATCAGGCTTGGCCAGGCAATTGGTCAGCAGGTTTCCCAGGGCCCACAGCAGTGCCTTGGGCATATTGCCGCCGTCACCGTGGCGGAGAAAGTTTTCGCTGAGCTGGCCCCGGACGATCTCCGGGCGATTCCTTTTCAGCCACCGGATGCACCGGGGGTCGAAGGACTCGATGCAGTACAGCACCTTATACTTATCCAGCATAGCGCAGGTGGCGGCGGCCAGGGCATCGTGGTTCCCCCGCTCCGCCTTCAGCTCCACCACCAGGGGAAGGCCGCTCTGCTCAAACAGGGGCAGCACCTCCTCCAAAAGGGGAATTTCCTCGTCGGTGCCCTCCAGGCGGTAGGCTTTCAGCTCCCGGGCCGTCAGGTCCTCCACCAGCACATCGGCCCCGGCGGTACGCAAAAGGCTTGCATCGTGGATAACGGCCAGATTTCCGTCCTGCATCAGATGCACATCCAGCTCCACGCCGAAGCCCCGGCGGATGGCCTCCTTGTAGGCAAGGATCGAGTTTTCCGGGGCCAGATCCTTTCCGTGGTAGCCCCGGTGGGCATAGCGATACTTCCGCAGCAGCTTCCAGTAGGAATGGCCCCGGCGGCACATAGTCAGCAGGGCGAATATCTCCGCCAAGAGCAGCAGAATAATAATAATTAAAATAGCGATCCACATATCAGTTATCCATATCCTCCAGTGCATCCAGGCCCTTCTTAGCCTCGGGGCGGCTGTCGCCGTGGTGGACAAAGTGCAGGGACACCAAGGCCAACGCGGAGAACACCGCCGCATAGGGGAACAGCACCGTCATGCCCAGCTTATCCATCAGCAGGCCCGAGAGCATGGGCGTTGCCACCTGGGCTGCCATGGAGGCGGTGTAGTAAAGCCCCGTGTAACGGCCCACATCCTGCTCCGAGCACATCTCCACCACCATGGGGAAGGAGTTGACGTTGATGGTGGCCCAGGCGATGCCCGCCAGGGCGAACATAGCGTTCATAAGCACGGAGGGGCTGTTATCCCGCAGGAAGGCCGCCACGCCAAAGGCCGCGGCCAGCATGATGACGCCGGCGCGGATAGTCTTTTTCCTGCCCACCTTAGAGGCGATCATTCCCACAGGCAGGTAGGAAATAATAGCCGCCGCCTGGGCGATGATCAGGGTGAGATTATAGTCCTTATGGAGAATATTGCTGGCGTAAACAGAGTATTTACTGGTGACGGCGTTATAGCCGAAAAACCACAGAACGATGGACAGAAGAATGAAGATCATAGACTTCTTCTCCTCCGGAGACAGGCCCTGCTTTTCCGGCTGTGCAGGCTCTGCCGCTGCGGCAGGCTCTGCAACGTCCGCATTCTCCGCCAGCTGCTCCGCTTCGGCGGGCTTGTCCTCCAGGCCATAGCGAACGGAATCCTCCACCATCTGGGCGGCCCACTCCGGCTCCCGAACGGTGAGCAGGAAGATCACCAGAGCCGTGAGCATAATGGCGGCGATAACGGCAAAATAGGCGGTGTAGCTCATAAGGGCGTTGCGCACGGAGGCCGTGGCGAACACCATGCCCAGCACCAGGATCAAAATGCCGCCGGCAGAGCCCATAAGGTTGATGACGGCGTTGGCTTTACTTCGCAGGGGCTTTACGGTGACATCCGGCATCAGCGCCACCGCCGGGGAGCGGAAGGTAGCCATACTCACCAGAACCACCAGCAGCAGAATGATGAAGAACACCAGCGTGGCAGGGCTCTCCGCCGTTACCTGCCAGGCGTAGGCCTGCCGGGCGGGAACAACATAATCGGTATAGTCGGGGTTGGTGTGGGTCTTGTCGCCGTCCTGGATCTGGCTGCGGATGGCGGCGAACTCCTCCTGAGAGAACTTATCCGCCAGGGTAAACCTCACGCCGTCGGGGGTCAGGAGAGTCTCGTCCTTCTCCTTTTCATAGATGGTCACCAGGGCAGCGGGGTCGTCGATGGCAGATACATCTTTAATGTTATTGAGCTGGGCCATATCCACAAAGCTCAATGCCACCAGGGCCACGGCGGCAATGAGGGTGCCCACCACAATGAAGGGAGTGCGGCGCCCTTTTTTGCTGTGGCTGCGGTCGGAAATGGCGCCAAACAGAGGCAGCAGAAACAGAGCTAAGATATTATCCAGCGCCATGATAACCCCCGACCAGGTCTGGGACATGCCGAACTTATTGGTCAGGATCAAGGGGATGGTGTTGTCGTAGGCCTGCCAAAAGGCGCAGATCAGGAAAAAGGCAAAGCCCACCAGAATCGTCCGCTTATAGTTTAGTTTCATATTTTATGACCATTCCTTTCCGCTATGTTGCAAGGCACAAATGACCAACAGAAGGAATGGTCATAAAGCGCCATGTTTTTCGGTTGCCGCGAAAGCGGCGAGAAAAACAGCTCAAATCAAATGATAATTGAATTTTTTCAATTATCCTCCAATTCCTGCAGCAAAGCCGCAATATCCCGGCGCACCCAGGTGGGCTGTACGCCGAATTTTTCTATATCCGCCTCCGTCCCCTCTCCGGAAAGGACGAACACCGTGTCGATGCCGGCGCCTGCGCCGCAGGCTATGTCCGTGTAGAGCCGGTCCCCCAAAAGCACCGTCTGCTCCGGTGCAAAGCCCGTGCGGGCCATGGCGAGAACCGCCATATCCGGCTGGGGCTTTCCCAAAAAGCGGGGGGTGCGGCCCGTGGCGGTGGTGAGCATCCGGCAGACGCTGCCGCAATCAGGCACAGAGCCGTACCAGGTGGGACAGACCCAATCCGGGTTGGTGGCCCAAAACTCCGCCCCGCGATTTAGGAGGATGCAGGCATCCTCCAGCTTTTGAAACGTCAGCTCCCGGTCAAAGCCGCACAGGAGAATGTCTACATCCGGGTCGGGCCGAGCTGTGACGGGGATGCCCGCGTCCCGGAGCTGGGAATAAAAGGAGCGAGTGCCGAAAACATAGCACTTTTTCTCAGGGCGTTCCCTCTGCAGGGCGGCGATGGTGACATCCACGGAGGTGAGGTAATCGCTTCTTTCCGTCTCGATGCCCAGGCGGCGCATTTTTTCGATGTATCCCTCCACGCCCCGGGAGGAGTTGTTGGTGAGGAAGAGGTAGCGGCCACCCACCCGGCGGATATACTGCAAAAAGGGGATCACCCCGTCAAAGAGCCGGTCATCCAGATAAATGGTGCCGTCCATATCCAGCAGAAACAGGCGTTTTTCCCGCAGAGCAGCCATAGCGTCACCCCTTCCCACACAAATTCAATGGTATCATAGCACAAAGCCGTCCTGCAGGCAAGCAAAACGGCTTTGGGGAGAGAAAAATTGTGGGGAGGCAGAGAGGAGAGGAAAGTGGAAAGTGAAAAGATGGGGCGGGACGATGCTCACATCGTCCCCTACGGACGGGGTTGACGGGAGCTGATGCGGTGGGTGGGGCACATTGTCTTATGTGTTGTCCTTATGGGCCGGGCGGCGCAGAAGCAGGGAGCGCAGGGCCTTTCCGTTCCAGGGGATAAGAGGATAGAGGTAGCCCCGGCCTGCAATGGGCTTGGTGGTGGCCATAAGCGCCAGAACACCCAAAAGGCCGATGCCAAAGCCCCACCAGCGCAGGGCAAAGGCAAGCAGCACCAGTGCCATACGGCAGAGCTTGCAGGCGTAGCCCATCTCAAAGCTGTGCTGGGCAAAGTTGCTCACCGCCACAAAGGCCATATATACCAGCACCTCCGGCACCAGCCATCGGGACTGCACCGCGAAATCGCCCAGGATCAGCGCGCCCAGCATGCTGAAGGAGTTGCCCAGCACATCGGGCGTATTCAGGGACGCCAGCTTCAGCACGTCGATAATCAGCTCCACCAGCAGCAGCTGTAAAACCAGCGGCACGGCGTACTCTCCCTCCACCAGCAGGAAGTCCCAGGGCTCCCGCAGGCCGCCGGGCTCCGTGGCCAGCAGATACCACAGGGGCGTAATGACCACATTCAGCAGCATGACGAAAAAGCGGATGATGCGCAGATAGGTGCCCACCAGAGGCGGGAAGTAGTAGTCGTTGATCTCCTCATTAAACCGCAGCAGTGACACCGGCAGCAGCATCACCACGGGGGTGTTGTCGATGAGCACCAGGATGTCCCCCTCCATGACGGAGGCGGTGGCTACATCCGGCCGCTCGGTATAGCGGACCTTAGGAAAGGGATTGTACCACTGCTTAGGCGCAATGGCCTCGGCAATGGTCTCCTGACTCATGGACACCGACCGGAGATCGATCCGGCGCAGCTTTTCCCGGAGCTGGGAGAGGGTCTTTGCATCCGCCCGCCCCTCCATATAGCATAGAGCCACGTCACACTGGGAGCGGCCGCCCAGGCGGATCCGCTCCAATGTCAGGGCCGGATCCCGGATGCGCCGGCGCAGAAGGGCGGCGTTTTCCATAATGCTCTCCACAAAGCCGTCGTGGCTGCCCCGGAGGACCTTGCCTGCATCCGGCTCCTGCACCGACCGGGTGGGAAAGGTCTTGGCGTCCAGGAGAATGCCGCCGGAAAAGCCGTCTATTATCAGCAGAGTCTTGCCCGCAAATACGTCCGTCACCGCCTGCATCCGATCCCGGCTGGTCCCAGCGTCGCACACGGTGATATACCGGCGCAGCAGCTCATCTACGCCGGAGATACCATCCAGTGTCTCTACCTCCTGCAGCTTTTCCACGGCCCGCTCCAGGAGTATATCCTTGGCGTAGCCGTTCACCACCCACATTTTGGCCCGGCGGCCGCCCACATACAGCTCCCGGCTCACCATGTCGAAGCTGCGGCCCACACCCAAAAGGTCATCCAGCTGGGCGCATTTTGTGTCAAAGGGTTGGTTCATATTGCCCCTCCGCTTATTCATACTTTACCGGAAGTATGTGTAAAAAAAGAACCGGGCATACGCCCGGCGCAAGAAAATACGCAGCGGGCGGGGTTTTCCCCGCCCGGCTTTTAAAAAATTTCCTCAGATGGTTTTTTCAAAATAGAAATAGGTCTCATCCTGGCCGGTCTCCCGCATACAGGAGGAGAGCATTTTATAGGAGGGCCCATTTTCCTTGAAGCACTTGGCAACCACCCGGGCGAGACCCAGGCCGTACAGGGCCCAATCTGCCGCTGCGGCAAAGGCCTCGGTGCCGTAGCCGCGGCCGGCATAGGCCGGGGCAATGCGGCAGCCCAGCTCCATGCCGCCCTGCCAATCGGGGTTGTACAGCACCGCCTCGCCGATGAAGTCCTCCCCCAGGCGCACGGCAAAATTCACGCAACGGCGCAGGCGGAAATCCTCCCGGGCCACCGAGAGGAAATATTCCTCCATGGGGCTGCCGTCGTAGTCCTTGTGCCAATCATAGCCCCACAGGCGGTTACGCTCCTCATCCAGGCACAGGGCATTATAGGGCAGCTTGTCCTTTTCCGTCAGGGCATCCAGGGTCAGGCGATCGGAATGCAGGGTGGGCATTTCATGAAGGCGGTCCAGCTCGCTGCCCACCTCAAAGCATAGCTTGCCCCCCAGGGCCGCCGGGAGGTACTGCATCTTGGACATACGCAGCCCCTTATCCCGGGCGTCATCCTCCCGGTTCATCCACCGGACGGAATCATCACAGTGCCGGGCAAATTCCTGCACCATGGTGGGATACGCCCCGGGGTAGGAGTACAGCGCCTTTTCAATATGCACCTGCATGGTACTGCCGCACTGCTCGCCCATGCTGATGGCCACCAGCCGCCCCTCATGGAGCAGGCCCCCTGCCATGAACCAATCTCCCGCCAGGTGCCGCAGCATCTCCTTGGCCAGGCGCAGCTCATTTTTGGCAATGGCACTCTCCTTGGAAAACTCCGCCCCATAGTCCTGCCAAAACCGCTCCAGCAGGGGCTCGTCTGCCGCCGTCAGGGGCACATATTCCGCATCGGGATAGAGCTTGCGGAACTTATGGATGTGGTTGCGCTGGCCGCTGTAATGCCTTCCGGCAAACTCCGCCAGATCCTCCCGGCGGTAGATATAGTCCTTCCAGGGCCGCTCATTAATGAGCCGCACTACCGGGTAGCGCAGAAACAGCCGTCCGGCCTCTCCCTCCGGCACCACGGAGACCACCGGGCGTATCCCCTGCTCCGTGCAGTATTTCTCGATGAGGGTCAGAGCCGCGTCCACATCCCCCTCCGGCCCGGGCACAGGGAAATCAAACTGATAGCGGCCGTCAATCTGATTGCGGACGATGAGGCAATTTGCCGCCTCACAGAAGGCCGGGTGCAGCACACTCCCCCACATGAGCTTCACGCCCACAGAGTACTCGCACAGGCGATAGTTACAATTTATATAATAGGGTCTCAATTTTTCCGCGTTCTGCGGCGTGACAGGTTCAAAAATCATATCAAATGCTCTCCAGAATTTCTTTTGTCTCCGATATAAACCGCCGGGCCATGGGCCGCAGCTCCTTCTTGGACCGCACCGCGATGCCCAGCTCCCGCGCTGCCGGCGGATCCATCGGCACCGCCACCACGTTGTCCCGGCGGCCCTTGAGCACCAGCTCGGACAGGATGCTGGCGCCCAGGCCATGCTCCACCATAGAAATGATGACGCTGTCGCTGACATGGGTCTCGCGGATATTGGGCTTTACATCCCCCAGGGCGTGCATGATGTCCAGATAAAAGCCAGGGGACGGCATGAGAAAATCCATCCCCTGCAGGGATTGTACCTTCAGGCTCTCCCGGCCCTGCATATCGTAATCCGGCGGCAGGATTACCAGCAGCGGGTCATTGCGCAGATGGGTCCAATCCAGGGTAAACCACTCCTGCCAGGAGGCAAAGCACATATCCGCCTTATCCTCCTGCACCCAGTGATACACCTCCTCCACGCTGCCCATCTGCACATCCACCGCCACATCCGGGTGGTTATCCCGAAAGCGCTGAATGATCTCCGGCAGCCAGTGCATGGCGATGCTGGCATAGGAGGCCACCCGAATGGTCTCCTCCCGGCGGGTATTGATGAGGCGGATCTCCCGCTCCAAGGTTTCGTCCGCCCGGAGCAGATCCTGTATCATGGGAAAAACTCGCTGTCCGGCGGCACTGAGCCGAATCCCCGTGCGGCTGCGCACCAGCAGAGGAAAGCCAATATCCTTTTCCAGGCTGTTCATCATGTGTGTCAGGCCCGATTGCGTGTAGCCCAGCACCTCCGCCGCCCGGGTAAAGCTGCCGGTCTGCACCGCCGTGGCCAACGCCTCCAGCTTTTTGGTGTCCATACGCCGCCCTCCTTATCATGAAACTATGTCATAGTCTATGTTATACCGCATTTTTACAGAATTCGCAATGACTTTTGCAACATTTTCCATTTAATCATGACATAATATAATATAAAAATGCATACTTGTCGCTTTACAATTGATTCCCGCCGGGGTATAGTATGTCCATAGTGATTCTCAAACATGAATTGCTTTTCCTTTCTATCCTCAAACCTATAAAGGCCGCCTTGAAAAAGGCGGCCTTTATAGGTTTGAGACTGTCGAAAAACCCTCCGGGTTTTTCCGACAAAAGGATTGCAGTCTGCTGCGCGCATAATTTGTCCGTCGCAGACGGACAAATTCCACACTGGCAGCCTGAGCGGTATTTTCTCTCACGCACATGTCGCGAGAGAAAATGATTTTATTTCTTTGCCGCCTGCGGGCGGCAAACTCTGCGAGGCTTTTTTGATACGCTGAAACCTATAAAGGCCGCCTTGAAAAAGGCGGCCTTTATAGGTTTTTTATAGATTTGGAGCTATCAAAAAGCTTTTGGATTTTTCGGCAAAGGGCCCACGTCTTCTGTGTGCGCCGGCTTCGCAATGCCATGATTCTTGCGGAGCTTTTTCATGCTGCGGGGTAACTCTTTTGCGCGGTTTGGGCCGCCCCTCTTTTTTTACTCTTTTCCAGCCGACAGGGCCCGGGTGGCGTTGAGCACCGCCAGCACCATCACGCCCACATCCGCGCCGATGGCCAGCCACATATTGGCAATACCGATGGCGCCCAGCACCAGGCACACCGCCTTCACCGCCAGAGCAAACACGATATTCTCGTACACGATGCGCAGCGTCCGCCGGGAGATGCGCATAGCCAAGGCGATCTTGGCCGGGTCGTCATCCATGAGGACCACATCCGCCGCCTCGATGGCTGCGTCGCTGCCCAAAGCGCCCATGGCAATGCCGATGTCGGCTCGGGCCAGCACCGGAGCGTCGTTGATACCGTCGCCCACGAAGGCCAGGAGCCGGCCCTCCCTGCGCTCTTTCAGCAGCCGCTCCACCTGCCGGACCTTATCCGCCGGCAGCAGCTGGCTGTGGACCTCGTCCACCCCCAGCTGGGATGCCACCTGCCGGGCTGCCGCGTCCGCATCGCCGGTGAGCATAACGGTCTTTTCGACGCCCTCTGCCTTCAGGCCCCGGATGGCCTGGGCCGCGTGCTCCTTGACTACATCGCCCAGGAGTATCCACCCGGCATACACGCCGTCCACGGCCACATACACCACGGTGCCGGCCCTCTGGGGCTCTATAGGCTGAATACCCAGCTTCTCCATGAGCCGCCGGCTGCCCACGGCTACGGCATGGCCGTCTACCCGGCCTGTTAGGCCGAAGCCGCCCAGCTCCTCCACGTCCGTCACCCGGTCGGTATCCACCTGGCCGCCCCAGGCGGATTTAAGGCTTTGGCTGATGGGATGCTTGGAGTAGCACTCTGCCTGAGCCGCCCACCCCAGCAGGGTCTGTGCGTCCATACCCTCCGGAGCGGTCTCCAGCACCTGAAAAACGCCCTTGGTGAGGGTGCCGGTCTTGTCGAACACCACACAGCCGGTCTTAGCCAGAGCCTCCAGATAGTTGCTGCCCTTGACTAAAATTCCCTTGGCGGATGCGCCGCCGATGCCGCCGAAGAAGCTCAGGGGAATACTGATAACCAATGCGCAGGGGCAGCTGATAACCAGGAAGGTCAACGCCCTCGTAATCCAATCGCCCCACATAGGCGCATTGCCCATGATGAGCCGCACCACCGGCGGCAGCACCGCCAGGGCCACGGCGCTATAACACACGGCGGGGGTATAGATGCGGGCGAACTTGGTGATAAAATTCTCCGCCTTGGCCTTTTTCATGCTGGAGTTTTCCACCAAATCCAGGATCTTGGCCACGGTGGAGTCACCGAACTCCTTGGTAGTCCGGATATGCAGCAGACCGCTGAGGTTCACACAGCCGGAGAGCACCTCATCCCCGGCCTTCACCTGCCGGGGCAGGCTCTCGCCGGTAAGGGCACTGGTGTTCACGGCGGCTTCGCCCTCCGTCACCACGCCGTCAATGGGGATGCGCTCCCCGGGCTGCACCACGATGACGGTGCCCACGGCTACATCCTCCGGGTCCACCTTCTCCAGGGCGCCGCCGGACTCAATATTGGCGTAGTCCGGGCGGATGTCCATCAGGTCGGAGATGCTACGGCGGCTCTTACCCACGGCGTAGCTTTGGAACAGCTCGCCGATCTGATAGAACACCATAACGGCGCAGCCCTCCCGCCAATCACCCAGGGCCATAGCGCCTACAGTGGCCACAGCCATAAGGAAATTCTCATCGAACATCTGGCCCCGGAAGATACCCTTCACAGCCTTGAGCAGGATATCGTAGCCCACGATGAAATACGGGATGAGATACAGCACGCCCTCCAGCCATCCCGTGAGGGGGGATACCCATACTCCGATCACCAGCACCGCCGACACGATGATCCGGATGAGATTGGTTTTCTGTTTCTTCGTCACGGCCTTTATGCCTCCTTCAGTGTCAGCGTGTCGAAAAAGTCTTTTCGCCCCGCTGCCTAAGTTTTTGAAGCTTTGAA
>OGGU01002081.1_pt1 | contig 10560 bp, 7 predicted proteins | sample 1571241 | NCBI WGS metagenome assembly OGGU01 (sample SAMEA2581934, study PRJEB24529) | metagenome | biome: Human gut stool | place: China | collected 2011
CCGCAGACATTCGTCTGTTTTCATTGCCCCCTTGTCGCCTCCGCAGAGGCGAAATTCCTGCGCAATGCTGCCAATCCATACAAAATCAGTGTAGCGGATACACCTTCAGCCCCTCCGCGCCAGCGATGCTGACTGTTTTCGTCAGCAAATCCCCTTCCGCTTCCAGCGCCGCCCAGAATGTGCCGCCGTTCGCGAACACCTCGATGACACCGCGGTCGAGAATCACGCGAATCGGCTCATTGACGTCCAAATGCGCGTCTACCGCATCTTGCCCCAGCACAGGCTGAATGTGCAGACGCGAATTCTCCGCCGTCAGCACCGTACCGCCGAGGGTCAGCGTCAGCGGCTGATTCGGCTTGCAGCGGAAAAGCAGCTCACACGGCGTGTCCGCCAGCGGGAATTCTGCCGAATCGCTCCTGCGCGGCAGGAAGAGCGGCTCGCCGCGCACAGCATCCAGTTCCCGCACGGGCTGGAAGGCAAGGCGGATGCCATCCGGCGTGCGGCGCAGGGAAAGCTCCGCCGGAATCGCCATCATGCTGTGGAAACCGCGCGTGTCATCCTTCATCCGCAGCCACGCGACACTGATGACGCGCTCAGGCACGTTCGCGTAGGTCTGCGCAGCGTAGGGGAGGCGGGTCGCATAGGCCATCAGCACGGGCGTTTCGGGCGTGAAGCGGAATCCGTCAAACGCACCGAGCATGTAATAACCATCCGCAGACCAGAACACCCACTTGTCAGCGCCGTCGATGGGCAGGCGGAACAGGTCGGGGCACTCCCACATGCCGTTGGCGTTCAAACGGCTGGCTTCCGTCCAGTGGAGCAGGTCAGGGGAGCGGAAAATCGCGAATTCGCTGCCGTCGAGGTACAGCACCATGATGTACGCGGCGGATTCGGGATGATAGAAAACCTTGGGGTCGCGGTTTCCACCGGCGATGTGCGGCAGAAGGAACGCGTCGGAGCGGGTGAGCGTTTCGCCGCCGTCGCGGGAAATCATTAGGCGCTGCGTGTGCAGATTCCCTGCCTGCTTTGACCATTCGTTCGACCCGCCTGCAGCGGTGTAGTAGAACAGCAGCGTATTTTTTCCCATCCCGGACGCATTTTCCGCGTCACAGAACGCGCTGCCCGAATAGACCGTGCCGGTGTCATCGGGCGCGGCAGCGACGGGGCGGTGCGTCCAGTGCAGCAAATCGTAGCTGACGGCGTGCCCCCAGTGCATATTCCCCCAATTCAGCCCGAACGGATTCCACTGGTAGAACAGGTGGTATGCCTCGCCGACGCGAATCAGACCGTTCGGGTCGTTGTGCCAGCCGAACGGGGGCGTGAAGTGCAGCAGCGGGCGGTTATCCGGCGCGTACACCGGAGGTTCGTCGGAGACAGAAATGCCGGACAGCAGGGCATCATCCGCATCACTGGAGAGAACTTCCAGCGTCTGGCGGAACCACGCGGACGCATCCATGCAGCCGACAAAATCAGCGTCATCCGGCGCACAGAGGCGAACATCCGCTTCCTGAACTTTCCGCCCGGAAAGCAAGAAATGCAGCTTGCAGAGAGGCGCATCGCGGCGCGTCGGGAAGAGCAGAAACGGGGCAGTAAGCGAAATCATCATCGGAAAGCGACCTCCTTACAGCAGATTGTAAAGGCGAAAAGGGCGGATGTCAAGGCTTTATGCGTGCGGTTTGCATTTTTGTTCTGAAATTTTCCCGAAACGTCTCTTGACGAAAGCGCACGAAACAGCTACAATAAAGTGTCTTAATGTGTTCTGACGGAGCGAAAGGGGTTAGGGACATGAGCACGAAGTTTATTTTTGTCACTGGCGGTGTTGTTTCCTCGCTGGGCAAGGGCATCACGGCGGCGTCACTGGGGCGTCTGCTGAAATGCCGCGGTCTGCGCGTTTCCATCCAAAAATTTGATCCGTATATCAACGTTGACCCCGGTACGATGAGTCCGTATCAGCACGGCGAAGTGTTCGTGACGGACGACGGCGCGGAAACTGACCTCGACCTTGGTCACTACGAGCGCTTTATTGACGAATCCCTGACGCAGGCGGCAAACGTGACCTCCGGCCGCGTCTACAAGACTGTTATCGACCGTGAGCGGCAGGGCGGCTACCTCGGTGCGACGATTCAGGTTATCCCGCACATCACCGACGAAATCAAGCGCAACATCCTCCTTGTCTCCAAGCAGGAAAACGCGCCGGACGTGGTGATTACCGAAATCGGCGGCACGGTTGGCGACATTGAGAGCCAGCCGTTCCTTGAGGCTATCCGCCAGATGCGCGCGGAAGTTGGCTTTGAAAACAGCCTGTATATTCACGTTACCCTCATCCCCTTCCTGAAGGCGGCGGGTGAGCTGAAAACGAAGCCCACGCAGCACTCCGTCAAGGAACTCGGCGGCATCGGCATCAGCCCGGACATTCTTGTTTGCCGCTGTGAACACGAAGTGCCCGCTGAAGTGCGTGCGAAGATTGGCCTGTTCTGCAACTTGTCGGCGGACCGCGTGTTCCAGAACCTGAATGCCCGCTCCATCTATGAAGTGCCGCTGATGCTGCACAAGGAGGGGCTGGACGAGAAAGTCTGCCAGCTGCTGGGACTGACGGGCTTGAGCTGCGACTTGACCGAGTGGGAGACCATGGTTGAGCGCCAGCTGAACCCCATCCGCGAGACGACGATTGCCCTTGTCGGCAAGTACGTCGAACTGCCGGATGCGTACCTGTCCATTGTCGAGGCGTTGACGCACGGCGGCATTGCGCATCAGGCGAAGGTACACATCAAGTGGGTGCAGTCGGCGGATTTGACGCAGGAGAATGTGGCGGAGGCGCTGGAAGGCTGCCACGGCATCCTCGTGCCGGGCGGATTTGGCCAGCGCGGCTTGGAGGGCAAGATGATTGCCATCCAGTACGCCCGCGAGCACAAGATTCCGTTCCTTGGCATTTGCTTGGGGATGCAGATGGCGGTTATCGAATACGCCCGCAACGTGCTGAACCTGCGCGGCGCAAGCTCCACCGAGCTTGACCCCAACACGCTCTATCCGGTGATTGACCTGATGGCTGATCAGAACCTCGACATGCTGGGCCACACGATGCGTCTGGGCAAGTACCGCTGTGCGCTCAAGCATGACACGAAAAGCTACAAGGCGTATGCGCAGGAGGAAATCTGGGAGCGTCACCGCCATCGCTATGAATTTAACAATGATTACCTGACCCGCTTTGAAGAGGGCGGCATGACCATTGCGGGCAAGAACCCTGACCGCAATCTGGTGGAGATTGTTGAGATTCCCGACCATCCGTGGTATGTGGCGGTGCAGTTCCATCCGGAATTGAAGAGCCGTCCGAACCGTCCGCATCCGCTGTTCCGCGATTTTGTCGGTGCGGCGATTAAGCATCAGGAGCAGGTTTAACAAGCAAAAGCGGCGTTTCCAGCAAAGCGGCTGGGAGCGCCGCTCTTTTGGAATGCGGGCGGGTTCTGCGCGGAAAAAATCAGGCAGCATGGGAGTGCGCTGCGAAGGGGTGTCGGGGGCGGGCGCAGAGGCGAAATTCCCTGCAACAAAAAAGACCAGCATTGGGAAAGTTGTTCCTCATGCTGGTCGGTCGCGCCCATCTGGCGCGACAATGTGCAAGTTGCGGGTAGAGCAGCTTGGGGGCGCTCCTGCGGGAGCGCAAAGTTACAAGTGCTGCGCTGAAAGCGCTTCGCTGTTCAGCGCTCGTTGGGCAGGATTGGGTGCTTTTGCATAATTGGTCACACGAGCAACCGTTGGGGCGTTGCCCCAAACCCCACAAGGGACGCTGTCCCTTGACCCTGCAAGGGGCAGACGAAAAGGGACGAAGTCCCCCCTTGACCCGTTTTTGGTGGTCAGGCTTGAGCATGCTTCCCAAACTGAACTTTTTTGCTGCTTTTTTCTTATTTCTTATCCAGTTCCGAGGTGCAGTGCGGGCAGCGCGTCGCCTTAATCGGAATCTCGCTCAGGCAATAGGGGCACTTTTTCGTCGTCGGCGCGGCAGGCGCAGCGGGCTTCTTCCCGATGCTCATCAGCGCGTTAATCCCCTTCAGCAGCATAAACAGCACCAGCGCCGTGATGAAGAAATTCACCACCGTCGTCAGGAACGACGCAAACGCCGCGCCGAACGTCCATGCCACACCGTCGGAAATGTCGCCGGGGCCGCCGGTGAAAATCAGCGATAGCAGCGGATTGATGAAATTCGTCGTCAGCGCCGTGACAATGCCGGTGAACGCGCCGCCGATGATGACGCCGACCGCCATGTCCATCACGTTGCCGCGCAGGGCGAACTTCTTAAACTCTTCGATGAACTTTTTCATGGGGAAACCCCTCCTCCAAATTTGATACTGTCAGTATAACACGCAGGATGACCAGTTGCAAGCGCTTGCGGCGCGAAAAAAACGAAAAGAGGATGCAGAATGACGAAGAATCAATGGATTGCGGATGGATTGCTGCTGGCAGCGGCAATTATCTGGGGGTCAGCGTTCGCAGTGGTGAAAAATACGCTGGACAGCGTGCCGCCGTCGATGATGATTGCGCTGCGCTTCGGCATTGCGGCGCTCATCAGCGGCGTGATTCTCCGCAAGCACCTGCGTGGGCTGACGCGCGGGCAGGTGCTGATGGGGCTGCTCGTCGGCGTACTGACCGGGCTGGCGTACATTGTGCAGACCGTCGGATTGCAGGACACGACTGCCGGGAAAAATGCGTTTCTGACGACGATTTACGTCCTGTTGGTGCCGTTCGGCAGTGCGGTGCTGTTCCATGAGAAGCTCGACGCGCCGCGACATATCGCGGCGACGTACTGACGCTGGTGTGCGGCGTGCTGTATGCGGCGCAGATTATCTCCGTCGGGCGCTGCAACGAACGCATGGATACTTATGCGTTGATTGTGCTGGAGTTTGCGTTCGCGGCGCTGACGGGGCTGTGCTGGTCGCTGGCGACGGAGCGGGGGATGCCGATACAATGGAACATGCAGTCCATCGGCGGCATTTTGTATGTCGCGGTGTTCTCAACCATGCTGGCATCGTCCTGCCAGAATATCGCGCAGAAGCTTGCACCGACGTCTCATGCGGCGCTGCTGATGAGCCTCGAATCCGTGTTCGGGGTGCTGTCCGGCGTGATTTTTCTGGGCGAAAAGCTGACCATCCGAATGGGACTGGGCTTTCTGGTGATTTTCGCGGCGGTGGTGCTGAGCGAAACGACGGCATCATCAAAAAAAATTCACGGAAAATGTATGAATATGCATTGACAAGCGGATGATTCTGCGCTATACTATGCACTGTTCCCCGGAAGCGCTCCGGCGGACAATAATACTAATTCTCATCTAAACCATGTCATTCGCACAGCATCTTTTCCGCCCCGGCATTGCTTCGTTCCGCTCGCGCGTACCTCCAGTACGCCTCGCTTCACTCAGCTTTGCCGGAACGAAAAATCTGCTATGCTCGATGCCATGTTTTAGAATCGAATTAGTATAAAATCGTGAAAAACCTGTTTTCAGGAGGATGGTAACAATGAAGAAGCTGCTGAGTGTGGTTATTGCTCTGATGATGATGGTGACGTTCGTGTTCGCGGAAGAAGCCGCGCCCGCGGAAGTCAAGACCCTGTACGCAGGTGTGCTGACGGTTGGCTGCGAAGCCGGTTATCCGCCTTTCGAGATGGTTGCGGATGACGGCGAATCCGTTGTCGGTCTGGACATGGACATCATGGCGGCTGTGGCGGAAAAGCTGGGCTTGCAGATGCAGGTTGTGACGACCTCCTTTGACGGCATCTTCGACGGCATCGGTGTGAACTACGATGTGGTTTGCTCCGCCGTGACCATCACCCCTGACCGTATGCAGAACATGCTGTTCTCCCTGCCCTACATCACCAACTATCAGGCGGTGGTTGTGCCGGCGGACAAGGACGTGGAAATCAATTCCTTCATGGATTTGGACGGCTATGTCATCGGTGTGCAGAAGGGTACGACCGCGGACATCCTGATGGGCGACTATGAATCCACCCAGACCATCAACGTGACCGTGGTGGCGAACGACAAGCTGAGCAACTGCTTCACCCAGCTGACCAACGGCGAAATTCAGGCGGTTGTGGTGGACAGCGGCGTTGCGGAAAGCTATGTTGCGAAGAATCCGGAACTGTACAAGATTGTCTATCAGGATATGACCGAAGGTGAGCAGTTCGCCATCGCGATGGGTCTGAACGACACCGACATGCAGGCCGCCATCAATCAGGCGATGCAGGAACTGGAAGAAGACGGCACGCTGAAGGAAATCTACGAGTACTGGTTCGGCGCGGACGCCGAGGAATCTGCGGAGTAATCAGCCAACAGCCGCAAACAATCCGCACCTGCCGGGTGGAAACATCCCATCCGACAGGGCGCGGTTTTTTGTGTGATACTAATTCTCATCGAAACCATGTCATTCGCACAGCATCTTTTCCGCCCTGGCTTTGCATCGTTCCGCTCGCGCGTACCTCCAGTACGCCTCGCTTCACTCAGCTTTGCCAGAACGAAAAATCTGCTATGCTCGATGCCATGTTTTAGAATCGAATTAGTATGAGAAGGGAATCCGCTGACCATGCGGCGGGAAAGGAATCGGATATGAAGGGAAAAATGCCCGCAAAGCTGTTCCGGGTCGATCGGTGGCAGCGGAAAACAAAAATCGTCGTCAGCATTGTGCTGCTCGTCCTCATCGTCGTTGGGATTCTCTCGACCATGATGCCCACGCGCGAGGAAATGCTGGCGAACACCTCGGAAGCCATGCAGCAGCGCCTGGCGGAGGATGCGCAGAGCACCCGCAAGCGCTTGACCATTTCCTATAACCCGCTGTTCTGCGTCAGCTATTTGTCCGTCTCGTCCAGCGGGCGCGACGTTGTGTCGGAAAGCTACGTTGGCTTCTGCAACCAGATTATTCCGGCGAACGATGGCGCAATGCAGGTCGTTGGGCAGATGATTAACTACACCTACCGGATGCTTGGCGGCGGCCGCAACCTGATGTACGGCGCAAAGCTGACCATCCTGCTGACGACCATCACCGTGTTCTTCGGCTTGATTCTGGGCACCCTGCTGGCGCTGGGCAAGATCAGCAAATTCAAGCCGCTCAGCAAGATTTGCAGCGGTTATATCTTCTTCTTCCGCGGCACGCCGCTGCTGATTCAGCTCTTCGTCGTCTATTTCACGCTGCCCAAGCTCTTTGACTTCTCGTGGACGGGGCTGTTCAGCGCCTATGGCACAGACGCAACCTACATGGGTTCGTTCCTTGCCTCGTGCATCACGTTCAGCCTGAACTCCGGCGCGTACTGCGCGGAAATCGTCCGCGCGGCGATTCAGTCCATCGACAAGGGACAGCATGAAGCCGCGAAGGCCCTCGGCATGACCTACTGGCAGACCATGTCGCACATCGTTATCCCGCAGTCGATTCGCCGGATGATTCCGCCCGTCTGCAATGAGTTCGTCATGATTCTGAAAGATGCGTCGATTGTGTTCGCGATTTCTTTGCAGGACATCACGACGATTGCCAACAACATCCGCACCAGCGAAGGCTCGAACCTCGTCTTTATCCCTGCGCTGATTCTCTATCTGATTATCACCGCGCTGTTCACGTTCATCTTCAACAAAATCGAGAAGAAATTCTCGGTGTACGAATAAGGAGGTGTCCCGATGGAAAATCAGGAAGCGTTCATGCTGGAAACGCAGCATGTTTCCAAACATTACGGCAAGCTGGAAGTCTTGAAGGACATCAACCTGCAAGTCAAAAAGGGCGAAGTCATCTGCCTGATTGGCCCGTCCGGCGCGGGTAAATCCACCTATCTGCGCTCGTTGAACCAGCTGGAGACGATTACGGGCGGAAAAATCTTCATCAAGGGGCATCTGCTGCTGCACCGCGAGCATGACCACACGGTCGAGCGCATCGACAAGAAGACGCAGCAGCAGCTTCTGCTGGAAATGGGCATGTGCTTTCAGCGCTTCAACCTTTTTCCGCACAAGACGGTGCTGGACAACGTGATGATGTCGCCGATTATCGTCAAGCACGAGGACAAGGAACAGGTACGGCAGGAGGCGCTGACGCTGCTTGACCGCGTTGGCTTGAAGAGCAAAGCGGATGAATATCCGAACCGCCTCTCCGGCGGACAGCAGCAGCGCGTGGCGATTGCGCGCGCCTTGGCGATGAAACCGGAAATCATGCTCTTCGACGAGCCGACCTCCGCCCTTGACCCGGAACTGGTCGGCGAGGTGCTGAACGTCATGAAAGACCTTGCGTCCGAGGGCATGACGATGCTGTGCGTGACGCACGAAATGGGCTTTGCGAAGGAAGTGTGCAACCGCGTGCTGTTCATGGCGGACGGCTACATCATCGAGGAAGGCACGCCGACGCAAGTGTTTGAAGACCCGCAGAACCAGCGCACGAAGGCGTTTTTGCGGTCGGTGCTGAATGCGTAAATTATGAAAGAACCCACTGTGGAGGTTTGAAACTCCCAGTGGGCTTTCTTTATGCGGCTGTCAGTGGAAATGCATACCTCGTGGATAAACACGCGGGCATAGTATGCCAATGCGCATAACTCAATCGCGCAAAAGGGTCAAGGGAGGAACTCCCTTGTGGGGTCAAAGGGGCAAAGCCCCTTGCGGAGTCCAGAGGCAGAGCCTCTGGCGTTCCCCATCAGAATATCAAGTCCATGCTCCGCAGTTTTTCGCGAAGCCAGCTTTCGGATAGGCCGGATTTCTGCGACATTTCGCGAATTGTTAAGCCTGATAGGTACGCGTCAGACAGTACCTCCGGGTCGCTCAGGTTGTCCCAGTCGATGTCCGGGATGACCGGCGCGGGCGGGGGCGTGTAGACGGGCTTGGGCGGCATCGGCTTGGGGGCGGTGCGCACCGGGTTGCGGAACGCGGCGGACTGCGCACGTTCCGCCAGCAGCTTCACGTTCGCTTTCATCTTCCGCTCCTGCGCCACATACGGGCGAATCCCCCCCAGAAACGCTTCGCCGTAGCGCGCGGTCTTGATTTCGCCCATGCCGCTCACGCTCCGCATTCCGTCCAGCGTCTCCGGCTTGCGCCGCGCCATCTCCGTCAGCGTCGCGTCGTTGCAGATGATGTAGGGCGGGACGTGGTGCAGCTTTGCCAGCGCCATCCGTACCTGCCGCAGCTGCTCGAACAAATCGCCGCCTGTTGGGGCTTCGATTTTCCCGATGCTGCCGACCTTCTCCGCCGTCGCCTGCTGCCCCAGATGTGCGCCGTCTGCTCCTCGCCGCCGCTGACGGGCGATTTCCTCCGCCTCGCCGTAGCGCGCGCCGCAGCAGGCACTGCAATGCCCGCAGTCCTGCGCCGCGTTCTCCCCGAAGTACCGCAGGATAAACGCCCGCAGGCAGCCGGGCTTCGTGCAGTAATCCACCATTCGGTTCAGGCGGTTCATGTCCTGATAGCGCACTGCCGACTGCTCCGCCGCCGTCATGTTCTCGTTTGGCTCGGTGTGCTCAATCATCCACTTCGCGGTGAAAATGTCCGACCCGTTGTACAGCAGGATGCACTCCGCCGCCTCGCCGTCGCGTCCGGCGCGCCCCGCCTCCTGATAGTACGCCTCCATCGAGCGCGGCATTTGGTAGTGGATGACAAACCGCACGTTGGATTTGTCGATGCCCATGCCGAATGCGTTCGTCGCGACCATCACCGGGCAGGTGTCGTACTGAAATTTCTCCTGATTCTCCTTGCGCTCCTCGTCGCTCAACCCCGCGTGATAGCGCGTCGCGTCGATGCCCGCGCGAATCAGATTATCGCAGACCTGTTCGACCGCCTTGCGCGTTGCACAGTAAACGATGCCGCTTTCGCCGCGTTTCCGGCGGAGAATATCCATGAGGGCAGCATCACGGTTCTTTGGGCGGATGACCTCGAAGTAGAGGTTCGGGCGGTCGAAGCCGGTCGTGACCGTTTCCGGGTTTTGCAGGCGCAATAGGCGGATGATATCTTGCCGGACGCGCTCGGTTGCGGTCGCGGTGAATGCGCCCATGACCGGGCGGGTGGGCAGCGAATCGACGAAATCCGCGATACGCAGATACACCGGGCGAAAATCCTGCCCCCACTGGGAGACGCAGTGCGCCTCATCCACGGCAAGCAGAGAAATCGGCATGGATTGCGCCATCGCCTGAAACGAGGGTGTTTCGAGGCGCTCCGGGGCGACGTAGATGATTTTGTACGCGCCCTGCCGCGCCCGCTGCATGGCGAGTTCCATCTGGCGCGGGGTGAGTGAGCTGTTGAGGTACGCAGCTGGAACGCCCGCGCTTTTGAGCGCCGCCACCTGATCCGCCATCAGCGAAATCAGCGGTGAAATAACAATCGCGACCCCCGGCATCATCAGCGCCGGCACTTGATAGCACATGGATTTTCCTGCGCCCGTTGGCATGACGCCCAGTGCGTCCCGGTGGTGCGTCAGCGCATTCACCATGACCTCCTGCCCCGGTCGGAACGCCTCATGCCCAAAGTACTTCCGCAGGGTTTCCTGTGCTTGCATCCGTTTTTTTCCTTTCTTATGGGAGGACGTGGGGAGGCGCCAGAGGCTCTGCCTCTGGACTCCGGCAGGG
>OGGU01002086.1_pt1 | contig 10542 bp, 8 predicted proteins | sample 1571241 | NCBI WGS metagenome assembly OGGU01 (sample SAMEA2581934, study PRJEB24529) | metagenome | biome: Human gut stool | place: China | collected 2011
TGGATGGTGCGGTCATACACCGTCACGAACACCGCCAGCATACACACCGGCAGGATGTACATGGCCATCCGGGGCAGCAGCCGAAGGTTGCGCCGGATGCCGCTGGTAAGATAATGGACGCTGGCTTTGACGGCCGCGCCGAAGCCTTTCTCCTTCCGGACCGCGCGGGCATGCACCAGCAGTGCCCCCGTGCCCCGGAAAAAGAGGATCACCGGGCCGAACAGGTCCCGGAACATCTGGGCAGCGCCGGGGAACGCCAGCGCGGCCAGCTCATGGAACACATTGCGGATGCCGTGCGCCAGCCACCGTGCGATGGCGGAGATATTCCGGCCCATGCGCACCACAGCATATTCGGCGGCAAAGCCCAACGCATACAGGGTCTCGCCCACCCGCAGCACCAAAGCGCTCCCCCGCAGCTTCTGCGAAAGGTCGTTCATGCGGCGCTGTGTCTTCCGGCGGAAGCGGTGTTTCCGCAGCAGCCGGCTGCACTGGAGCTGTGCCCAGAGGGACCGCAGCGTCCGCTTGTGCTTCACCGGCGGTGCTGACGGAGCCTCCTGCATCGGCTCCTTTGTCTTTTCTTCGATCAAAAGGGGTTGCTCCTTCCTGACTGTAAGGATCAAAAATCACAAATTCATTTCAATTATACACGCCGTCCGCGCTGAAACAAGGTTCCTCACAAAAATTGGGCAGACCTTTCACGGACTTTTCACTTAGTTTTCATATTTCCAGGGGGTCTTCCCCGAAAAGTACCCGCAGATCGGGCGGGAGCGGGCTTTTCACGGTGACGGCCCGGCTCTGTTCCAGAGGCGGTGCCGTGATGCGGATGCCCTCCGGCGTCATCTCGTATTCCGGCACCCGGAAGCGCTGCTCTGCACAGTGCAGCGCCTGCCGCCCGATCCGCTCCCGGCTCCCGCCGTAGAGGTCATCTCCGGCCAGCGGGTGGCCGATGGAGGCAAAGTGGACCCGGATCTGGTGCGTCCGCCCCGTCACCGGGACACAGGCGGCCAGGCTGAGGCCGTGTTCTGCTCTTACTATGGTATACTCCGTCCGGCTGGGCTTGCCGTCCGGCGTCACACACCGGCCGATGATGCTCTCGGCCTGACGGCCGATGGGGGCGTCGATGACGCCTTTACCGAGGGGCAGTTCGCCCTCCACGACGGCATAGTAGAGCTTTTCGACGTTCCGGGCCAGCAGCGGAGCGGCGTAGCCATTCTTTGCGGCCAGCACAAGGCCGCTGGTGTCCTTGTCGATCCGGTTCACCGGGCGGAAGACCGGGCTCTCGCCCCGCGCCTCCATCCGGGCCGCATAGCCGTTGGCCAGCGTATCCAGCGGATAGTTCAGCGTGGGATGCACAGCCAGGTGCGGCGGCTTGTCCAGCACGATGGCGAACGCATCCTCATAGACGGCCTGCACCGGGATCTTCGGCTGCGGGGCCACACCGGCCCCGTCAGCAGGCAGTTCGAACCAAATGTCCTGCCCGGCTTCAACCCGGCGGTTCGCCAGGATGGGCTGTCCACCAGCCCAGAAGCCGCTGCCGTGGAACTTGACCGCGCGGACCAGCTCGGTGGAGACGGCACACCGGCGCAGAAAATTGCGCAGCAGCGCGCCGTCCGCTTCGGGCGGCACCGGAAAGATCAGTTTCATCCCTGTGCCACCTCCCCGAAAACTTTACGCCATATATGAATTATTATAACAAATTTTGCCTCCACTTGCAATTCTTGTTTTTTTATGGTATCATGAGGAACGGAAAACGAGTGGAACATACGGCGGCGGGGCGGCTTTGACCGCTCTGAGGAAAGTCCGGGCCTCACAGAGCACGGTAACTGCTAACGGCAGCCGAGGGTGACCTCAGGGAAAGTGCAACAGAAAACAAACCGCCGCAGCAATGCGGTAAGGATGAAACGGCGAGGTAAGAGCTCACCAGCGCATGGGTGACCATGCGGCTTTGTAAACCCTACCGGAAGCAACGCCTATATGGGACGTACAGCGCTGCTCGCGTGTCCCGAAGGCGGCACGAGCCTGTCAGCAATGGCAGGCCTAGACAGATCGTCGTTTAATACAGAACCCGGCTTACGGTCTATCTCGTTTTCCCTTTTGTGTTTTTGCGCTGTCTGCTGTTGCAGGCAGCTTTTTTGTTGCAGCAACGTAAAAAGAGGCCACCGCACAGGATTTGTGCAGTGACCTCTTTGTTGCATGCAAGACTATTGAAAATGCCCGCCGCGTGCGCTTTGGGCATTTTCAGCGGAATAATTATTTTAACTTGCAACCCGGGAAAATCTGCGGATTTTCCCGGGTTGCCTTTTCACGGAACGGGGTTGCTCAGTTCCCGCTTGCGCCCAGGATGGCGTCCAGCACGGTGGAGGCGGCGCTGTACAGCGAGCCTGCGGCCTGCTCCACCTGCTCCTGCGTGGGCAGGCTGACGGCGGGCGTCTCGGTGCTGCCGCCCTCGGCGGGAGCAGTCGTTTCCGGCTGGGGCGTCTCGGTGGCAGCGGGCTGCTCGGTGGGCGTCTCCGCGGGCTGCTCGGTGGGCTGCTCTGCCGGTTGTTCGGCGGGCTGCTCCGGCACGCTTTCCGCCGGTACTTCCACGATCACGCTGTCGGCGGGCGTCTCGGGCACCGAGACAGCGGCATCGGGGTCGGTGGTGGGAGTGTACACGTCCGTCTTTTCCGGGGTCTGGGTGGTGGAACTTACCGTGCCTTCGCCGCCCATCACCGCCGCGATCATCTCTTTGGCCTTTGCCACAGAGGCTTCGTCCGGCTTCATAACATAGAGCTTCTGCCCCTTGGCAGAGTAGCACTTGGTGCTGCTGCCGGAGGTGCCAATAACGGTGTAGCGTTCAATATTCCACTCTGCAAAATCGCTCAGCTGCATGCGCACCAGCGCGCTGATCTGGTTGGTAGAAAGGCTAGTGACAAAGCTGTCGGCAACAGCGTCCAGAATTTTGGTAAAGCCCATCAGCAGCGCCGGGGACTTGATCTTGTTCAGCATGGCGTCGATCACCTTCATCTGGTTGATGCCGCGCTGCACATCGCCGGTCTTGAAGGCGTGGCGCTCGCGGGCAAAAGCCAGCGCAGCCTTGCCATCCAGATGGTTCCAGCCCTCCACAAAGGTGGTGGGGTCGTAGTAACCGGGGCTGCCCACCGAGGTGAACGCCTGATCGGAATACACGTCCACACCGCCCAGCGCATCAACAATGTCGATAAACCCTGCAAAATTGATGCGGATATAGTGCTCCACGTTCACACCGTACAGGTTGCCGAGGGTGTCCATGCTGGTCTGCACACCGTAAAGCCCGGCGTGGGTCAGCTTATCCTTGCTGTTTGTTCCGGCAAGGTCCACATAATAATCGCGCGGGGTGTTGATCAGCACCACCTGCTTGGTAACGGGGTTCACTGCGGCAATGATATTCACATCACTGCGCGCTTTTTCCGTCAGATCGCCGCGGGTATCCACACCGCTCAGGTACAGCACAAAAGGCTCTTTGGTGATCTTATTAGCCTCGGCGTTGCTCAAAAAACCGTTGGTCATATTGCCCAGCGCGTCGAGGCCCTGCTGCGCCCACACGCAGCCCACCGCCATGGCGGCGCACAGCACCACCGAGAACGCCCGGGACACTGTGCCTGCAGTTTTGTACTCCTGACAGCGCTTGACCAGCAGCCACAGCAGCACCAGCAGCGCCGCCAGCACCACCAGATACAGCACCGGCAGCATCTGGGTGCGCCACAGCTGCACCAGCGCCAGAACGCTTAAAATTGCCTGTACGATCAGCAAGATCTTCCCTCGTTTCGGGGGCTGGTACGCCCCATTTGCCCCGGGCACAGTGCTGCGGGGGGTGTTTTGCTGCGGGCGGCGGGGCGGCGCAGCCTGCTCTGGCGGCAGCTCCGAGAAAAACGCGGCGCTGTCCACCACTACAGTAGCGTCCTGCTGCTCAGCCTTGTGCAAAAGACGATGCAAGGAACGACCGTCCTCCTTGCGGGAATGCTCATTTTCGTCCAACATGAGAATACTCCTTTTTTCAGTCCACCGGAACGATGGTCAGCACGGCGCGGGCAGGCAGGCAGGTGGCGGTCTGATCCTCCGCCGACAGCCAGCCAAAGCCCTCGCAGATGTGATCCGGGCAGGGCGACTCAACAAACCGCGCTCTGCCGTCCTTTACCTCTATATGCACCGTATAATAACCGGTGTCCACACTGTAAGTTTCGTCCTTTTCCAGCGGAATGTCCAGCACGGCGTTCGCGTCGCCGTAAATCAGCTGTGCAGTCAGTTTTCCGCCGGTGGCGTTGTGGCTGCGCACGGCCAGCAGCACCGCTGCGATGGCCAGCACCACCACTGCAAACAGGATATTGGTCAAAAGCTTTTTGTTCTTCATGGCTTACTGCTCCCCGGGCTTGAGCTGCTCCAGCTCCGCCAGCCAGAGGGTGGCACAGGCATCGCTGGGCATCCGCCAGTCGCCCCGGGGCGAAAGGGTCACGCTGCCCACCTTGGGGCCGTCCGGCAGGCAGCTGCGCTTGAACTGCTGGGCAAAAAAGCGCCAGTAGAAGTTGCGCAGCCACTTGTACAGCACAGCGTCCGTGTACTCTGCCCTGCCCGCAAAGGCCACCTTTGCCAGCCGGTAGATTTTTGCCGGGCCAAAACCGCAGCGCAGCACATAATACAGGTAAAAATCGTGCAGCTCATAGGGGCCCACCAAGTCCTCGGTGATCTGTGCGATCTCGCCGTCCTTGGCGGGCAGCAGCTCCGGCGACACCGGGGTGGCCAGAATATCCAGCAGCACATCGTGCAAAGCAGCGGTGGCAGCAGTCTCAGCTTCGTACTGCACCAGATAGCGCACCAGCGTTTTGGGCACACCGGCATTCACGCCGTACATGCTCATGTGGTCGCCGTTGTAGGTTGCCCAGCCCAGCGCCAGCTCCGAAAGGTCGCCCGTGCCCACCACAAGGCCGCCGGTGCGGTTGGCAAGGTCCATCAGCTCCAGTGTGCGCACCCGTGCCTGCCCGTTTTCAAAGGTGACATCCAGCACAGTCTCGTCCTGCCCGATATCCGCAAAGTGGCTGCGCACGGTGTCGGCAATGCGTATCTCCTGAAAACTTACGCCCAGCTCCCCGCACAGAATTTCGGCATTGCTGCGGGTGCGCTTGGTGGTGCCAAAGCAGGGCATGGTCACCGCCAGCACATCGGCGGCGGAGCGGTGCAGCTGCTTCATGGCGCGCACCGCCACCAGCAGGGCCAGACAGCTGTCCAACCCGCCGGAAATGCCGATGACCGCCGTTTTGGCGTGGGCGTGCTCCAGCCGCTTGGCCAGACCGTCGGCCTGCATCTTCAGGATCAGTTCGCAGCGCTCGGCGCGGCGCTTGGGGTCGCCGGGCACAAAGGGTGCCGGGTCGATCCAGCGGGTCAGCGTGGTCTCTGCCGGTTCCAGATCGAACTCCACGGTCTGGTAGCCCTCGCCGCTCAGCTCAAAACTGGTGTTGCGGGCACGCTCGGCTTCCATGCGCTGGCAATCCAGCTCGGTCTCGGCGTGGTCGCCCGCAAAGGGCGCAGTCTCGGCAAGGATGCTGCCATCCTCGGCAATGAGGTCATGCCCGGCAAACACCATATCGGTGGTGCTTTCGCCGTGCCCCGCCGAGGCGTACAGGTAGCCGCACAGCAGCCGGGCAGACTGGTTTGCCACCAGTGCGCGGCGGTACTCCGCCTTGCCCACGGTCTCATCGCTGGCAGAAAGGTTTGCAATGACGGTCGCGCCCGCTAGCGCGTGGAAGGTGGAGGGCGGCAGCGCGCTCCACAAGTCCTCGCACAGCTCTACGCCCAGCACAAAACTGGGCATCTGGCGGCAGCGGAACAGCAGTGACGTACCAAAGGGCACCTGCTGCCCGCAGACGGTCACCGTCTGCACCTCGGTGCTGCCGGGGGTGAACTGCCGCTTTTCGTAGAATTCGCCGTAGTTGGGCAGGTAGGTCTTGGGCACAATGCCCAGCAGCTGCCCCCGGCACAGCACGGCAGCGCAGTTGTACAGCTTGCCGTGCACCAGCAGCGGCAAGCCCACCAGCGCTACGGTGTCCAGTGCGCGGGTCTGCGCAAGCAGCCACTCCAGTGCATCCAGTGCGCCCTGCTGCAAGGTGCGCTGCAAAAACAGGTCGCCGCAGGTGTAGCCGGTAAGGCAAAACTCCGGGAAAACCGCCAGCTTTACCCCCCGCTGCGCGGCAGCTTGCAGCTGCGCCAGCACCTGCTGCGCATTATAGGTGCAGTCTGCCACCCGCAGCGCGGGCGAAAAGGCAGCTGCCTTTAAAAAACCATCTTTCATAAGAGGATTTCACATCCTGTCTGTTTCAATGTAGCCATGGTGACCCATGTTGACCATAGTATACCACAAACCGCATAAAACGGAAAGTAACAGACTGGTAAAAGAAGTGTGAACGTGGGAAAACCCTCTCAGTCAAAGTCTGCGGCTTTGACAGCTCCCCCGAAAGGGGGAGCTGGCGAGTGCAGTGAGGCGGAAGGGGTAAAAAAACACCCCCGCAGGTATAAACCCGCGGGGGTGTTATTATGCTGTTATGTTCCCTGCACCCCTAGGGGGTACAGTCACGCAAGCATCAATCAGTTAAACTGATTACAGCAGATCGGTAGCAGAGAACTCAGTGATTGCAGCCTTCTCAGCGCCGTTCTTCACAGTGCCGAAGCCCAGGTTGTAGATAGCAGCCAGGTTGCCAGCGATGTTCAGACCAACGTTCAGAACACCTGCCATGCCGCTCAGGATCTTGGACTTGGTGTCGGTGCCATCGAAGTTGGCATTCCAGATGCCGCTGATGTCAGAACCGAAGTTGGACAGAACGCCGCCGGGAACGTAGGTGCCGCTGAAGATAACACCCAGAGTGTTGTTGACGAAGTTGCCCAGGTAGCTGTTACCAATAATGGTCACCAGGTTCTTGCTGAAGTTGCTCCACTCCTTCTTGCCCATGACAGGAGCCAGGTAGTCAGCAACGCTACCACCCATAACGTAGGTCATCTCGTTCTCAGACACAGCAGAGAAATTTGCAGGCATCATCATAATGAATTACTCCCTTCAAAAATAGAAAAAATATTTTCGAACCGGTGTTTCCGGCTCAATCCTTATTAGGATGGCAATAATATACCACACTTTCCAGAAATGTTCAAGTACTTTTTTGAAAAAAGTGTAAAAACTGTGAAACATCGTCCCGGCTTTTGTAGCAAAACTGCACTGTTCATGCGGGTTTTTCTGGTGTGACAAGTTTTTTCGCAAATTTGTGAAAAATAGACTACCAGAACCATAAGGCGGTGCTTTGCAATGAAAACAGTTGTTTTTGTGGACGAATTGCTGCTGGTAAACTTTGCCGCAGCCGCCGCGCTGCTGCTGGGCGCAGGGCTTTTATGCGGGCGCAGCTGCACCGGGCTGCGGCTGTGCGCGGGCAGCGCGGCGGCTGCGGTCAGCACCCTTGTCCTGCTGGCCCCTCCGTGGCCCACCCCGCTGGCGGTACTATATAAAATCGCCAGCTGCTGCGGGGTGGTTGCGGTGTGCTACGGCGTGGCCGGGGTGCGCAGCTTTGCCCGGCTGTGCGGGTGGTATGCGGCGCTGAACGGCCTGCTGTGCGGTGCGGTGGTGCTGCCCGGGGTACAGGCCAACAACCTGAGCGTGCTTTTGCCGGTGCGCCCGGGGCAGCTTTTGCTCTGCTGTGCCGGGGTGTACGGACTGTTGCGCGGGCTGCTGGCGGTGTTTGGCCGCCCGCAGCGGGGCTGCTTTGCCGCTGTGCTGCAAATTGCGGGGGCAACAGTGCCGGTACAGGCCTACCACGACACCGGCTTTACCCTGCAAGACCCCCTTGCCGGGCGGCGGGTGGTGCTGGTGCAGTACCCGCCGGTGCGCAGCCGGCTGCCCGCACCGCTGCGCGCCTACTTAGACAGCTGGTTTGCCTCCGGCACTGCCCCGCCTCCGGGGCTGAGGGTGCAGTTTGTACCCTGCGCCGCCGTTACCAGCCATTGCCTGCTGCCCGCCGTGCCCGCCGCGCTGTGCCGTGGGCAGCGCCGCGTGCCCGGCCTGCTGGCGGCCTTTTGCGCCCCGGACGCCCCCACCGGCGCATGGACGCTGCTGTTGGGGGACGACGTGGCGGAGGAGGTGGGGGTGTAGGAGTTTTCCGCCCTCTCAGGCGCTCCCGGAGGGAGAGCTTATAGCATTGCCGTAATCTTTTATCATTCATCCGATACTTTTTCCGTCATGGCAAAAAAGCTCCCCCTTTGGGGGAGCCGGCACGGCGTAAGCCGTGACTGAGAGGGTTCAGCCCTCCCTGATGCAGTTTCCTTATAATACATATAATAAATAGTGCACAGGAGGGATATCCATGTTGCAGTTTTTCCGCAAGGTCTGGCAGCGGCTGTGGGGGCGTTTGCGCTACTGCGGCGCGGTGCATTATCTGGCGGGCGGGCCAAGCCTGCCCCCGCCCCTTACCCCCGAGCAGGAAAAAGCCCTGCTTGACCGCATGGCTGCCGGGGACGCTGCCGCCCGCGAGGAACTGATCACCCACAACCTGCGGCTGGTGGTGTATCTGGCCAAAAAGTACGAAAACAGCGGTGTGCCCGCCGAGGACTTGGTAAGCATTGGCACCATCGGGCTGATCAAGGCGGTAAACACCTTCACCCCTGCCCGCAGCATCAAGCTGGCCACCTACGCCAGCCGCTGCATCGGCAACGAGATCCTGATGTACCTGCGCAAAAGCTCCAACCGCCGGCAGGAGGCCAGCATCGACGAGCCTTTGAACGTGGACGGCGACGGCAACGAGCTGCTGCTCTCGGACATTCTTGGCAGCGACGCCAACGCGGTAAGCCAGCAGCTGGAGCAGGACGCCGAGCGCGCGGTGCTGCGCAGCGCCGTAGCGGCGCTCTCGGCGCGGGAACGGCAGATCATGGAACTGCGTTTCGGCCTTACCGACGGCGTGGAGCGCACCCAGAAGGAAGCCGCCGATGCCCTTGGCATCAGCCAGAGTTACATCTCCCGGCTGGAAAAGCGCATCATCCGCACCCTGAAAGCCCGCCTTGAAAGCGAGTAGCAGCGCTTGACATTCCGCGTGGGAACGTGTATAATAAAAGCACAAGAGGCGCTGGCCCTGCAAACGGCTAACTCCTTACCATACTAGATCAAAAGAAAAATGACCGTTCAGGATTGGGGAATCATGAAGGCGGTCATTTTTTCTTTTTATCATCACTGTGCGATACAGTCCATGTGATCTGAAAGGTGATGTAGATTGCTCCGCCAAGCAGCGTGAGCAGCAATACGACCTGTTCAAACGTCATGACGCATCCCCCCTTCCCGCCCTTAAGCGTCCGGGGAGAAACGAGATTTCAAAGAAAAAATCGCTCTAACCCGGCACTCAGGTACCGGTAAGGAGCTAGCCGCCTGCGTTTGTGGGCACAGCGCCTGATGGGCGGCTTGCGCCGCCAATCACAGCATACCATAAAATTACAGCTTTGTCTATAATGCGCTTCTCTTTTGCGGAGGGGCGCTCAATTTTTTCCACGCATAGCGCCCGGCGCGCAGAGCCATACTTCCGGTAAAGCTAAAAGACCGGGGGCGTTTGGATGTACAACAAGGTGGAGCTATGCGGTGTGAACACAGGGCAGCTGCCTGTGCTGACCGAGGCGGAAAAGCGGCAGCTGCTCACCCTTGCCCACGCTGGGGACAAAGCTGCCCGGGCGCGGATGGTGGAGGGCAACCTGCGGCTGGTGCTCAGCGTAGTGCAGCGGTTTGCCCAGCGAGGCGAAAATCTGGACGATCTGTTTCAGGTGGGGTGCATCGGGCTGATCAAGGCCATCGACAACTTTGACCCCGCGCAGCCGGTGCGGTTTTCTACCTACGGCGTGCCCATGATCATTGGGGAGATCCGGCGGTTTCTGCGGGACAACAACGCCCTGCGGGTAAGCCGCACCCTGCGGGACACCGCCTACCGTGCCATGCAGGCGCGGGAAGCACTGGAAAAAAAGTTGGGGCGGGAGCCCACCATGGACGAGATCGCCGCTGCAGCCGGGCTTGCCCGGCGCGAGGTGACCGCCGCGCTGGAATCTGTGGTAGAGCCGCTCAGCCTTGACGAGCCGGTGTACACCGATGGCGGCGATGCGATGTACGTCATCGACCAAGTGCGCGACCCGGACAGCGAGGAAAGCTGGATCAGCGGGTTGCAGTTCCGCGATACGGTAGCCGCCCTTTCGCCCCGGGAAAAGCGCATCATGGAGCTGCGATATCTGCGCGGTAAGACCCAGATGGAGGTGGCGCAGGAGATCGGCATCAGTCAGGCGCAGGTAAGCCGGCTGGAAAAAGGCGCCTTGCAGCAGTTCCACACCGAGGGATAAAAGCAACCGCTTGAAAACCCTCTCAGCAAAAAAGACCGCTGCGCAGTGCAGCGGTCTTTTTGGGCTTTAGCGGCGGCTATATCTGCGCCGGGTGGCAGCCCCGCCCCGCAGGTGGCGCTCGGCCTTGTTGCGGGCCAGCACGGCGCGCACCTGCCCGTACAGCGCCGGGCTGATGCTGCGCAGCCGCAC
>OGGU01002088.1_pt1 | contig 10541 bp, 10 predicted proteins | sample 1571241 | NCBI WGS metagenome assembly OGGU01 (sample SAMEA2581934, study PRJEB24529) | metagenome | biome: Human gut stool | place: China | collected 2011
CCAAGGCCATGGGCTATGCCCCCACCTTCTTCGGTGTGGACGGCATGGACGGCATTCTCGATATGCCCGGCTTTGATGTTTCCCTCGCTGAGGGCCTCGTGCTGATGACCCCGTTCTGCGCTACCGTTGAATCCAGCAAGAGCTTCGTTGACGCTTACGTTGCCGCCTACGGCACCAAGCCCAACCAGTTCGCCGCCGATGCCTACGACGGTGTGTACATCGTCAAGGCCGCGCTTGAAAAGGCCGGCTGCACCGCCGACATGAGCAACGAAGAGATCTGCGACGCGCTCGTTTCCGTCATGACCTCTCTCAAGTTCACTGGTCTCACCGGTACCGACATGACCTGGAACACCGAGGGTCAGGTCTCCAAGGCTCCGACCGCCTACGTCGTCAAGGACGGCCAGTACGTCGAAGGCTGATCGAAATTTGCTTCTCTCTCAGGAAATCCTCTCTCTAAGGCGGGCTGCCGGGGGAAACTCCCCCCGGCGGCCTCCGTCCTTGCTTTCTATGGCGGAAACGAAGGCAGCGTCCTTCCTCTCTGCCCTTGTTTCTGCCACAGACAACTCCCAATCCCGAACGAGAAAACGAGGTGCCATTCTATGGAATTCTTATCCTATCTCATCAGCGGCATCAGCCTCGGCAGTGTGTACGCCATCATCGCCCTCGGCTATACGATGGTCTACGGCATTGCCAAGATGCTGAACTTCGCCCACGGCGACGTCATCATGATCGGCGGCTACGTCTCCTTCTGCGCGATGTTTTATCTGGGGCTTCCCAACATCGTGGCGGTGCTGATGGCTGTCGTCGTCTGCACCGTCCTCGGCATCGTCATCGAGCGTCTTGCCTACAAGCCCCTGCGCTCCGCGCCGAGCCTTGCGGTGCTCATCACCGCCATCGGCGTAAGCTACTTCCTCCAGAACTCCGCGCTGCTCATCTGGAAGGCCGCCGCACGCTCCTATCCCCCCGTGGTCACGGGCTCTGTGAAGATCTTCGGCGGCAAGCTGACCGTTTCCTACATCTCCCTTCTCACGATCTCCGCCTGCGTCGTCATCATGCTCGCGCTAACGCTTTTCGTCAGCAAGAGCAAGATGGGCAAGGCCATGCGTGCCTGCTCGGAGGATAAGGCAGCGGCACAGCTGATGGGCATCAACGTCAACGCGACCATTTCTGCGACGTTTGCCATCGGCTCGGCGCTCGCGGCCATCGCCGGCGTGCTGCTCTGCTCGTTCAACACCTCCCTCATGCCCACCACCGGCTCCATGCCCGGCATCAAGGCATTCACCGCGGCGGTGTTCGGCGGCATCGGCTCCATTCCCGGCGCGTTCCTCGGCGGTCTTCTGCTCGGCATCATCGAGGCCATGGCCAAGGCCTATATCTCGACGAACCTTGCAAACTCCATCGTCTTTGCCGTGCTGATCGTCGTGCTGCTCGTCAAGCCCGCAGGACTGCTCGGCAAGTACGTGCCGGAGAAAGTGTGAGGTGGCAACTATGGCAAAGCTGACAACGAAATTCAAGTCCTTGAAAAAGACCACCAAGGTCGACTTCGCGACCTACCTCGGCGTGATCGCCGTCTTCATCGTCGTGACCGTTTTGCAGAACGGCGGGATGCTCAACCGCAAGACGCTCGGTCTGCTTGTACCCATCTGCTGCTATATGTCCATGGCCGTTTCGCTGAACCTCACGGTCGGCATTCTCGGCGAGCTGAGCCTCGGCCATGCGGGCTTTATGAGCGTAGGCGCGTTCTCCGGTATCGTCGTCTCGCAGAGCCTTGCGGGACTCATTCCGAATGGCCCCGTGCGCCTCGCGCTCTCGATGTTCATCGGCGCGCTTCTCGCCGCGCTCGTCGGCCTTCTCATCGGCACGCCCGTGCTCCGCTTGCAGGGCGACTATCTCGCCATCGTGACGCTCGCCTTTGGCGAGATCATCAAGGAGCTTATCAACTGCCTCATCATTGGCTGCGATGAAAAGGGCCTGCACTTCGTTTTCAATCTCTCCGGCAACAAAACGGTCGACGACCTTGGCCTGAGTGCGAACGGCACGGCCATCATCAAGGGCGCGCAGGGCGCGACCGGCACCGCCACCATCGCAAGCTTCACCGCAGGCTTCATCCTCGTGATGCTCACGCTCTTCGTCGTGCTGAACCTGACCCGCTCTCGCGCGGGCCGCGCGATCATGGCGATCCGCGACAACCACATCGCCGCGCAGGCCATCGGCCTCAACCTGACGAAGTACAAGCTTCTGGCATTCGTCACCTCCGCCGCCCTCGCGGGCGCGGCAGGCGCGCTCTTCGGCCTGAACTACTCTTCTCTCCAGGCCACAAAGTTCAACTTCAACCTCTCTATCCTCGTGCTGGTGTTCGTGGTGCTCGGCGGACTCGGCAACGTCTGGGGCTCGCTCGTCGCCGCCGCCGCGCTCACCATCCTGCCCGAGGCGCTGCGCCCGCTCCACGACTACCGTATGCTCATCTATGCGATCGTACTGATCTTCGTCATGCTCGCGACCAATAATCCGCAGGCCAAGGCGTTCTTCGGCAGGCTCTTGCCCCACCGCCGCGCCGCCGCTGAAAAGGAGGACTGACCATGACTCAGAATATGCCGCAAAAGCAAAAAACCAAGCTCGTCCCCGTTTCGCGTGAACCGGCGCTGCTGACCGAGCGCGACGCGGGCAAATCCCCGGTGCTCGAGTGCATCGACCTCGGCATCACGTTCGGCGGTCTGAAAGCGGTCGACAACTTCAATGTGACCATCGGCCGCACCGAGATCACCGGCCTCATCGGCCCGAACGGTGCCGGTAAGACGACGGTCTTCAACCTGCTCACCAAGGTCTATCAGCCTACCCACGGCACGATCCTCTTAAACGGCAAAGACATCCATGACCTCAACACCGCGCAGGTCAACCGCGCGGGCATCGCACGTACGTTCCAGAACATCCGCCTGTTCGGCGAGCTGAGCGTGGAAGAAAACATCACCGTCGCGATGGACACGCAGATGCACTACACGATGCCCGAGGGCATTTTCCGCCTGCCCCGCTTCTGGAAGGAAGAGCGCGTCATGCATGAGCGCGCGATGGAGCTTCTGTCCATCTTCCACATGGAAGACCTTGCAAACGCCAAGGCGAACTCCCTGCCTTACGGCGCGCAGCGCAGACTGGAAATTCTCCGTGCGCTGGCCACGAACCCGAGTCTGCTGCTTCTTGACGAGCCCGCCGCCGGCATGAACCCGAGCGAGACGGCGGAGCTGATGGAAAACATCCGCTCCATCCGCGATACGTTCAAGATCGCGGTGCTGCTCATCGAGCACGACATGAACCTCGTCATGAACATCTGCGAGGGCATTGCCGTTTTGAACTTCGGCCATGTCATCGCCAAGGGCACACCCGAAGACATTCAGAACAATCCCGAGGTCATTGAAGCCTACCTCGGCAAGCAGAAGGAGGCCTAACGATGGGACAGATCTTACAGGTGAACGATCTTCACGTTTACTACGGCAGCATCCACGCCGTCAAGGGCGTTTCCTTCGAGGTCAACGAGGGTGAGGTCGTCACGCTGATCGGTGCGAACGGCGCGGGTAAGTCGACCGTTCTGAACACGGTCTCCGGCCTTCTGCATCCCAAGCACGGCAGCGTTGTTTTTGAAGGCAAGGACTTAAAGGGCGTCCCCGCGCACAAGATCGTCGAGCACGGTCTTGCGCAGGTCCCCGAAGGCCGCCACGTCTTTTTGCAGATGACGGTCGAGGATAACCTCGAAATGGGCGCTTACACCCAGCCGAACTCCACCATTGAAGCGGGCATTGCGGACGTCTACGAGCGCTTCCCGCGCCTCAAAGAGCGCCGCAAGCAGATCGCCGGTACGCTCTCCGGCGGTGAGCAGCAGATGCTCGCCATGGGCAGAGCGCTCATGTCGAAGCCGAAGCTTCTGATGCTCGACGAGCCGTCTATGGGCCTCGCTCCGATCCTCGTTGAGCAGATCTTTGGCATCATCCGCGAGCTGCACGCTGCGGGCACGACGATCCTGCTCGTCGAGCAGAACGCGCAGGCCGCGCTCTCCGTCGCCGACCGCGCGTACGTGCTTGAAACGGGCCGCATCACGCTCTCCGGCACCGGTAAGGAGCTTATGGCGAGCGACGCCGTCCGCAAGGCCTACCTCGGCGGTTAAATCTCCCGCAAATGCAAAGAGTCATCCGAAAGGATGGCTCTTTTTTTGTGCAGTTTTGCCGCCGTGCAAAATTTCCGCGCAACCTGCTGCACATTTGCAAAAGATATGGTATACTGACGAGACAAGCGCCGCGAAACCGCGGCGCGCCGACACAGGATCGGAGGGATCGGATTGTTCAAAATTCTCATTGCGGAGGATGACCGCGAGCTGCGCCAGCTCTTCGCCCACGTGCTCACCAAAAACGGTTACACTGTCCTCGGCGTCTCCAACGGCGAGGAGGCGCTTGTTGCGCTCGAGCAGAGCTATTACGATCTCATCATCTCCGACATCATGATGCCGAAGATGGACGGCTACGAGCTTGTGCGCTCGATCCGCGAGAGCGGTTCGTCCATCCCCATTATGATGATCACCGCCAAGGACGCCTTTGACGACATGCGCCTCGGCTTTCTCTCCGGCAGCGACGACTATATGGTCAAGCCCATCAACATCGGGGAAATGGTACTGCGCGTGAGCGCGCTGCTGCGCCGCGCCCAGATGGCGAGCGAGCGCCGTCAGGTCATCGGCGGCACGGTGATGGAGTGCGACTCGCTCAGCGTCACCGTCGACGGCGAGAGCATGGTGCTGCCGCAGAAGGAATTCATGCTGCTCTACAAGATGGCGTCGTTCCCCGGCCGCATCTTCACGCGCCAGCAGCTCATGGACGACATCTGGGGCTATGATTCCAGCACCGACACCCACACCGTCGATGTCCACATCGCGCGCCTGCGCGAGCGCTTCCGCGACAATCCCGACTTCAAGATCGTCACGATGCGCGGCGTGGGATATAAGGTGGTGCGCACATGAAAAAGCGGCGCAACAAATTCTTCGATATCCGCGTGCAGTTTTTCTTCATCTGCATGGCAGGCTTTATCGGCGTGGCGCTGCTCGCCGCGCTCGCGGCCTGGGGGCTCGAGCACCTCGGCGTCAACGTGCCGATGTTCGTGTGGCTGCTCATCTTCACGCTGCTGCTCGGCAGCGCGACGGCGGCGGGCTTTTCCATCGCGTTCTTCGCGCCCATCTCGCGCCTGTCGCGCGCGATGAAGGAGGTCGCGGGCGGCAACTTCCGCGTGCATGTGGAGACGAAGAGCGTCTTTCGCGATATCCGCGACAGCTTTGACAGCTTCAACCTTATGGTCAGCGAGCTGAACGCGACCGAGACCTTGCAGACCGACTTCATCTCGAACGTCTCGCACGAGTTCAAAACGCCCATCAGCGCGATCGAGGGCTACGCCTCGCTTTTGCAGGAGCACCAGCAATCCCCCGAGGAGCAGGCGGAGTACATCGACAAGATCCTCTTCAATACGCGCAGGCTTTCCGCCCTCGCGGGCAACATTCTGCTGCTTTCTAAGCTCGACAGCCAGTCCATCCACCCCCAGCGCTCGCGCTTCCGCCTCGACGAGCAGGTAAGGCAGTGCATTCTGGCCCTTGAGCGCAAGTGGACGGAAAAGGACGTCGACTTCGACGTCGACCTCGACTCCGTCGATTTCACAGGCTACGAAGGACTACTCCAGCACGTGTGGATGAATCTCATCGACAACGCCGTCAAGTTCGGCCCGCGCGGCGGCCTGATCCGCATGCGACTCATCGAGGAAGACGGCAGTGTGCTCTTCACCATCGACAACGAGGGCAAAAGCATCCCCGACGAGGATAAGTCCCGCATTTTTAACAAATTCTATCAGGGGGACAGCTCGCACGAATCCGAGGGCAACGGCCTCGGCCTTGCGCTTGTGCGCAAGATCGTCGCCATCCACGGCGGCGAGGTCTGGGTCGAAGACCCGGTGAACGGCGGCTGCCGCTTCGCCGTGCGCCTGCCGGTAGAGAAGTGACCACCATTTTTCAACAAAAATTGAGATTCTCTTCACCATTTGTTCGAAACTCTATGCTATATTAAATCTTAACAGCCGCAGAGACGGCTTTTCCCCGGCGCAGTACCCCTGTGTCGGGCTTTTATCACGGGATAAGGAGAGGTGACGATGGGCTTTCTGCGCTGCTGCGTTTATTACGGAATTTTAGCCGTCGTGTCGTTTTTCATTGGGCGGCTGCTGCCAAAATCCTGGTTCCACGGCGACAAATTCCCCTACCGCTGCGCGAGCTGGGAAGCAAAGCTCTTCCGCTTTCTGCGCGTGCACGAGTGGCAGGACAAGGTGCCCGACATGAGCAAGATCGTCCCCAAGCTCATCCCCGCCAAAAAGCTGGGCACGGACTTTCGCGCGCAGCTTCCGCGCATGATCGAAGAGACCTGCGTCGCTGAGTTCACGCACTTTGTGCTCATCCTGCTCGGCTTTTACGCACTGCGCCTCTGGCCCGGGACGGGCGGCGCGGTCGTCACCGCCATCTATATTCTATTCGGCAACCTGCCGTTTCTCATCATTCAGCGCTACAACCGGCCGCGGCTGCAAAAGCTTCTCGCCGCGCAGCGGCGCCGGAGCAGACGCAACCAAGAAGAACAACAGTAAAGGATCGGATCTTTTCATGAAAGTTTTGATTTTAAGCTGCAACACCGGCGAGGGGCACAACTCCTGCGCCGCGGCGCTCGAGGAGGAGTGCCGCAACCAGAACATTCCCTGCGACACCGAGGACGCGCTGCGCTTCATCTCGCCCGAGGTCTCGCGCTTTATCTCCAACTGGCACGTGCGCATCTACCGCCACGCGCCGGGTCTTTTCCGCGTGGGCTACCGCGCGGCGGAGGATCATCCCGCGCAGTTCCACGAGGGTTCCGCGCTCTACCGCTATCTGACGCAGGGCGCGGAAAAGCTCTGCGGCTTCATTGCCGGCAGCGGGTACGACACGGTCATCTGCACCCACACGTTCGCGGCGCTGATGGTCAGCGAGGTCGTGAAGACGCACCTGCCGAATCTCAAGACCTGCTTCATCGCCACGGACTACACCTGTTCGCCCAGCGTGAAGGACAGCTCGCTCGACCGCTACTTTATCCCTGCCTCATCGCTCTCGGGCGATTTTCTCGGCGGCGGCGTGACGAGCGAGCGCCTGCGTGCCTGCGGTATCCCCGTGCGCCAGATGTTCCGCTCCAGCGTGCGCAAGGAGGACGCCAAACGCGCGTTCGGTATCCCCGCTAACCACAAACATCTTGTGATGATGTGCGGCAGCATGGGCTGCGGCCCCATCATGAGCATCGCGCGCCGCATCGGGCGCGACCTGCCGGACGATCAGGACCTGACCATCGTCTGCGGCACAAACAAGCAGCTCTACCGCCGGCTCCAGCGCCGCTTCTATGATGCGAAAAACGTCCACGTCCGTTCGTATGTGAAGGACATGGCGCTTTTGATGGACTCCGCTGACCTCTACCTCACAAAGCCCGGCGGCATCAGCGTGACCGAGGCGGCCTCGATGCGCCTGCCGATGGTCTTTATTGACGCGGTCGCGGGCTGCGAGGAGTACAACAAAGACTTCTTCCTGCGCACGGGCGGCGCGGTCACAGGGCAGACGCCCAAGGAGATCGCGCGCACGAGCCTGCGCCTTCTCAGCGACAAGGACGCGCTTGAAAAGATGGGCGACGCACTCGACGCCGCCGTGCCGCACAACGCCGCGGCCAACATCCTCTCCGAGATGAGCGAAGCCGAGGAGGAGAAGGAGGAAGACCTCGCATGATCAAACCCAGCGTTGACTACCGCCAGTTCCGCTTCAGCAGGCTGAACACGCCGGAGTTCTCCCACGTGTGGCTGCTGCTCTACTGGCCCATTTTCGGCCTCGGCTTTTCGTATGTCGAGCGCTTCTACCCCGTGGCGCACTACATCAACATGCACTGCGCGCTCGACGATCTGATCCCTTTTAATGAATGGTTTCTGATCCCCTACCTGTTCTGGTTCGTCTACCTCATCGGCGCGGTGGCCTACACGTTCTTTTTCGACGTGCCGGGCTTTCGCCGCATGATGCGCTTCGTGATGATCACCTACTCGGTGACGCTCATTATCTATTTCCTCTTTCCCACCTGTCAGATGCTCCGGCCTGAGGTCTTCCCACGCGACAATGCCCTCACGCGCTTCATCGCGGGGTTCTACGTGTTCGACACGAACACGAACGTCTGCCCGTCGCTGCATGTCATCGGCTCGATGGCGGCATTTTTCGCTTTCTGGTATGCGCCCATCTTCTCCAAGCGCGGCTGGCGCATTGCATCGACCGTTGCAGCATTTTTTATCAGCATTTCCACCGTCTTTATGAAGCAGCACTCCATTCTGGATGTCGCCGCAGCCATCCCGCTGTGCGCGATCGGCTATTATTTTGCCTACGTCAGAACGCCGAAAAAATCCCGCAGCGCCGTGCCGGATGTCACCCGATAAGAAACTTCATCCGCAGAAGCTCCGATCGCTTCTGCGGATGCTTCTTTTATACGGCTCTTTTTCCCTTTTCTTTTGCATATACTCGCGCATAATTGCATACTTTTGTGAATTTTCGGCTTTTCGAATGCATATTTGTGCACTTTGCATAGAAAGGCGTCGAAAGTTCCGGCATTTTTTGAGTTTTTAATCGTTGACAATGAATAAGTAAACATTTATACTAACGCTATCGTTTCTGAAGCGTATGAAAATTCGTTCAACGATCAAACATTATACAAGATGGAAAGAAATTGAAAAAGGAGCTATCAACCATGAAAAAGTTTACCGCACTGATGCTGGCTCTGATGATGAGCCTTTCGCTGGTCGCCTGCGGCAATAAGACCGACGACAGCAACAACGCCGATGATGCCAACACCGACAACAACACCGAGCAGTCCGGCGGCACGCTGGTGCTCGGCACCTCCGCTGACTACGCCCCGTACGAATTCATGTATGCCGATGACAGCGGCACGATGCAGTACGCCGGTATCGACATTTCCGCCGGCCAGTACATCGCCGATGAGCTGGGCATGGAGCTTCAGGTCGAGAACATGAGCTTCGACTACCTGCTCACCTCCCTTGCCAAGGGCGATTTTGATATCGTCATGGCAGCCATCGAGGCCACGCCCAAGCGTCTCCAGTCCGCTGACTTCTCCGATCCCTACTACACCGACCTGCCGGCCATGATCCTTGTCAAGGCTGACGCCGCCGATCAGTACAACACCCTCGCCGACTTCGCCGGCAAGAGCGTCGGCGCACAGACCGCCACCACCAAGGAAGCTGTCGTCACCGATCAGATGGAGGGTGCGAACCTCGTCTCCCTGTCCCTCGTGACTGACCTCGTCAACGAGCTTGTCTACGGCAAGGTCGACGCGATCGTCGTCGACGGCGCTGTCGCCGAGCAGTACGCCGAAGCCAACCCCGATCTGGCCATCGCTCCCGCCTCTTCCGAGCTCGGTGAAGCGCAGCCCTACTGCATCGCTGTTGCCAAGGGCGACCCCAAGGGCCTGCTGCCCGGCATCAACGAGGCCATCGCCAAGATGACTTCCGAGAACAAGATGGAAGAGTTCATCGCCGCTGCCGATGAGCTGAGCGGCAAGGCCGTCGAGGTCACTGCGGACGCTCCTGCGGCCTAAGTTCTCCCCTTTAACTACGCTCTCTTCTCATTATCTCTCATAGCCAATGAGCAAAGCCCCAAATGGCTTTGCTCATTGGCGTCTCTTAACGAAAAGAGGCGAGCCTCTTTTCATTAAATCCTCACTCCGCTCTGTGCCTCGCCCCCGCAAGCGGGTGCTTCGACACTCGCTCCGCGCAAAGTGTTTTTTGCCACGCGCATGTCGTGGCAAAAAACGAGCAAGATTTTTTCGCGCTGGCAGCGCGAAACTCTGCGAGGCTTATCCCAACTAAATCACACATCTGAAAGGAGATCTCTCCCATGGATCTTGCCACGCGGTGGAGCAACCTCTTTGTCGGCATGTCGCCGGCGTCGTTCTTTAACTTTTCCTTTTTGCCGAAATACGGCGTCTACTTTTTGCAGGCGCTCGGCTACACGCTGCTGCTGGCCGTCATCTCGGTCCTGCTGGCGGTCATTCCGGCGCTGCTGCTCGCGTTCATGCGCCTGAGCAAGAATAAGTTTGTGCGCGGCATTTCCGGCGCGTACATCGCGATCTTCCGCTCTACGCCGCTGCTCGTGCAGCTCTCGATCATTTACTTCGGCTTTTTTGGCGCGATCTCCATCCCGCGCCTGTACATCTTCGGCTTTATCGACATTTCCCGCTTCATCCCCGGCGTTGTGGCCCTCGCGCTCAACAGCTCGGCCTACGTTGCCGAGATCTTCCGTGCGGGCATCCTTGCCGTCGACGCGGGCCAGACTGAGGCTGCGCGCTCGCTGGGTCTTTCCGCCACGCAGGCGATGAAGCTCGTCGTGCTGCCGCAGGCCATCAAGAATGTCCTGCCCGCGCTCGGCAACGAGGTCGTCACCATGGTCAAGGAATCGTCCATCTGCTCCACGCTCG
>OGGU01002092.1_pt1 | contig 10517 bp, 9 predicted proteins | sample 1571241 | NCBI WGS metagenome assembly OGGU01 (sample SAMEA2581934, study PRJEB24529) | metagenome | biome: Human gut stool | place: China | collected 2011
CAGTAAAGAAACCGTGGCGAAAGATTTTGCCTACAAAAATCGTGCGTTTGTGTTAAACAGGGCGAGAACCTCCGTTTCAAGGACTTCAACCGAGGCACTTCGGAAAAGCCTTGATGTGCTTGTTGAAACAGACGAAAAGCTGAAATCAGTTTCCGTTAATCAAAGATTTTTAATTGAACAGCTTATTTCCCGTTTGCTTTTGATTGCAAAGGAGGGCAGAATCTAATGCTCAAAATCCGTGAGGCTGTCATAGTTGAGGGCAGATATGACAAGATAAAGCTTTCATCAATTGTAGATGCTCCGATAATCGAAACCAACGGTTTCCGTGTTTTTTCCGACAAAGAAAAGCAGTCGCTTATCCGCAAAATTGCCGAAACAAGGGGAATACTCATAATGACCGACAGCGACGGTGCAGGCTTTGTAATAAGGAATTTCCTTAAAGGCTCGGTCGATAATTCAAAAATTAAAAATTGTTATATTCCTCAAATCAAAGGCAAGGAAAAACGCAAGGCAAAAGCCGGTAAAGAGGGGCTTTTGGGCGTTGAAGGCGTCAGCGATGAGGTTATAATAAATGCAATCCGCAAAAGCGGTGCCGAGATAATCGGCGAAGAAAATAATATTCCCGAAAGGAAAATTACTAAAGCCGATCTATTTGTCCTCGGACTTACGGGAACTGAAAATTCAGAAATAAACCGCAAGAAGATTCTTAAAAAACTCGGTCTGCCATCATATCTTTCAACAAACGCATTTTTGACCGCAATTAACTGTCTTTATTCTTTTGAAGAACTAAAAGAGATGCTCTGACAAAATAAAAAATTCATAGGTTAAATAAATCACCTGTTTCGGCAAAAACTAAAACAGGTGATTTCTTATGAAAAAAAGTTTACGGTTGCGTAACGATTGCATTCTCTTTTCAATAGGCGGAGCAGGCTACGCTCTGCTTGAAATTTTGTGGCGGAGAAAAACTCACTGGTCAATGGCGGTTACGGGCGGAACTGCATTTGTGTCGCTTTTCAGATTTTACAAGCGCTTTTCAAAAATGAATATGCTGCAAAAATGCATATCGGGAAGTGCGATAATTACCGCACTTGAATACTGCTGCGGCTGTGTTGTCAATTTGAAATTCAGGCTTAATGTCTGGGATTATTCAAACTGCCGACTTAATTTAAAAGGGCAGATTTGTCCGTTTTACAGCACCCTGTGGGCATTTCTTTGTATCCCCGTCAGTGCATTATGCACTTCTCTCTGCAAAAAAATACAGTAAAAAAACAGGAGCGGTAAGTAAAAATACTGCTCCTGTTATGTTTTATTTATTCAGACTTTTTGTTCTCGCTTTTTTCATCGGATTCGTTTTCTTCGGAAGTGTCGTTTTTCTTGACAACAACCCGTAAAATACGCTGATCCTTAACCTCCATAACGGTAAACTTAAAGCCGTCTGCCTCAATGTTGTCACGCTTGTGGGGGATTGTTCCTGCGTGGTCAAGAATATATCCGCCGACCGTTACGCTGTCACATTCAAGACTGTCCTCGTCCATATCAAACAGACCGAGCATATCTTCAAGCTCCATATCACCGTTTACAAGGAACTCGCCCTTGCCGATTTTGTAGTAGTTATGCTCAATTTCCTCATCCTCGTCCCATATTTCACCGACAATTTCTTCGAGCAAATCCTCCATTGTAACAATACCGAGTGTTCCGCCGTATTCATCCGTAACGACTGCAAGATGAATTTTGGTGCGTTTGAATGCATTCAAAATTTTTGAAAGCTGTTGTGTTTTAAACACAAAGTAAGGCGGCTGCATAAGCTCCTTAACATCGGGCGCTTTACCGTCTGCAAGTCGTTCAAGATAATCTCTTGTATGGAGAATGCCGACAACATGGTCAACCGTGCCTTCGTACACGGGAATTCTTGAATAGCGGTTTTCAATGATGATATCCTTGATTTTTTCAGGCGAGTCATCAACGCTGATAAATGTGATGTCAACCCTCGGAGTGAGAATTTCCTCGGCGGTAGTTTCGTCAAAGTCAAGTGCGGAGCGAACCATCTCGCTTTCGCTCTCTTCAAGAACGCCTTCTTCCTCAATGCTCTCAACAATGTATTTAAGCTCATTTTCAGTAACTGACGGAGCGTCACCACTGCTGCCTGCAATCTTTAAGGCAATCATTTTGAATCGTGTGAAAATCCACACAAGCGGTGTAAGAAGTGTCATAAGTCCTCTGAGCAATCCGGCTGTTTTGAGTGAAAAGGCATCGCAATGTTCCTTTCGGCACAATCTCACCGAATGTCAGAACAAGAAAAGTTGTTGCACCCGTTGCAATTGCCGAGCCTGCGTCACCGAAAAGATTCATACACAGCACAGTCGCAATTGAAGAACAGCTCAGGTTTACAACATTGTTGCAGATGAGAATTGTTGTAAGGGCATTGTCGAAATGCTCTATTATGTAGAGCGCTGCTGCCGCTTTTTTGTTGCCGTCATCCTTGTAACGCTGAACACGCACCTTGTTTACAAATGAAAATGCAGTTTCAATCGCCGAAAAGAACGCCGAAAGCAAAATAAGAACTAAAATGACAACACCCATAATTATGTCAGATGTCAACTGAATATCACTCCATAACAACTTCCGACAGGTTCTGTCGGAATAATATTTCTTTAATACTACTATAATTCTTTTAAATAATTATTACTTATTAGAAATAAAGAAATAAAATTATTGAAATAATTTTGCTGTAATGGTATAATGGTCACTAAAGGCTTTTTACAATTGAACAATGTGGCTTGTGCGTCTTATTTTTTGGTATGCATACATTTTGCGTGCAATTTTGGTGAAACTATTCTCGGAGGTGCATACAATGCCACAAAAATCAAAATCTTCAAAAGTCTCATCAAAAAAAGGGAACTATGTTAAAAATCCTGCACCTGATGACGATCCGCAAAAGCTTGCAAACGACAGCCCCATAAGTGAAGAACAAACAGACCGAATCGGAGAAACAGGTTCTGTTCTCACAACTCATAAGGACTGTGTGCTGCATTGCTTGACGATTATCGGTCAGATTGAAGGTCATTACATTCTTTCACAACAAAACAAAACCACAAAATACGAGCATGTCATCCCTCTGCTTGTTTCGGTTGAGGAGGACGAAAGAATTGACGGACTGCTTGTGCTGATTAATACAGTCGGCGGAGATGTTGAGGCAGGTCTTGCAATTGCCGAGGTGATTTCGGGAATGAAAAAGCCGACCGTTTCCATCGTACTCGGCGGAGGTCATTCAATAGGAATTCCGCTTGCTGTTGCGGCAAAGAAAAGCTTTATCGCAAAGAGTGCGTCAATGACGGTTCATCCCGTCAGAACAACAGGACTCACACTCGGAGTTCCGCAGACCTTTGAATATTTTCAGCGTATGCAGGACAGAATCACAACCTTTGTTGCCGAAAATTCCAATATTACAAAAGACCGTTATAATCAGCTTGTGCTTAACACGGGTGAGCTTGTAATGGATATCGGAACTATTCTTGAGGGAGAAGAGGCTGTTGAAGAAGGCTTGATTGACGAGGTCGGAACAGTTTCCGACGCAATTGACGCTCTTTATGATTTGATTAAAGAAAACAAAGAGAGCAAATCAAAGTCCACAAAATCACGCTCAAAAAAGCAGGAAAAATAATTTCGGGCGTTTTGCCCGAATACATATATATCGTGACGCTTATGCTTTGTATGAAATCTGAATTATGCCAACCTATATGGCTTTTCAGCGTACAAATAACAAAGAAGATTCGTAAAACTTATTTTTTGGAGGGAATACATAACTATGTCAATTTTAGATGCTATTATTCAGGGTGTTGTTCAGGGACTTACCGAATTTTTGCCCGTATCAAGCAGCGGCCACCTCGCAATCACACAGCACATTCTCGGTGCAGGCACAGGCGAAAGCAATCTTTTCTTTAATGTAATGCTCCATGTCGGCACACTTGTTGCCGTTGTTGCATTCTACCACAAACTTGTGTGGGATCTTATCAAAGAATTTTTCCTTATGCTCAAGGATATTTTCACGGGCAAGTTCAAATGGAGCAAAATGAATTATAACCGTAATCTCGTTGTAATGCTCATCATCGGTCTTATACCGCTGTTCTTGCTTTTTCTGCCAATCCCCGGAACAGATATGAAACTCAAGGACCTTGCAGACCGGCTTTCCGCAAGTCCTGTTCTCATAGTAACCGCCTGTTCGCTCATTCTCACAAGCGTACTTTTAACAATCGGTATTATCCGTAACCGCAAGAGTGTTGCCTCAACTCACAAACATCTTGCAACAAAGAGCAATGCAAAGGCAACAAGAGATAATTTTAATGTTGTTGACGCAATCCTTGTCGGTGTAACACAGGTTTGTGCCGCACTCCTTCCGGGACTTTCCCGTTCAGGCTCAACACTTTCGGTCGGTGAGATGAGAGGAATCTCAAAGCAGAAGGCACTTGACTACACATTCGTACTCGGTATCCCGTCAATCCTTGCGGCGGCACTTCTTGAGGGTGTGGATGCAATCAAGTCACCCGAAGGTTTAAGCAATATTGAGTTTCTTCCGCTGATTATCGGAATGGCGGTTTCCGCAGTTGTAGGCTATCTTGCAATCGTAATTTTCAAGTGGTTCCTGAAATCCGACAAAATGGAAATTTTCGTAATTTACACAGCAATTGTCGGTGTTGCATTTATTGTAATTTCAATCATCGAAATGAATACGGGCGTAAACCTTTTCACAGGTGCGCCGATTGCATAAATTTAAAATGGAGTGATTTTATTGGCAGCTAACAAAAAAACAGCTGACAAAACTAAAAATACTGCGTCGGGAAGAAAAAAGACTTCTTCAAAAACCTCATCAAAAGGTGCAAAAACTGCAAGCAGAACCAAAGCATCCGCTGTTCCGAAAAGGAGCAGCGGACTTTCGCCGCGTGTAAGGGCAATCCTCTATGCCGCCGTTGCGGCTGTTTTTGTCTGCATAATTTTCATAAAAGGTTCAAATGTCTGGACAATGTTACGCAGTTTCTTTTTCGGAGTTCTCGGATTCGGGATTTTTCTTGTTCCCGTAACGCTTTTTTATTTGTGTGTCATGACCGAAAAGGAGAAACAGGTTGCACGCTATAAGCTGAAGCTTTTCCTTTGTGTCGTCATAATTCTGTTTATCGGGGCGTTGATTTACGCAGGCAGCGGTGCAAAATATTCTGATATGAACTTTTTTGCGGGTCTTGGCAATCTGTTCAAGGATGCCTCCGACACCTCAAGGTATATGACTTTCGATTGCGGAATAATCGGTGGACTGCTCGGCTATCCGCTCGTTGTCCTGTTCGGCAGTACAGCCGCACTTTTTACAAGCTTTGTTGTAACAGCCGCACTTATCCTTATTGTTGCGAACATTTCTATTAAAGATATGACAGCGGCGGCGTCAAGGACAGCCGTACATATCCGTGAAGCAGGTGAGGAAAGGGCAAGAGTCCGCAGAGAACGCAGAGAAGAAAACCGTGAGAGAAAGCTTGCCGAAAGAGGCGATATCGACATTGCGCTTGAAGGCGAAAACAGAAAGTCCTCGGGAAGTTTTATTGACATTCCGCTTGATGACAAAAAGACAAAGGTCAAGAAAGCAAAGTCGGCAGTAAACGGAATTGACACGGATATTGCCGATTCAAAGGAAGAAAATGCCGCAGACAAGGATCTGTCACAGGATCTCATCAACATAATCAATCGTGCAAGCAAGCCTATGGGCAAAAGTGCCGACAACACGGTTTCTGCAATTGCAGAGGATATCTCAAACGAAAAGTCAGCTTCTAAGGCTGAACCGACAGAGGTCAAGCCTGATGCCGAAACTGAGAACATCGTCAAAAAAGCACTTCTAAAAAGCAAAAAAGACAACAGCGAGGAGGCCGGCGATGAAATTGCGGAACAGCTTGACAGAGCTGTTCGTTCCGATAATTCTCAAAAGGAAGAAAAAAAGTATCAGTTCCCACCGATTCAGTTGCTCAAACCAAAGTTAAATTCCGATGACAGCGATGCAATGGAAGAAATGCAGAATAATGCCAAAAAGCTTATTGATACCCTCACAAGCTTTGGTGTAAAGGCAAGCATTGTAAACATCTGCCGAGGTCCGTCTGTAACACGCTATGAGTTACAGCCTGCCCCCGGTGTTAAAATCAGCAAAATTACAAATCTCTCCGATGATATCGCACTCAGCCTTGCCGCAAACGGTGTTCGTATTGAAGCGCCTATTCCGGGTAAGGCGGCAGTCGGAATTGAAGTTCCGAACAAGGTTGTAAGCATGGTAACAATGCGTGAATTGATTGATTCGGACAAGTTCAGAAACAGCAAGAGTAAGCTCACAACCGTTCTCGGCAGAGATATCTCCGGTGAAATTGTTGTTACCGATCTTGCAAAAATGCCGCATCTGCTCATTGCAGGTACAACCGGTTCGGGTAAATCCGTGTGCGTAAACTCAATTCTTATGAGTATTCTTTACAAGGCAACTCCGGATGAAGTAAAGCTGTTGCTTATCGACCCGAAAATGGTTGAATTTTCAAAATACAAGGGTATTCCGCATTTGCTCATTCCCGTAGTATCCGATGCCAAAAAGGCGGCGGGTGCGCTTGCGTGGGCAGTAAACGAAATGCTCCAGAGATATAAAATTTTCTCCGAATACGATTGTAAGGATATTGATTCATATAATTCTCTTATCGAAAAAAATATGAATTATATGGAGAAAAATCCACCTGTTGTTAATGAAGAGGGAGAAGAGGTTCAGCCTGTTCTTGAAGTGAACGGACTTCCCGTTGCCAAAGAAAAAATGAGCCGTGTTGTAATTGCAATTGACGAGCTTGCCGATTTGATGATGGCGGCTCCGAGCGAGGTTGAGGACTCAATCTGCCGACTTGCTCAGATGGCTCGTGCCGCAGGTATGCACCTTATCCTTGCAACCCAAAGACCTACCGTTAATGTAATCACAGGTCTTATCAAGGCGAATGTACCGAGCCGTATTTCACTCAAGGTAAGTTCAAACACAGACTCCCGTACAATTCTTGATACAGGCGGCGGTGAAAAGCTTATCGGCCGAGGCGATATGCTGTTTTCGCCTGTAGGTGCTCCAAAGCCTATTCGTGTTCAGGGCTGCTATGCTTCCGATGAAGAAATCGAGGGCGTAACCCACTACATAAAGAAAGCGTATTCGGCTCAGTATAATTCTGAAATCGAAGAAAAAATTAAAAGAATTGCTGCAGAAGAAATTGCTCAGGGCAAAAAATCGGGTGATTCAGATTCATCATCTGACGAAGGTCTTGATATTGACAGCAAAATGGAAGAGGCAATCAAGTGCGTAATTGATGCAGGACAGGCATCAACCTCACTTTTGCAGAGAAGACTTAAGGTCGGCTATGCAAGAGCAGGCAGAATGATTGACGATATGGAACAAATGGGAGTTGTAGGCCCTCATCAGGGTTCAAAACCGAGAGATGTTCTCATGACCTACAACGAATGGCTCGAACGCAGAAATGCACTTGAAAACAGAGCCGATTAATAAATAAAGGAGGGTTCAATATGGCTTTTTTACCGATGAACGCAAAAGAAATGCGTGATCGAGGTTGGAACGAAGTCGATTTTGTATATGTTTGCGGTGACAGCTATGTTGACCATCCGTCATTCGGTGCGGCAATAATCACGAGAGTTCTTGAGGATTGCGGTTACAAGACAGCATTCCTTGCACAACCTAATTGGAAAAACGATGATGATTTTACACAGTTCGGAAAACCAAGGCTCGGTTTTATGGTGTCGGCAGGCAACATTGACAGTATGGTTGCCCACTACACGGTTGCAAAGCGTAAAAGACATGATGATGCCTATACGGCAGGCGGTAAAAACGGCAGGCGTCCAGACAGAGCAGTCACAGTTTACTGCAACATAATCAGAAAGTTATATCCCGATTCTCCCATTATAATCGGAGGTCTTGAGGCATCACTCAGAAGATTTGCTCATTATGATTATTGGAAAAACGAGGTAATGCCCTCAATTATTTTCGACAGCAAGGCAGATTTGCTTGTGTATGGAATGGGCGAGCTGCAGACAATTGAAATTGCAAAAAGACTTTCCGAGGGCTATCCTGTTGAATCGCTTTACGACATCAGAGGTGTTTGCTATAAAATTCGTACAGACGATTATGTGCCAAAGTCGGTTGTCGAACTTCCAAGTTACGAGCGTGTAAAAGAGGACAAGCGTGACTATGCAATTGCATCACGCAGGGAGCTTGAGGAGGCTGATGCAGTAAGGGGTAAAACCCTCATTCAAAGGCACGGAAAGTATATTCTTGTGCAGAATCCTCCGATGCAGCCGCTTGACACAAAACAGCTTGATTATGTCTATTCTCTGCCGTATGAGCGTTGGTATCCAAAGTGTTATGAAAGTCTCGGCGGCGTACCCGGTATCAACGAAGTACTGTTTTCAATCACACACAACCGTGGTTGTTTCGGTGCTTGTAATTTCTGCTCACTCGCATTTCATCAGGGCAGAGCGGTAACCGTCAGAAGTGAAAAGAGTATTATTGAGGAGGCTGAAAGTTTTCTTGATAATCCACGATTCAAGGGTTACATAAGCGATGTCGGAGGACCTACCGCAAACTTCAGACTTCCGTCATGTGAAAAGCAGAAAAAACTCGGACTTTGTAAAAACAGAAGATGTCTTGCACCGACACCTTGTCCTAATATGCAGGTGTCACACACGGAATATCTTGATATTTTGCGAAAGCTGAGAAATCTCAAGGGAATTAAAAAGGTGTTTATCCGCAGCGGAATCCGTTTTGATTACCTTATTGAAGATGAAAATGACGAGTTTTTCCGTGAACTCGTAAAGTATCACATCAGCGGTCAGCTGAGAGTTGCCCCCGAGCATTGTTCAGCGGCAGTTCTCGACAAAATGGGCAAGCCGCATATTGAAAGCTACAAGCGTTTTTGTAAGATGTTCTACGATTTTACGGGCAAGGAAAATAAAGACCAGTATGTCGTGCCGTATCTGATGAGCTCACACCCAGGGTCAACACTTTCGGATGCCGTAGAACTTGCACTTTTCTGCAAGCGTGAAAACATTCACCCAAAACAGGTTCAGGATTTCTATCCGACTCCGGGTACAATTTCAACGAGTATGTTCTATACGGAGCTTGATCCGTACACTCTCAAAGAGGTTTATGTTCCGAAGTCTGAAAATGAAAAGGCAATGCAAAGGGCGTTGCTGCAGTATTTCATTCCCGAAAACAAACCGCTTGTAATCAAAGCACTCATCAAAGTCGGCAGACGGGATTTGATCGGAAACGATAAAAAATGTCTTGTAACTCCGATGGCAGGACAAACACAGGGCGGTTATTCAAAACAGCACAACAACCGCAATTCGCAGAATCAGAAGGGAAGAGGCAAAAACGGCAAAGATAAGTTCGCAAAGTACAGACGAAAAAACAAAAAGAAATAAAATCTTTTTCATACTGAAAATATCGGTATGCGTACTTTTTACTGCCTGTGTACTGCTTGTTTCATTCGGAAAACCTCTCGGAATTCCTGATTGGAACGATGTCTATACATTTTTCGGAATTTCAGCCGATATGGAGTCCGACTTTTCCGTTTCATTTATCAATGTCGGTTCGGCTGATTGTACGCTGATTAAATGCGGAGATAAAAGCGTGCTGATTGACGGAGGAACAAATCTTGTGACCGATAAAATTACTGCCTATCTCAAACGCAGTTCGGTAACTCATCTTGATGCCGTAATCGTGTCACACCCCGACAGCGACCACATCGGTTCGTTGCCCGATATCATAGATAAGTTCGGTACGGATGTTGTTTATTTCGGAAAATATTCCGACAGCCACAAAACCCCAGAATACGAAAAGCTTGTTAATTCTATTAAAGAAAATAATATAAAAACCGTAATTCCGGTTTCAGACAAACCTGTTGAAATCGGAAATATGACCTTTAAATTTTATCAACCCGAAAAGGACTTCGGCAACACAAACGATAATTCGCTTGTAACAATGCTTGAATATGACGAAAAGCGATTTCTTTTTACAGGCGACATTTCGTCAAAAAGGGAAGAATCAATGGTTAATTCCGACAAAGAATTAAAATGCGATGTTCTCAAGGTTGCACACCACGGCAGTAAGTATTCTTCAAGTGAAGATTTTCTTGCAAAGGCAAGCCCCGAAACCGCTGTAATAAGCGTTTCGGCTGACGATACGTCACTTCCCGATTACTACATAACAGCCTTGCTTAACAGCGTGTGCAAAAATGTTTATCGGACAGACAGCGATAAAACCGTTATGATAACAGTCGAAAACGGTGAGATTTGCACCAAAACTCATGCCTGAAAGGTTGACTATAAATTAAATAATGTTATAATATTATTGTTTAACTGACAAAAATCGAAAGGAATTTTTAAATATGGGAGTATATGAAGAACTCGTAGCCAGAGGACTTATCGCTCAGGTTACGGACGAAGAAGAAATCAGAGAGCTT
>OGGU01002094.1_pt1 | contig 10515 bp, 17 predicted proteins | sample 1571241 | NCBI WGS metagenome assembly OGGU01 (sample SAMEA2581934, study PRJEB24529) | metagenome | biome: Human gut stool | place: China | collected 2011
CTGTGCCTATGCGATATCATTTAATGCTTCTTCCGATATGAACTCATCTTCTCCACAGAAACCTCCGGATAGAAATAAGTAAGAATCGTTGCTTTCGGAACTCCTGCAGCTAATGCTTTCTTCACTTCTTCTTTCTGCTCCGGTGTATACGACCAGTGCAGCATTCGATTTGTGATCGTGTCCTCCCACTTAGGCTTTTCCCTCTCAGGATTCCTTACAGGTTTAGCACCAGTACTTCCACTAGAAGCGTTAGCACTTTCTACTGCATCTGACTTCTGTGATTCATCGACATACTCAAGCTCATTTGCCTGCTCCCTGTCAATCTTTGCTTTCTGTTCTGCTTCATCCTGCATGGAGAATCTTCTGCAGAGCATCCACTGACAATCCAATATACTCAGCAAGCTGCTGTCTGGTCATTTTTCGTGCTGTCCGCAGTCCATTTATTCTTTCACCACTCTTAACAATATCGTAATACACCTTTCACTCTTTTCCGGCACCTTATATATTTGCTCAAGCTGTATGTATTGTACCGAAAGAGAAACCTTTATCAGAGTGACTGAACCCGCTATTTCAGGTGGAACATTGTACACCGATTTTTTCTCACTTTACTTTCCTGCTGAAATATAATAAAAAGGCAGAACAACCACCTGCTACTCACTCAGATAGTTGTCCTGCCCTCTTAATAACTGTTCCACCATATGTAAAGCAAATTCTATTTCCCTTTCGTCACGCCGATTCATCATAAATGCAAAACGCTCAATATGCTTTTGCGGATGTTTCCGGCTCATCAATACCATCGGTGATGACTCCAGTGCATGTACGATATTTAGATATGTGTCAAGGCTCATTGCCCGTCTGCCATTTTCCACACTTTTTATCGTATCCAGCGATATGTCTGCCCTCTCTGCAAGTTCCGCCTGTGTCATTCCAAGCCTTCTTCGTTCTTTTCTGATATTCCCGGCAATAATTTCATATATATGCTCTCTGTTCCCCATAATCCCATCATCCTTTCTGACTTTACCGCATTATATCAGAAATTATTATGGAGTCTGGCAATCTGTAACCATTTGCCATTTTCGTGTAATACTTTGCAGATTCCTTTCAATACCATTTTGACAACAGATTAAACACTTTTTCTATTTCTGAAATATCGTTATTGTCTTGTACATATTTTGCAGCCTTTATTTCATACTTACTCCACTCTTTTTTCAATGTTTCATGACCAAAAACATCTATCATCCTCATCCTCACGGAGTCCGTCCATTGCAAGCTCATCAATCCGTGGTGTCTCCGGCTGGTATTCTCCGGTAAGGATAAGCGCACCCAGCTCCTTTTCAATATTCTTCCATGAAACATATCTTCTTCATTGATGATGTTCGCCATAACGGTTGCAAGAGATACATCCAGTTTATCCGGCTCCTGGAAACCTAAACTTGCTGTCAGGCTCCCCTGTGCATCCGCATCAATCAAAAGCACTCGTTTTCCCTGTTTTGCCAGCCCTATTCCTAAATTACTCGTTGTGGTGGTCTTTCCGACACCACCTTTCTGGTTTCCTACTACTATAACTTTACACATGATGAAATTCCTCCAAATTCTACTATTTTTCTTTTACATTGCTCTTTTTTACTTCTACATACGATCTGTAATATTTGTCTGTTCCCTTGTTCGAGTATAGGTCTGACATCTCCAGAACCTCTACCTTTGGATTTCTCTGCATGATTTTTTTGAACCATGTAATATCATTCTTTGTTCCCATCAATCGAATCTTTAACATCAATCATTTCCTCCAAACATCGCATACAAGTTTTTATTGTATGTGGCATACTCCGGATACCGAATCTGTATTGCCTGCCAGAAATATGGTGCATAGCAACAGCAGAACAAATCCCCTACTGAATATCTCCGGCACTCATCCACCTGTTCCTCTGTGTCCTGCTCATCATCTACGCTCGGTGTTCCGTTGCAATATAGATTAAAAGCAATTCTAACAACCTTTGCACTGCCACTGGTCTGCCAGCCTTCATGCAAACACTCCGGTTTTACACAGCCAGTCTTGAAATTGTAAATTCTATCCGCATTTCTTCGTGTATCCTCGTTTATTCCAAGGCAATAGCAAAGTGCCTTGTGATATACATCTGCTTCCCTAACTTTCTGGATTTTTTCATAGTAGAATTTCTCATGTGCTTCACTAATAAAACTAATTTTTTTCTTTTTTTGCTCCTAACGCTGTACTGTTCATGTTTGAACCTCCTTATAATAATTCTGTTTTTTTCAACCATAACAACAGAAAAAGGACACTTTCCTTACTTTGGAAAATGTCCTTTAATAGCATTTAACTATTTAGTTTTGAAAGGTTCAATTCGCCAGAACGTAGCATTAAGCATAGCCATGTAGACTATATCACTTCCAAATTCAAATAAACGCGTGCTTTTATAGCTCGCCTCTCAAACGTGCTTCTATATCAGATGCCGTGTATAACACATCCGTTACAATTACCCTTTCGTCACGGATTGTGTAAAATACTGAATAATTATCGACGAGCATTCTACGCAACTCCATTCTCTTTTCCGGCTCAGAATCCATAATCCTAAATCGTTCCGGGAAAGTGTCTAATGTAAGTATTTCATCAGCAATGCGATTATATTGTCCCATTGCATTATCCGGAGCAAGCAAATCTATAGCAATATAATTGTATATATCTTCCATATCCTGCAAAGCTTCTTTTGTAATCTCTACCTTATATTGCTTCATTAATGCCTCTCTCTAAATGCCACAAACGCACTAGCTGCATCCTCAACATTTCCTTTCTCTATATCGGCATATCCTTTTTCTAACTTTTGATGAATCTGTGTAACAGACATCATATCTGCATTCACTGAATTAGCTGCTTTTGGTAATACAATAGAAAAGGGAATTCCTCCTACTAATGATATTTGTTTTAAATACATATCTATAGCAGTAGCCATTGGTATCCCTAATTGTGCCAATACACTTTCTGCATTTTCTTTTACATCTGGATTTACTCTTATATTTAATGTTGCTGTTTTTCCCATAGAATACACCTCCATCTTTCTTTTATTGTAACGTCTTTTGCGTTACAAATCAATCTATGAAATATATTTTTGATGCGATAGCTTCACATTGTTTTGATTAACCATTGCATATCTGAGCGTTGTATCTATTTGCTCATGTCCCAGAATTTTCTGTACCTGTTCAATCGGCATACCTTTCTCAATTGCTCTGGTGGCCATAGTCCTTCTGAACTTATGTGGGTGTACCTTTTCTACACCTAACTTCTTCCCCATTTCTCGTAATCGTAACTCCACACCGCTTTCAGTAAGTCTACTGTATGGTTTGTTTAACGACACAAATAACGCTATATTATTATCTATCCTTGATTCAATATAATTCAACAAATGAATTTTGGTCTTAGCATCAAAATATGCTTTCCTCTCTTTGTCTCCTTTGCCATAAACCACGCATTCCCGCTCAGAGAAATCTATATCATCAATGTTCAGCCTTACCAATTCGCCTACTCTAATTCCTGTTGAAAGCAGAAAATCAATCATTGCCCTATCACGCAGATTATTACAATTATCTCTAAGAATTTCTATTTTCTCATCCGGAATGGTATCTTTTACAATAACGGCAGTCTTTACCTTATGAATTCTTTTCATTGGGCTTTTTATAATATAATCCTCTTCCTCTAGCCACGAAAAAAATGTGGAAAGACTTCTACGAATATTATCAATAGTTACCTTTCCACAATTATTTATCGTTTGATACTCTACAAGATATTTTCGTAGCATCTCGGTCGTTATCTTTATGACCGGAATATTTATTGTATCCAACATCTTTTCAATATTACACCTATAATAGCGTATTGTTTTGTCAGAACACCCTTCTAAATGCTTTGCAGTTAAAAACATATCTAGAAAGTCCATATTCGTTGTCTGCAAATAATCAGATACAGTATTTTCAGATAACCGTTTTACCAACACCTCTTGTAGTTTCTGCATCTGCGATGCATTTAATACTTCTGCCATGTCATTGATGATGTCATAAATTTCTCTACCCATAAGAGCACACTCCTTTTTGAAGGAGTATATCGTAGAAAAACCAGCACATCAACAGAGCGTATTACTGGGATTTACCTTCCGCTCATATAAAATATATCAATAGCTTTACTTGCAAACTCTGCTGTGCCAACTCCTCCAACATCATCAATATTTTCCGTAAGTTCTCCTCCACCGGCATACATTCTTCCAAGACCGCATAAAATCTTATCTGAACATGTATAAAAATGATCTGTAATGTAATCCTGAAGTTTCCTTACCTGCAACTGCACCTGTTCATCTTCTGGGTCCATTTCTTTCATTTGTCCGAATTCAACAAATAATTGCATAAACTCATTTGCAACAGTAGCTTCATCATCTTTCGTCCAGTTCTTTGTTTTCTCTTCAAACTCCTTATACTCAGAGGTTTGTCCCCATTGTTCTTTTGCTCGTTTAGAATACTCATCAATCTTTGTTGTATCAAATACTTTAAAATCCATATATTTCACTCCTATTCCTTTTATTCCTCGAGCGAAACTAATAAGATTTTCAAGATGCTCTTTTTTCATAGTAAGCAATTCAATCTGCTGCTCTAATGCTTTATTCCTGTCAAAGTTAGGGGCATCAATTATCTTTTTAATCTCCTTAAGCGGAAATTCCAATTCTTTAAACAGTAAAATTTGTTGCAGCCTTTCCAAGGATGTATCGTCATACAACCTATAACCTGACTCTGTATATTCAATAGGTTTTAAGAGACCAATGGTATCATAATACTGCAGAGTGCGTATACTCGCTCCTGTTAATTTACTTACCTCATTCACTGTCATCATTGTCATTTTCTCCTCTCGATAAACATATCGTAAACTATTACGTTGCGTAGGAGTCAATAGTTTTTCAAAGAAATTTTCAAAATTAACAGCTTGATAAATTCCGATTTGTCGAGATGTTTGGGGATGTTATTCATAATGATAGAAAATGGAAATGTATGCAATTTTCTGATATTACTACTTCAAGATTAGGTAAAATGCTCGATACTAAACATCAGACGGGTACATGTAAATATCCTTATTTAGCTAATTTCAATGTTCAATGGTTTAGATTTGAATTAGATAATTTGAATGAAATGGATTTTAATGAAAAAGATCGGGAAGAATTTTATCTTGAGGATGGAGATTTACTTGTCTGTGAAGGCGGAGAGATTGGCAGATGTGCAGTTTGGCACAATCAGGTTAAGAAATGTTTTTTCAAAAGGCACTTCATAGGGTGAGATGCAATCAAGATATAATTTTACCAGACTATTTGTCATGGTGGTTTAAGTACAATTGTGAGAACGGCGGTTTTGCGGCTATTGAAGGTGCTAAGGCGACAATATCTCATTCGACTGGTGTTAAAATGAAAATGCTAGATGTGACAGTTCCACCAGTTGAGCTGCAAGAACAATTTGTAGACTTTATTCACCAAGTCGACAAATCAAAATTTACCTCTTACTAAACTGCTTGTGACATTATATATACCATGACCGAGAACATAGCACATAATACAATCGCTTCAATTACTAGAATAAACATCGCATTCTCTCCTTAATATCAATATTCTTCTCACTTTTTCGTAATCACTGCAATCGCACAAGGAATCTTTCCTTCAATCAAAGAATATTCCACATTCTCATATCCGGCTTCTTTTATAAATTCCTTATATGTGTCATAGGTAAACTGTCTTTTAAAATCCGCACCTGCTTTTCCTACGGTATTCGCAAATCTGCTAGTTTTACCTTTATCATTTTTATTCATGTATGTAGGAATAATAATCTTTCCGCCTACACGACAAACTCTGTCCATTTCTTCCAATGCCCTAAGTGGTTCATCTAACAAGTGAATCACATTAGCAGCAACCACAACATCAAACTTCTCATCCGGATATTCAATCTGCAAAATATTACCTTTTCGAAATTCGATATTGGTATATGCATGATATTTCTTACTTGCTTTCTTAAGCATCTTTACAGAAAAATCCGTTGCTATAAGGCTATTGCATTTTTCTGCTATTACACCACTAAGCAAACCAGTCCCACATGCACATTCCAAAACTTCATCAGTTATAGAAATCTCGTTCTCCACCTTTGCACACAAACCTCTGTGGGTCTTTCTATTTATAATGTTTGCAAATATATCATAGACACCTGCAACATTGTCCCAAAACATAAATCAATCCTCCAATTTTACTTTTTAAGCAACGATATTTTTAATCGCACAATATAGAAATGGCATATACATGAATAACAAACTTAATCTTTCCCAGAGACCTTCATAAGTAAAAATAGTTCCTTTAAATTTCTCCTTATCACCCATGACAAAAAAGGAAAAGAACATTACTGCTAACACAAACGCAAGAATACAGAAAACACCCTTTATAACATCACTCTCTTTAAAAGCACTTATCCCCTGTAATAAAGGAAAAAACATCAATGCCATAAAACCAAACGCAGAACCCGCACCATGAATTTTTGATGCAAAAGTCACTTTATCTTTTGATTCATTCACACTAAATAAACCAGACAAAATTCCTGCTCCTACCGCAAAAGCAGCAATCGAGATAAATGTAAATACTGCCAATACACTTGAAACAGCATTTACATCTTTATAAAACAAAAAAGAAGCTCCCAACAAAAAAGCACCTAACCACACAAGCCAAATATTATAAATCTTTCTTACTGGACTTTCAGGGCTTCCCAAAACACTCATTACCATTGTCTTGCTATTATATCCTTTATAAGAATGCTTCAATATCCATGGAAGTAAAAACTCACCAATTATTATTATCAATAAAAGTATGTTAAATAGTTTACTATCAATTATGCCATACATTTTTAGTCTCCATTTCTCTCATGAAAATTCAAATTTGTGGGTGAGATTGAATATCTCTTTAATACTCAATTCCTTTTCGTCTTTACGCAAATGATGACTGCTACAATAATCATTGGAATCATACTGATAATACCAATATATGCTGGACCTAGAATTGCCATATTGGAATATTCAGGTTTTACCAGATATGCAAAGATGGTAAATGCATTGATAGCACCATGCATAAGGGATGGCAACCAAATGGTTTCTGTCTTTTCATATACATAATCAAGTAAAATACCCATCATAATAGTAGAGATACAGAATACGATTGGCCCAAGTACCGGTGCGCCGATATATTCTTTTCCATACTCATAACCGGCAAAAATCATGATCGGCCAGTGCCAAGCACCCCAGATTGCACCACCCACAATACGGCCTTTGGTGTCACCAAACTTTTTCTTCAAATACGGATACAGTGCACCTCGCCAACCAACCTCTTCGCCTAATGCGACAAACATATTCAGAAATGGTGCAATTGTCACAGCTTGAACAGACGTAATCAGCAGATACATTGGTATCGTGATACCCTGTGCCTCGAACTGTTCCAACGCTCCCGCTTCCTCTAAAAGACCTCTTAACGTCATAAATTCAGAGTCAAATGTATCCGGGAAAATCACAAAAAACAAGACCCCTCCAAGGATACTTAATAACGCCGGCATCCAAAGGGCAAAGAATACATAACGAAGTTTCCCTTTTAAATGTGGTACCCATCCCATACCTTTTAGCGGGATTCTGGCTACCAGTACACCAAGGAACGGCATAAACATGGTAATCATCACTATAACAGTAAACACTATCTGATTTCCATTATTACTAAAAACACTTGCTATCATTTCTAAAATCCAAGCTAGTCCAAATGCGACTGCCATGTATATCACAAATTGTTTCTTACTCAAATTAATTGTTTCCATTATGCATCCACCTCTTTTCTATATACTTCCAAACTCCAAATTTTCCTCCTACAACTAGGACAAGTTAACTTTCTCATCTTTGGATTATGATTTGCCAACAGAGTTTCCATTTTCCTTGGTTGAAATCTGGTATGGCATTCCGGACAAATATACTCTATCCGTTTGTACCAATAGTTTGCTAAAAAGACAGCACAAATAGTATACACTGCCGTAGTTACAAAAAATGGTATCCAAATTCCTTGTAATATACCAATAACAAAAGTTACAATTCCTGTGATTTCTACAGGAATTCCTACGATCAGCATTTTTTTGTACATTTTCTTTCGCTTTTCTTTTTCCTCCATAATCGATGATATGTCATGAATTGTTTTTTGCGACCCATCCTTGAAAGAAGCCAAAGAACTTCTTATGCCTTTAATATTTTCTAATTGTTTCGTTTTTTTCTTGACATCCGCCTGAATATTTTTTTCTTGCTCATCAAGCAAAAGTTCGATTACCTTTTTTGACTCATCAGATTCCAATATTTCAGCAATATCTTTTATAGAGATATCCAAATCTCTTAAAAAGCAAATCGTTTCCAATGTGGCAACATCCTCTTCGGAGAACAGTCTTCGTCCCCCTTCCGTCAAATCTGTTGGCACCAAAATACCTCTTTCATCATAGTATTGAATCGTTCTTACTGAAACGTTGCACTTCTTTGCAAGCTCTCCTGTTGTGTATAATGACATATCCTGCCTCCTTTCAAGGTCCATATTAGTACATAACGTAGCGTGACAAGCAATATATCACGCTACGTTATTTTTTGATTTTTTCAAATAATCAAATTTTTATATCAAACCAGACAGCGAGAGAAATTCAAATTTAATAATTAGTTTTTTTCGCAATCAAAACTCCAACAGGAGCTAAACCGCCATCCACCAAATTCACTTTGACGACTGTAAAGCCATAATTCGTAATAAACTCACAAAAATTTTCCTTGTTCCATTCTTTGTATGCTTTAAATCCTGTAATAGACATCAATCGCTTTCGTAAACCACTTGATTTTTTCTCTGCCCATAAGAAGGTTGGTGCGTACAAAATACCATCTTTTTTTAATACTCTAAGAATTTCCTGCATTGCTTTTTCAGGCTCTGGCATAATGTGCAGTGCATTTGAAATTACTACACAATCAAAATTTTCATTCTCATATGAAAGTGCCGTTGCATCGGCTACGCAAAAACTAAGTTTTTCTGTTGTACCTCTCTTTTTCGCTTGCTTAATCATATTTTCCGAAAAATCGGTTGCCGTCCAGCTATTAGTACAATCGGACAATGGGAAAGATAGCTGCCCTGTTCCACAAGCTAATTCTAATACATTCATATCAGATTTGAGATAATCTCTAATATATCCGCAGATTGCATTATAAAACTTCTTATCTGACTCCATCAAAGGTGCATATATTTTTGCAAGTCGTTGCCAATAACCCTTGTTTGCCTTGTCTTTCATATCAAAATCTCCATTTTATTCAATAATACAACTTCAAATTTGCTTATTTTAACCAAATCGGACCGACAATAAATATTCCCCAAAAGAGAACTGTAATAATGACTAAGGCTTCAGATACAGACCAGTAAATGATTTTATATTTTTTTACCGTAAGAGGATATATAAAATATATCAGTACAACTAATAGCTGTAAAATGATAAATAGTATTGTTTCCTCAACCGTTGCAGATATGAAAAAGTCAGCAGCGCCCTTTGCTACACCCTTACCTATAAGCCAGATATTGACTGCCAAAAAAGAAACGATTGAAAGAATTAGCTTTACACCAAATCTATTCATGTTATTCCCCTCCAAATTCCGATTTGTAAAACTGTTGCATTGATTATACCAAAGAATCATGCTTGCAGCAATCTCCTTAAAACGAGAGGCAGGTGTGCCCTCCTGCCCCTCAAAAGGAAGGGAAGGTGAAAAATATATAGTCAACTGCTGTTTCCAGCAGCTATGAATCGTTACTTACCATAGAAGTCATGGTTTACTTCTGCTTTATAGTAATTACTACATGTTACCGGAGCATTATACAGTGTCGTGAGCATATAGCTTCGTATGTTGCGTACCTTTGTAGTATTGTTGCGAAGGCATTCCAGCACATACTCCATCGTATGAAAATCTATCTTCTCCAATCTGCTCCGAACAACATCATATGGGAAATCATATTTATTGATACGGATTACTGGCTGTTTAACCGCTATGGTCTCAACCATCAGCTCCACCAATTCGTTTATGTCCATCTTCTCTGTAGGATGGCACTGAAGCAATACGTCATAATCAATATTGTCTTTGATAAATGAGCGCACTTCATCCATCCTATCCATCGTATCAGTTTTCACGCCTGTGCCTGATGGAATGATAGGATAGGTAATCTCCTCCGTATTCTCTGTAGTATTCTCTGTATTTGTCTTACAAAATTTTGTAACAGGCTTATTTGCTTGGTTTTCAGCCTGTTTTTGTATTTCTTCCCCTGTGTTTTCTACATCTTCGTCATCTCCTGGTATGTCCAGATATGTACATGTGTAAAGTCTATCAACGCATAGATCAATATACATGACATTATTTAAGACCATTGTCATGCCTTCTCACCTCTTTTCTTCCATTCATCCAAA
>OGGU01002097.1_pt1 | contig 10511 bp, 13 predicted proteins | sample 1571241 | NCBI WGS metagenome assembly OGGU01 (sample SAMEA2581934, study PRJEB24529) | metagenome | biome: Human gut stool | place: China | collected 2011
TGGATATATCTGAACTTACTTCAAAGATGGAAGATGAGCATCTTATTTCAGATGATACAATTGATGAGTATAATGCATTTGTTGCTGATATGAAAAAAGGCACGGTTTCGTATATTCACAGATTTAAGACTAATATGCTTACAAAGAAAGCTGAGTATGACCTGATAGAATTAAAGGTTACAACTATTTACAGTGAAAATAAGCCGGCTAAAGCTGTTGCAAGTGTACGCAATCTTACTAATTCACAGGGTTACCAGAGCGTTACAACTTACAATTTTGAAAAAGCAGGAAGTTATTTTACGTCAGCTGATATTGAGCAGTTCTGCGATAATAATATACAATATAATCCGGCATGTGAATTCTCGCTTATGCTTCTTGAGATAGATGACCTTGATGTAATGACGGCAGAGGCAGGAAAAGAATATGCGGATAGTATTCTTTATACAGCATTACAGACTGCAAAGCAGATGATTTCATACAGAGGAATAGTATGTGAGATTGAACATAATCTGATATGCATTGCAATTCGTGATATTAATTCAGAAGTAAACTTACGTTCATTTCTTGAGTCACTTAGAAACCAGATTGCATGGAATGTGCTTCTGATGAACGGAAAGAAAGCAAATCTGGTCGTGACCGATCCTCCATACAATGTCAACTATGAAGGTAGCGCCGGTAAGATTAAGAACGACAATATGGAAAACGACGCTTTCTATCAGTTCCTACTTGATTCCTATACTCGCATGTACGAATCGATGGCAGATGATGCTTCTATATATGTTTTTCACGCAGATACGGAAGGTCTTAACTTCCGCAGAGCCTTTGCAGATGCTGGTTTTTATCTCTCCGGCTGCTGCATCTGGAAAAAGCAATCGCTTGTCCTCGGACGCAGTCCTTACCAATGGATGCATGAGCCTTGTCTCTTTGGATGGAAAAAATCCGGCAAGCATCAGTGGTATACCGGCCGAAAAGAAACGACCATCTGGGAATTTGATAAGCCTAAGAAAAATGGTGATCACCCGACAATGAAGCCTATCCCTCTTCTGGCCTATCCGATTATGAATTCCAGCATGACTAACTCACTGATCCTCGATCCGTTTGGCGGTTCCGGCAGCACGCTCATCGCCTGTGAACAAACCGGTCGTATCTGCTACACCATAGAGCTGGATGAAAAGTTCTGCGATGTTATCGTCAAACGCTACATCGAACAGATCGGTTCCTCTGAGAAGGTTTCCGTCATCCGTGATGGATTAACCTATTCCTACGAAGAAATTGCTCCGGAAGCTGAGGATGCCACTCTTTTGTAAGTAGGTAATGTACACAATCCAGAAGGCACATATTTGTCGATGTTTTTCTCCGATATCGCTTGCTATTATGTGCCTTTAGAGTGATATATGTACTACCAAAACAAAGGAGGACACCTACATGAACATTATTTTAAACGAATCCGAAAGAAAGCCGCTGGCAACTCTGCTTGGCGAGTACAAGAACACAAAACCGCTTTATCTGAGAGCTCCTTCCTACGGCTATCAGATTGGAGATCTTCTCTTGACACGAGAAGGAAACATCGAAGGTCCGGACACTATGAGCCAAGCTGAATTTGACAAATTGCTTGCTCTCTTGGTTGCAAACGGCTACTGCCCGAAAGAAACAGATTTTCACCCGGCTCAGAAACCAGAAGCTGAAGCCGCTCCTACAGAAGAAACCGGACTTACCATTACCATTCCACTTGAGAATGTCAATGTTGAAAACCTCACCAACCTTCTGGATGCCAAGGGCTTTCTCATCAAGCATGCCCTGCACATCGATGATCTTCGCTTCGAACTAAATGAAGACAGCATTTCCTTTCCTTGGTTCTCAGAACTTCCTGCATCGGATGAAATCCATGCCTACAGCACACTGATTGCAGCTTTTTGCAAAATGAGCAAGGATCAGAAACGAATTAGCGCTACTGAAAAGCCAGTAGACAACGAACGCTACGCTTTCCGCTGCTTCCTTCTTCGCCTCGGCTTCATCGGCGATGAATACAAAACAGACCGCAAAATCCTGATGAGATATCTTCCGGGCAACAGTGCATTCAAAGGAGGTGAAGGCCATGCAATTTCCAAGTAAGAAACAGGTGGCCCGCCAGCGCCGCCTTTATCCGGCTGGCACCCGTGTAGAGCTGGTCCAGATGGACGACGCACAGGCCCCTCCAGTTGGCACACGTGGCACTGTCATCGGTGTCGACGATACCGGCAGTATCATGGTGGATTGGGATAACGGATCTGGACTCAACATAATCTACGGTGTAGATCGCTGTAAGGAGGTCTCAAATGAATAATCGATACTTCGTAATATTTAAATGTCGTGAAAAAATGAGGATCAAAACATACGAATTCAAAACACGTAGCGATGCATTAAATTATTTTCGTTTGTTTTATGAACCAGATTCAGAAGCTCTCTACTATTCCATTAGTGTGTCTGAATTTGACGCACATCAAAAGGTAGAACGTCTACTTGCTCTGCTAACTTTTGTAGAAAAAAGTATTAATGGTGACACCGTTAGAAAAGACTGGAGAAATTGGAATATAGGAAGAGTAACTATTTATGAAACACATGAATTTGATGGGGACAGCATCACACAAGGAATCATCACTGAAATTTATTCCGATCATGCAATATTAACTGCTGATGATATGCATCTCTGGATTGATGATGACACACAATTTATGTTTCGATAATTTAACAGAGAAAGGAAACACTATATATGACGAGCTTTGATAAATTGGCTGATTATGATATTAGTCGCATAAAACTTTTAACTGATTTCTCTTACGATGATGCTTTAATCGGAGTCACAGAGGACAGTCGTGCCATCTATGATTACGATAAAATGGTTAAATGGCTCATTGAAGAAGAAGGCTTTGAAGAAACAGATGCTGAGGAATGGATCAATTATAACACGATACGCGCACTTGACTATGCAGGATCTGATTCTCCAATTATTATGCATGCACTTGCATAAATTGCATCAAATCGCTTAAGAAAGGAACCATGTATATGAATTATAAAATACTTGAATCTCATATATCAGAGTCAGAGATAAAATATTATGAAGATATTAATCCTGGATGGACGGTTAAAACAACCAACTGTTTATTAGTCACATTTGAAGACGGTACATCCACGACTTATATTATCTTCGAAGGTCCTTGGACCAAGGCTAATATGTGCAGAAATTGTGGATCATACTATGAAATTTCAATAGGCAATAAGATCCTAAAAATTCCTCACCTTGATGACTAGCACTTCTCCTATATATACAGTTTTCTCTCGGAATATTTGTGTACTATATGTCTCAAATTGACTTGCTATTATGTGCCTTTAGAGTGATATATAGTACTACCAAAAGGGAAAACACATTTTTAGGAGGAACCTACCATGAAAGAAATCAGAACATTTGAAGCAGCCATCGAGCAGAGTGCCACAAGCCTTGAAGAACTCGGCATTAACGCAACCTTATTCTGGGCATACAGAACCAGCAAGGAAACCAGAAACGAGCTTATCGACTTCAACGAGGTCATTTGGGATTACGACATCGAAGAAATCGCCCAGACCTTGAGAGCCAACGACATCACCGAATTCACCATCAGCTCCACCTTCTCAAGCCTCATCGAAACCCTCGCAGCCTTCGAAAAACAAGGAATCAGCATGGCAGGCCTTACCACGGTAAAGGCACGCTACACCGATTGGAAGACCGGCAAACACGCCCTCATCCCTGCAATCAAGATGACGGTAAAGGAGGCATAAACCATGTGGAAAGAAGGAATCATCGGAATCCCAACAAAGGACGGAGAATACAAGAAAGTTAAATACTGGGTCAAGCACTTTGATGAGCCAAGTGAAGACTACGGCATCAACGGAGGTAAGATTTCCAAGCTCAGCCTGAAGATGGACGGCGAGTGGATTGCCAACTACGACAGAGGCTGGGACATTGAGCCCACATGTGAAGAAGCCAAACTTGCACTTAGCATCCTGCTGAACAAATTAAACTAAACCACCTGAAGAAAATATCAGGCAGGACGGTCCCAGATGGGGCTGTTCCTCGTTATAGACGTCGCCACCAGGCGGCTATTTTTATTTCTGCGAAAGGAGGCGCATACATTTGCGTAAACTTGAAAACTACACACCGACACGCTTTATGGCTGCGGACTCCACCTACAATAAACAGATGGCAGATTACGCAGTCAATTTTATTGAATGCCTCTGCCACACCAAAGGCACATGGGCCGGTAAGCCCTTTGAGCTTATCGACTGGCAGGAACAGATTATAAGGGATATCTTTGGCACTTTGAAGCCAAACGGTTATCGACAGTTTAACACTGCCTATGTGGAAATTCCTAAGAAAATGGGAAAATCAGAGCTTGCTGCTGCCGTTGCTCTGCTATTAACTTGCGGTGACGGTGAAGAACGTGCCGAAGTTTACGGTTGTGCTGCCGACCGCCAACAGGCTGCCATAGTGTTTGATGTGGCTGCCGACATGGTGCGAATGTGCCCTGCCCTTTCCAAGCGAGTGAAAATCCTGACCTCACAAAAGCGTATTGTGTACATCCCGACCAACAGCTTTTATCAGGTGCTTTCCGCCGAAGCCTATTCCAAGCACGGTTTCAACATCCACGGGGTTGTGTTTGATGAGCTTCATACGCAGCCGAACCGAAAGCTGTTTGATGTTATGACCAAAGGCTCCGGTGATGCCAGAATGCAGCCTTTGTATTTCCTCATCACCACAGCCGGAACGGACACCAACAGCATCTGCTATGAGGTACATCAAAAGGCAAAGGACATTCTGGAAGGCAGAAAGCATGATCCGACTTTCTATCCGGTTATTTATGGTGCAGATGAATCGGAGGACTGGACGGATCCGAAGGTTTGGAAAAAGGCAAATCCAAGTCTGGATAAGACCATCGGCATGGATAAGGTGGTGGCGGCGTGTAATTCTGCAAAGGAAACTCCCGGTGAAGAAAATGCTTTTCGACAACTGCGTTTGAATCAGTGGGTAAAACAGGCGGTACGTTGGATGCCGATGGAAAAGTGGGACAAATGCAAGGTTGCTTTTGATGAAGAGATGCTTGCTGGGCGTATCTGCTATGGTGGACTTGACCTTTCCAGTACAACAGATATTACAGCTTTTGTTTTGGTATTTCCTCCAACAGATGAAGATGAGCATTATTACGTTCTCCCTTATTTCTGGCTGCCGGAGGAAACTTTGCCCCTTAGAGTAAGGCGTGACCACGTTCCATATGATATTTGGGAACGTCAGGGATATCTGAAAACCACTGAGGGAAATGTGGTTCACTATGGTTTTATCGAAAACTTCATCGATGAACTGGGGCAGAAATTTCACATCAAAGAGATTGCTTTCGACCGTTGGGGTGCGGTGCAGATGTCACAGAATCTGGAGGGGCTTGGTTTTACGATGGTGCAGTTCGGGCAAGGATATAAGGATATGTCACCGCCGACCAAGGAATTGATGAAGCTGACTTTGGAACAGACACTTGCCCACAACGGACACCCTGTTCTTCGTTGGATGATGGATAATATTTTCATTCGCCGTGATCCTGCCGGAAACATTAAGCCGGACAAAGAAAAATCCACAGAGAAGATTGACGGTGCGGTTGCCATGATTATGGCTCTTGACCGTGCAATTCGCTGTGGATGTGTGTCTGATGAGTCGGTTTATGATATGAGGGAGATGCTGGTGTTTTAATTATCTCGATTTAATCCATTTCAAAGCTTCAGTACCACATTCATAATCCTCAGCAACATCTTTAGCATACAAATACTCAGAATCAAAAGAACCTGTTTTTAAGTTGTATGTATATTTAAATACAACAGGTATCTCTCTATTGTATCTTTGGCAAATTTCATTCAATTCCGGCATTATTTCTTCTGTTATAATATTATAGATCTTATTATCGATTTCGTCGGATACACCCGCTTTTACATTGCCAACTACTTTTTCATCAACACGGTATGCACTTGCAATTAAAGACTGGGAATCATCATTATAAATGTATACGTATAGTAGTTCCGATTTAGCACTTGCTGCTTCTTTGTACAAAGAAATAATTTCCGACTGCTTATCCATGAATTCATCTTCAAAACACATTTATCTTACTCCTAAGCTATATGACTTAATCGAAAAATTTACTCGATTTCATATTTAAGTATACCACATCCACACCAAAAAAACAACCCTCTGAAAGGAATTGATTTTTATGGGAATTTTCAGCGGGCTCTTTAAGTCCATAGATAAGCCGACCAACAGCTACGACAGCCCGTCATACACATACTTTTTCGGCAGAAGCAATGCAGGAAAAAGAGTTACTGACAGAACAGCCATGCAGCATATTGCGGTTTATGCCTGCGTGAGAGTGCTGTCGGAGGCTATCGCACAGCTGCCGCTTCATGTGTACAAATACAACGATAGCGGAAAAGAGCGAGTGCCACGGCATCCGCTTTATTTTTTACTCCACGATCAGCCAAATCCAGAAATGACATCCTTCGTATTCCGAGAAACCTTAATGTCTCACCTTCTGATTTACGGCAATGCTTATGCACAGATTATCCGAAACGGCAGAGGTGATGTTTTGGGACTGTATCCCTTGATGCCAGATAAGATGAAGGTTGACCGTGATGAGAAAAACCGCCTGATATACATTTACAGCCGTTACGATGAAGCAAATCCAAATATGAAGGAACAGGGAGATGTTGTACTCTATGCCGATGAAGTCCTGCATATTCCAGGTTTAGGGTTCGATGGAGTGCGCCCAGATAGGGCATAGTGAGAAGTAGAAAGATGGTACTACCATGCAAGACAACGTATGAAATAACCTGTTTTATCGGAAGATGAAAATCGACCGGGAGTATAGCATAACAGGAAAGCGGTAAGTTGATTAAAGATAATTTATCACGACTGAACTGCAACATTAAGTGAATATGAGGATAAACCTGTGTTTGGTTAAGGCAAGTTTCAAGTTTCGGTTAATCCACGACAAGGGAAAGTATCTGACACCTTTGACATGAGTATGAATGGATAAAGCCGTCGTTCATTTAGTTGTCAATAAACTCATGTAACCCGCAGGAGAACCTGTGGTAAAGAAACGAAAGCATATCCGACAATTCACATACCAACTCATTATGTTAACTGGGGATTGCCTAAAACGGAACGCCAAATGGCTATGTGTAATGCCGAAAGGTGATAAATTCTAAGTGTAAAAAGCAAGGAAGATGACACTGAATATCCGTAAAGGCAACGGAGCGTTCGTAGTAGTCCGAGAGAGTTAATGGCTCTTGCATGGCGAAGGAACGCAGTTGTTATGTACTAAAATGAAAAGAAGTTAGGGAGGAATACCTCAATGACACCAACGATTGAAATTTTAGAAAGAGTAAACAGAAACTCACAAAAAAATAAGGATGAAGTGTTTACAAAATTATACAGATATATGCTTCGTCCAGATATTTACTATGTAGCCTATAAAAATCTATATACCAATAGTGGAGCATCAACAAGAGGTGTGGACAATGACACGGCTGACGGTTTCGGTGAAAAAAAGATAATGAAAATTATCAATATGCTGCAAACCGAAAGCTATGAGCCGAGTCCGTCAAGACGTGCGTATGTGAATAAAGCAAACGGGAAAAAGCGTCCATTAGGCATACCCACCTTTACCGATAAACTTGTACAGGAAGTTTTGAGAATGATTCTGCAAGCAGTTTATGAGCCTGTTTTTCTGGACTGTTCTCACGGTTTCAGACCGAACAGAAGTTGTCACACCGCTTTGAAATCTATAACAAAAGGTTTCAATGGCATACGTTGGTTTGTAGAGGGAGATATAAAAGGCTGCTTTGATAATATCAATCATGTAAAATTGGTTGAGATTATCAACAGAAAAATCAAGGATGCAAGGTTGATTAAACTGATATGGAAGTTTTTGAAAGCAGGATATATGGAAGATTGGAAGTATAACGCAACCTACAGCGGAACTCCACAGGGCGGAATTGTTTCACCGATATTTGCCAATATATATCTGCATGAGCTTGATAAGTTTGTGACCGAACTTGCAAATGAGTTCAACTGCAAGGGAAAGAATTACGCAAGCAAAGAATATGAAGCAGTCAGACACCAGATGAGAAAGTTAAATCCGCTGATTGAACAAGCGGAGGGCGAGGAAAGAGAACTGCTGATAAAGCAGAAAAAAGCAATTCGTTCAAGATTGCTGAAAATCCCCTATAAAGCACAGATTGATAAAAAAATTAAATATGTGCGATATGCTGATGATTTTCTTATCGGAATAAACGGCAGTAAAGAGGACTGCCAGACAATAAAGCAAAGACTGTCAGAATTTATTTGTAATGAGCTCAAAATGGAACTTTCAGAAGAAAAAACCTTGATTACAGCAACTATGCAAGATTTTTAGGCTATGATGTGAGAGTACGACGGAATAATGACGTTCGCAAAGCAGGAAATACAACACAGCGAACGTTAAGTCAAACGGCAGAGTTAGCTATTCCGCTGAATGATAAGATTATGAGATTCTTATTTGATAAGAAAGTAATCAATCAAAGTAAGAATGGAGAAATCAAGCCTTGGACACGTCTGGCTCTTACAAGATGCAGTGACCTTGAAATTGTCACAGCTTACAACGCAGAATTAAGGGGAATATGCAACTATTACTCATTGGCAAGCAATTTTGGAAAATTGAACTATTTTGCGTATCTGATGGAATATAGCTGCCTGAAAACCCTTGCTTGTAAGCACAAGACAACAATTGCAAAAATCATAAGGAGAAATAAGGACGGAAAAGGAAAGTGGCGTATCGCCTATAAAAACAAAAAAGGTGACTGCTATTGCTATTTTGCTAATTTTAGTGAATGTAAAGAATCAAGTTTTTCAATAGATGCCATTGATACAACAGCAATGAAACACACAAGAACCAAAACCGTCTTTGAACAAAGGTTAGCTGCGAAAGTCTGTGAATTATGTGGATGCACCGATGCGGAACACTATGATATTCATCATGTCCACAAAGTAAAAGACCTGAAAGGGAAAGAATTTTGGGAACAGGTGATGATTGCCAAAAGGCGAAAAACAATAGTTGTTTGCGAGGAGTGCCATAAAAAAATCCACAGCAAAAGAGTTTCTAATACCAAATAACAATGGAAAGCCGTGTACATCGAGAGGTGTAAGCACGGTTTGGGGAGAGGGATAAGTAAACCTACAATAGAAATATTGCAAGGCGACTTTTCCCTACTCTACCTGGTTGGATATTCGCCGATTGCACTTGCAAAAAATGCAATCGGCATTTCTATTGCCTGTGAGGAATATGGAGCATCGTTTTTCGGAAATGGTGCTTCACCAAGTGGTGTGTTAGAACACCCCGGAGTGATCAAAAATCCGGAACGTGTGCGTGATGCGTGGCAGAGAGCCTATGGCGGAAGAAATGCCCACAAGGTCGCAGTTTTGGAGGAGGGCATGAAGTTCACACCCATTGCAATTCCGAATAATGAAGCACAGTTTCTGGAAACCAGAAAGTTTCAGATTGAAGAAATCGCAAGAATGTACAGAGTGCCGCTTCATATGATCGGTGACCTTGACCATGCAACATTCAGTAACGTAGAGCATTTATCCCTTGATTTCGTGAAATACAGCCTTGACCCTTGGATCGTTCGCTGGGAGCAGTCCTTACAGAAAGCACTCTTGTCTGATTCTGAAAAGGGACAGTATTTCGTGAAGTTCAATGTGGACGGACTTCTGCGTGGCGACTATGCTTCCAGAATGCAAGGCTATGCTACCGCAAGACAAAACGGCTGGATGTCAGCGAATGACATCCGAGAACTTGAAGATATGAATATGCTTTCAGACGAAGAGGGCGGAAATCTGTACCTCGTAAATGGCAGCTTTACCAAACTCGCAGATGCAGGAGCGTTTGCAAATCAAAATTCAGAAAAGGAGGAGAAAACCAAATGAAGAAATTCTGGAACTTTATCCAAAACGAAGATACATCGGAAACAGAGCTTTTGTTTAACGGTCCTATCTCTGAAGATACTTGGTGGGGCGATGAAGTGACACCTGCTTTGTTTCGTGATGAACTCTCAAAAGTCAGCGGAAACTTGACAGTCTGGCTGAACTCGCCGGGCGGCGATGTGTTCGCTGCAAGTCAGATTTATTCCATGCTGAAAAATCACAAAGGCAAGGTTACCGTGAAAATTGACGGTATTGCTGCATCAGCGGCTTCTGTTGTGGCAATGGCAGGCGATGAAACTTTAATTGCACCAACTGCCCTAATGATGATCCATGATCCCAGCACTTGTGCTATGGGAAACAAGGCAGATATGGAAAAGGCTATCATCTTGCTCGATGAAGTCAAAGAGAGCATTATCAACGCCTACGAAACCAAGTCCCACCTCAGCAGAAACAAGATTGCAAAGCTGATGTCCGATGAAACATGGCTCAATGCGAAAAAAGC
>OGGU01002098.1_pt1 | contig 10510 bp, 9 predicted proteins | sample 1571241 | NCBI WGS metagenome assembly OGGU01 (sample SAMEA2581934, study PRJEB24529) | metagenome | biome: Human gut stool | place: China | collected 2011
GGTGTATATCGTCTGACCATGAAGTCAAACTCCGATAATTTCCGTCAAAGTGCCATTCAGGGGATTATGAAGCGTATTAAGGCGAAAGGTGCAGAGGTTATTATTTACGAACCAACATTGCAAGACGATGAATCATTCTTTGGTTCAAAAGTGGTAAATGACTTGACTAAGTTCAAGGAGATCAGTCGGGCCATCATCGCTAATCGTTACGACGCATGCCTTGACGATGTGAAGGATAAGGTATATACTCGTGACATTTTCCAAAGGGATTAATTTTATGGTAACATACAACGTCAGTTTGGAGAATAAAGTGGTTTTAGTGACCGGTGCAGCCGGTTTTATTGGAGCCAATCTGGTGAAACGTTTGCTGGCTGAGTTTGACAGCATAAAGGTCATTGGTATTGATAGTATAACCGAATACTATGATGTACGTTTAAAGTATGAACGCTTGGAGGAGTTGTCAGCTTATGGTGACAGATTTGTTTTCATAAAAGACAATATTGCCAAGAAAGAAATCGTAGAGTCAGCCTTCACTAATTACCGTCCGCAAGTAGTGGTGAACCTTGCAGCACAAGCTGGTGTACGCTATAGTATCACTAACCCTGATGCCTATATTGAAAGTAATCTTATTGGTTTTTATAACATTCTAGAGGCTTGTCGTCATTATGGTGTGGAGCACTTAGTATATGCTTCTTCAAGCAGTGTATATGGAAGCAATAAGAAAGTGCCTTATAGCACTGATGATAAGGTAGACAATCCTGTATCACTTTACGCTGCTACAAAAAAAAGCAATGAGTTAATGGCTCATGCATACAGTAAGCTCTACAATATACCAAGTACTGGTTTACGATTTTTCACTGTCTATGGCCCCTGTGGACGTCCCGATATGGCTTACTTTAGTTTTACTAACAAATTGTTGAAGGGCGAGACCATTCAGGTTTTCAATTATGGTAATTGTAAACGTGATTTCACCTATGTGGATGACATTGTAGAGGGCGTTATCCGTATCATGCAGCATGCTCCTGAGAAGAAAAATGGCGATGATGGATTGCCAATTTCTCCTTATAAAGTATATAATATCGGTAATAATTCTCCAGAAAATCTTTTAGACTTTGTAACAATCCTTCAGGATGAACTTATTCGTGCAGGTGTGCTCCCCAACGACTATGACTTTGAATCCCACAAAGAACTAGTACCGATGCAACCCGGAGATGTACCTGTGACATATGCTGATACGACTCCTTTGGAACAAGATTTTGGATTTAAACCGTCAACATCACTACGTGTGGGATTGAGAAAGTTTGCAGAGTGGTATGCTAAGTATTATGGTACATTTAAATACCAACTATAAATCGATAATATAAAAATAAAAAGATAAAATCATTATGAGCATTTTTGCAGGTAAAACCCTTATGATTACTGGTGGAACGGGCTCCTTCGGTAATGCAGTGCTGAATCGTTTCCTTCGTACCGATATCGGTGAAATCCGTATTTTTTCACGAGATGAGAAGAAGCAGGATGATATGCGCCATGAATATCAGGTAAAGTATCCTGATGTGGCACATAAAATTAAGTTCTTTATTGGCGACGTACGTAATTTGCAGTCATGTAAGAACGCAATGCCTGGTGTTGACTATATCTTTCATGCTGCGGCTTTGAAACAGGTTCCAAGTTGTGAGTTCTTTCCGATGGAAGCGGTGAAAACCAATGTAATCGGTACTGATAACGTTTTGACAGCTGCTATCGAGGCGGGCGTTGGTGCTGTAATTTGTCTTTCAACAGATAAGGCTGCCTATCCTATCAATGCTATGGGTATCACGAAAGCTGTTGAGGAAAAGATTGCTGTAGCTAAGAGCCGTTACTCAGGTAAGACCAAGATTTGCTGTACGCGTTATGGCAATGTGATGTGTTCTCGTGGTTCTGTAATTCCTCTGTGGATAGAGCAAATCCGCAATGGCAATCCTGTAACTTTCACTGAGCCTACGATGACTCGTTTTATCATGTCGCTGGAAGAGGCGGTAGACCTTGTACTTTTCGCTTTCGAACATGGTCAGAATGGTGATATCCTTGTTCAAAAAGCTCCGGCTTGCACCATTCAGACCCAGGCGGAGGCCGTTTGTGAACTCTTTGGTGGCAAGAAAGAGGACATCAAGATTATCGGTATCCGTCATGGTGAGAAGATGTATGAGACATTGCTCACCAATGAAGAATGTGCCAAGGCTGAAGATATGGGTAATTTCTATCGTGTTCCTGCAGATAATCGTGGATTGAACTATGACAAATTCTTCAAAGAAGGTGAAACGGAACGTAACACACTTACGGAGTTCAATTCTAATAATACTTATATATTGAACGTAGAAGAGACTAAGGCTAAAATTGCAGCTCTTGATTACATCAAAAAGGAATTGAGTGGCGAGGGTAATTTCGTACAGTGATAAAATTATGAAGATATTAGTAACTGGTGCCAAAGGTTTTGTAGGGAAGAATCTTTGTGCCCAACTTAATAACATCAAGGACGGTAAGGCTCGTTGTTATGGTGAACTGAAGATTAGTGACGTATTCGAGTACGATCTTGACTCTACTCCGGAACAACTGGATAATTGGTGCAAAGAAGCCGATTTCGTATTCAATCTTGCTGGGGTGAATCGTCCAAAGGACAATGATGAATTCATGAAAGGTAACTTCGGTTTTGCAAGTACATTGCTTGATACCTTGAAGAAATATTATAACACTTGTCCCGTCATGCTTTCCTCTAGTGCACAAGCCTCGTTGACCGGTCGTTTTGGTAACAGCGAATATGGTCGTAGTAAAAAGGCGGGTGAAGATCTTTTTCTACAATACGGCAAAGAGACAGGAGCCAAGGTTTTGGTCTATCGCTTTCCGAACCTTTATGGCAAGTGGTGCCGTCCAAACTATAACAGTGCCGTAGCTACTTTCTGCAATAACATTGCTAATGACTTGCCTATACAGGTCAATGATCCGAATGTAGAACTTGAGTTGCTCTATATTGATGATCTTGTGGATGAAATGATTCGTACTCTGAAAGGCAAGGAACATCATTGCGAGTTTGAGGGGCTTGATGTACATCCGAAGGCTGACGGCAGATATTGTTATTGCCCTGTCACCCATAAGGTAACGCTTGGTGAAATCGTTGATTTATTGCACCAATTCGCGGAAATGCCCCAGACATTGATGATTCCGGAAATTTCTGCCAACTCGTTTGCCAAACGTCTGTATAGCACATTTTTGAGTTACTTGCCCGAAGAAAAAGCGATCTTCGACTTGAAAATGAACGTGGATCAGCGTGGCAGTTTCACAGAACTTGTACATACCTTAAACTGCGGCCAGGTAAGCGTTAATATCTCGAAACCGGGCGTTACCAAAGGTGAACATTGGCACAATACGAAGTGGGAACAGTTCATTGTGGTTAGCGGACATGGACTTATCCAACTCCGCAAGGAGGGAACAAATGAAATATTGAACTATGAGGTGAGCGGTGACAAAATACAATCCGTTATCATGCTTCCCGGCTATACCCATAATATCATCAATCTTTCCGATACGGAAGATTTGGTAACAGTTATGTACTGTAATGAGATATTCAATCCGGATAGACCTGATACGTACTTTGATAAAGTAGAAAAATAATATGGAAAAACAACCCAAACTTGATTATTCAGATATAAAATTCAAGGACAACGGTAAGTTGAAATTGATAATCGTTGTCGGCACACGTCCCGAGATTATCCGTTTGGCTGCTGTCATCACCAAATGTCGTCAGTATTTCGATGTGATTCTTGCCCATACCGGTCAGAATTACGACTACAATCTCAACGGCATATTCTTTAAAGATTTGAAGTTGGTAGAGCCTGAGGTATATATGGATGCCGTAGGTGATGATTTGGGAGCTACTTGCGGCAATATCATCAATTGCTCATATAAACTCTTTGCACAGACAAAACCGGACGGAGTTCTTGTACTTGGTGATACCAACTCATGTCTGAGTGTTATTGGAGCCAAGCGTCTCCACATACCTATTTTTCATATGGAAGCTGGAAACCGTTGTAAAGATGAATGCCTTCCGGAAGAGACCAACCGTCGTATCGTTGATATCATCAGTGATGTGAATATGGCATACTCGGAACATGCGAGAAGATACCTTGCCGATTGCGGTTTGCCCAAGGAACGTACTTATGTCACGGGATCACCTATGGCGGAAGTACTCCACAACAATCTCGCAGAAATAGAAGCGAGCGATGTGCATCGGCGTCTGTGTTTAGAAAAAGGTAAATATATTCTGCTCTCTGCCCATCGTGAAGAAAATATCGACACCGAGAAGAACTTCCTTTCGCTTTTTACAGCTATCAATAAGATGGCAGAGAAGTATGATATGCCGATTCTCTACTCATGTCACCCGCGTTCTCGTAATCGTCTTGCAATATCTGGTTTCCAGTTTGATTCACGTGTCATCCAACACGAACCTCTCGGTTTCCATGACTACAACTGCCTTCAGATGAACGCTTTTGCTGTAGTTAGTGATAGTGGCACACTTCCTGAAGAGTCTAGTTTCTTCACAAGTGTTGGTCATCCATTTCCTGCTGTCTGTATTCGAACCTCTACTGAGCGTCCGGAAGCAATTGATAAAGGTGATTTTATCATTGCAGGTATTGATGAGAAGAGTCTTTTGCAAGCTGTAGATACTGCAGTTGAACTGTGTAAAGATGATCAACATGGTATTCCTGTACCCGACTATGTGGACGAGAATGTCTCAACTAAAGTTGTGAAGATTGTACAGTCATATGTGGGTATTGTCAATAAAATGGTTTGGAGAAAATTGTAATAAATTTGTTTACCTCATGAAATCAAATTTGGATAAGTAGGCAAAGAATCTTGAGAATGAGGAGGAATCTGAATCTCTCAAGGTGGTAAACTATGCACTTACGGATATCCTTATATACTTCGTTGTCTTGAGGAGGAAAGTTGTGGCCTCTTTAACAATTGTGAGCGTCAGATTAAAAGATTATCTAAAGATAAATTGGTGGACTTGTTTACATACAGATAGCTGCTTATCGTCACTTGGGTATAAGCCAAATCTCTTATTTCAAAAAGCAATAAAGGTTTTATAAAATTAGGTCTAACAGGTCTAAAATGACCACTTACTTTTTTACAATGAAAGGTATAGTATTAGCAGGAGGGTCAGGTACTCGCCTTTATCCAATTACCAAGGGTATTTCAAAGCAATTAATGCCTATATATGACAAGCCGATGATATATTATCCTATATCGGTATTGATGTTGGCGGGTATTCGAGATATACTAATTATCTCTACTCCTTTTGATCTTCCTAGTTTCAAACGTCTGTTAGGAGACGGTTCTGACTATGGCGTTCACTTCGAGTATGCAGAACAGCCTTCACCTGACGGTCTTGCTCAAGCCTTCTCTATTGGTAAGGAATTTATTGGTGATGATTCCACTTGTCTCATACTAGGTGATAATATTTTTTATGGAAGCGGATTCACCGATCAGTTAAAAAATGCAGTCAGGAATGCGGAGGAAGGAAAAGCAACTGTATTTGGTTATTGGGTTTCAGATCCAGAACGTTATGGTGTAGCAGAGTTTGACAAAGAAGGCAACTGTCTTTCTATTGAAGAGAAACCTGTTCAGCCCAAGTCAAACTATGCTATTGTGGGACTTTACTTCTATCCTAATAAGGTTGTTAAGGTCTCTTCTGAAATCACGCCTTCTGCTCGTGGTGAGTACGAGATAACCACAGTTAATCAAGAGTTCTTAAAGGAGGGTGAACTTAAGGTTCAGCTTCTTGGGCGTGGTTTCGCATGGCTTGATACAGGTACACATGATTCATTGAGTGAGGCTTCTACATACGTTGAGGTTGTTGAAAAACGTCAAGGTCTTAAGATTGCATGTCTTGAGGGTATTGCATATCGCAAAGGTTGGATTTCTGAAGAGCGTATGCGTGAACTTGCAATACCTATGTTGAAGAATCAATATGGCCAGTACCTCCTCAAAGTAATTGAGGAAAAGAAACAAGAAGTAGATTCAGATACATTCAGAAAATAAATAAAAGCACAGAAGATGATATGAAGAATATAGTAATTACCGGTGGTGCCGGTTTCATCGGCAGCCATGTAGTTCGTTTATTTGTAAACAAGTACCTAGAGTATAACATCATCAATATAGATAAGTTGACCTATGCTGGCAATCTTGAAAACCTCAAGGACATAGAGGATAAACTAAACTATAAGTTTGTCAAAATGGACATCTGTAACTTTGATGCGTTCTACAAGCTGATGCAGGACGAGCAAATCGACGGTATCATCCACCTTGCAGCCGAGAGTCATGTTGATCGTTCAATCAAGGATCCATTCACATTTGCTCGTACCAATGTAATGGGTACTCTCAGTCTTCTTCAGGCTGCAAAACTTTATTGGGAGTCACTTCCAGAAAAATATGAAGGTAAGCGTTTCTATCATATTTCTACTGACGAAGTGTATGGTGCATTGCAGATGACACATATCGAAGGCGTAAAAACTCCGTTCACAACAAAGGCAAGTTCAGAAGAACATCATCTTGCATACGGTGATGACTTCTTCTACGAAACGACAAAATATAATCCTCATTCTCCGTATTCGGCATCCAAGGCAAGCAGTGATCATTTTGTTCGTGCGTTTCATGATACATATGGAATGCCGACAATTGTAACGAACTGTTCCAATAATTACGGTCCTTACCAGTTTCCTGAAAAGCTCATTCCTCTCTTTATCAACAATATCCTTCACCGTAAACCGTTGCCTGTTTATGGCAAGGGTGAGAATGTTCGCGATTGGTTGTATGTTGAAGACCATGCTCGTGCCATTGACTTGATTTTCCATAAAGGCAAAATCGCAGAGACTTATAATATTGGCGGTTTCAACGAGTGGAAGAACATAGATATTATCAAGATGGTTATCAAAACCGTTGACCATTTGCTTGGTAGAGTCGATGGGGAAGACCTTAATCTCATTACTTACGTTGCCGACCGTCTTGGACACGACGTCCGCTATGCTATCGACTCTACCAAACTCCAGAAAGAACTCGGTTGGGAGCCTTCACTACAGTTTGAAGAGGGTATAGAGAAGACAGTCCGCTGGTATTTAGATAACGAAGAATGGCTTAACAATATCATCTCTGGCGACTATATGAAGTATTATTTTGATATGTACGATAATCGCTAACAACGCATGAAAGGTATCATATTATCTTCATTTGGAGGGGAGAAATTGCAATCGCTGACCTTGGGTGTGCTTAAGTATCTGTTGTGTGTGATAGGCTAGGTGTATTATGCTTTCGAGACACTCTGTGAGATTATCAAAACTTTTGGATAATCTCATAGAAAGTATCCTATATTGTAGTAATTATATGTATACCAATAAGAATAGAATATAAATATGAATATTAACGATTGCAGAATAATAGAATTGCCAAAATTCCTTGATGCAAGAGGCAATTTGTCGTTTGCAGAGAACAATACTCAGATTCCGTTCGAAATCAAGCGCACCTATTGGCTCTATGATGTCCCAGGTAACGTCAACCGTGGTGGACATGCTGAAATCAACAATGAAGAACTCATCATTGCTATGTCTGGAGCTTTTGATATTACCGTTGATGACGGCCGTGAGCAGAAGACCTTTACCCTTAACCGCTCTTACTATGGACTTTATATTCCCAAAGGATTATGGCGTGAGATAAAGAATTTCTCTACCAATGCCTTGGCACTTGAGTTTGGCAGTATCGTATATGATGTCAACGATTATATTCGTGACTATGACGAATTCTGCCACTTTGCAGCGAATTATATAGAAGTAAATACTGAAGATGCACATACTCCCCCCAAAAAAGTAAAGAAAGAATCGCCGGAACTATATAATGTATTCGACTGTACAATGATTGAACTTGATAAACACCACAGCGAACGTAAGGGGAATCTTACAGTTGTAGAGAATGGGAAGACCCTTCCGTTTGATGTTAAGCGAGTTTATTATCTTTATGATATTCCTGGTGGAGAATCTCGAGGTGCTCATGCTCATCGTGATCTTGAACAGTTCATGATAGCTGCCTCTGGTTCGTTTAAGGTTACACTCGATGATGGCAATTGCAAACGTACGTTCTTCTTAAATCGTCCATATCAAGGCCTTTATATTAAATCAGGAATGTGGCGTGATCTTGATGATTTCTCTTCTGGGGCTATTTGTATGGTACTTGCGTCAGAGGTTTATCGGAAAGAAGACTATATTAGAGATTATGAAGAGTTTATTGATTTCAGAAGATCAAAAAGATGAGAATACTTTGGACTATAAATATGTTAATGCCAAATGCGGCAAAAGCAATGGGACTTACTGCGGGACACGCAGTTTCGTGGATTGACGCAATGAGTAAGCGACTTTCTGTTAGAGAGGACATTAAACTTGCTATCGCTTGTCCACTGAAGTGTGATAAGCCGCAAATTACGGAAGTGGATAACATAACTTATTATACTTTTCCGAGTAAAGACTGTGAGAAGGTTGATTATTGGACTTGTATTATCAATTCATTTAAGCCTGAGGTTATACACGCATACGGTACAGAAGGTAAGCATAATTATCTTCTTTTGAAAAATCATTCTGAAGTTCCAATAGTGGTTTCTTTGCAAGGAATTATTTCCGAATATGAGCATCATTATTATGCAGGAATTGATTTCTCTACGATGTTGCGCTACACAACATTAAAAGATATTTTAGTTCCAACAGGATTTTTTAGTGGTCGTCGTTCATTTATCAGGAGAGCAAAATTTGAAAAGGCTATTCTCAAGTTGGCGAAGTATGTGGAAGGCCGTTCTATTTGGGATCGTGTTTCTGCCCGTAATATTAATCCTGAACTGGAGTATTATTTTTGTCCACGACTAATTCGTGCACCTTTTTATAGTGAAAAGTGGAGCGTTGATAGAATGGAGCGTCATTCCGTTCTTGTTCATCAGGCTCATTATCCTATCAAAGGGCTTCATTTTGTTTTTGAAGCGTTGGGCAAACTAAAAAAGAAATATCCGGATATTAAATTATATGTTGCAGGCAAGGATATTCTTCATCCTGAAAGGCTTAGCAGAAGACTTATGCCTGGTGGATATGCTCAATATCTGAAACATTTGATTAAGGAAAACCAACTTGAAGATATAATTCACTATACAGGGTTTTTATCAGCCGAAAAACTTGCTAAAAAGTTGACTGAAGTAAATGCAGTAGTAATACCTTCATCAATTGAAAATGCACCAAATTCGTTAGCTGAGGGGGAAATTGTGGGTACTCCTACTATTGCAACATACGTAGGTGGCAATATGGATATGCTTGAGCATAACAAGGATGGCTTCCTTTATTGTTACAATGAACCCAATATGCTTGCCGAATATTTGAGTCAAATCTTCGAGTCTGATGATTTAGCAAATTGTCTGTCTGAACATGCAAGAGCAACTGCAAGAAAAAGACATGATCCAGATACGCTTGAGAAAACTATCCTTGGTATATATGATTCGCTAATTTTGAAAAACAAATGATTTTTTTTGATAAGATAAAACGAGTTATTGAGCGACCAGAGAGATTGTTGATAGGCATACAACTTAGGTGGGCTTATTATACTAACAATCAGAAGTTGTTGATAAAAGTTTTGTATCGTCTTCAGTTGGGTAAGAAACTCAACTTAGATTTCCCCAAAACGTTCACGGAGAAACTCCAGTGGCTTAAGTTTTATGACCACAACCCAATTTATCATCAGATGGTAGATAAGTATGAGGTCAAAAAGTTTGTTGCGGATATAATAGGTGAAAAGTATATTATTCCTACATTGGGGGTATGGGATAGTTTTGAAGAGATTGACTTTGATAGTCTTCCTGATAAGTTTGTGCTCAAAACTACAAATGGCGGTGGCAGTAGCGGTGTTGTAATCTGTACTGACAAAGCTACTTTTGATAAGCGAACAGCCAAGGAAAAACTTGAAAAATCTATGGCTAATGATATTTATAAGGCTATGGGAGAATGGGCATATAAAGATGTGCCAAAACGTATTCTTGCGGAAAAATTCATGATATCTATAAAAAAAAATGTTCTAACTGATTTGACGGATTATAAGTTCTTTTGTTTTAATGGAGAACCTCATTATTGTCAAGTGATACGAGATCGTAATAGTAATGAGACTATTGATTTTTATGATATGGAATGGAATCATTTGCCATTTGTTGGGTTAAATCCCGTAGCAAGGAATGGAGTGCAACCTGTTGTGAGGCCGCTGCATCTTGATAAGATGATTGAAATATGTCATAAACTGAGTAAGGACATGAGTTTCTCACGAATAGACTTGTATGTGATTGATGACGAGGAATTTTTTGGTGAGATAACCCTCTATCCAGCATCTGGCTATGGTAAGTTTATACCTGAAGAATGGGATCTAACTATAGGAGAAATACTAAAGTTGCCAAATAAATTTACCC
>OGGU01002102.1_pt1 | contig 10494 bp, 8 predicted proteins | sample 1571241 | NCBI WGS metagenome assembly OGGU01 (sample SAMEA2581934, study PRJEB24529) | metagenome | biome: Human gut stool | place: China | collected 2011
CGCAGCCGCCGAAGCGGTGCTTAAGCCGCTAGGCGGGAATTGTGCGGTGTTGCCCAAAGAAATAGACTGAATTTTCGACTTTTCAGATCAGCCTGAATCATTCAATGGTTTTCAGCAGGGCATCAATATCGCGGCGCTCGGCAAGGCCCAGGCTGAATGCCGTTGCGCTGCCGCAGGCGGTGCCAAGGCGCAGGGCGTAAGAGTAGCTCCCGCTTTGCAGGTAACCGGCAATAAAACCGGCTACCATGCTGTCCCCAGCGCCAACGCTGTTTACCACTTTGCCTTTTGGGGTGCCAATGCGGTGCACCGCACCGGTTTCATCCAGCAGCAGGGCACCATCGCCCGCCATGCTTACCAGAACATTGCGTGCACCACGCTGCTGTAATTTCCGGGCAGCCTGGGTAATCTCTTCATCACGATTGAGCTCTTTGCCAAAGATCTCACCCAGTTCATGGTTGTTGGGTTTTACCAGAAAAGGATGATACGGCAATACCTTTACCAGCAGGTCTCTGGTGGCATCCACTACGGTGAGAACACCTCTTCCCTGAATTCTCTCCAGAATTCTCTGATAAATATCATCCGGCATCGAATAGGGAATACTTCCTGCCAGTACCAGGACATCTCCTTCCTGTAATCTGTCAATTTTTTCCATCAGCTGTTCCAGCGCTTCCGCATCGATATCCGGTCCGCAGCCATTGATCTCTGTACCGTCAATACTTTTCAGTTTCAGATTGATTCTGGTCATTCCGTGATTGATTTTGATGAAATCGGCATTCACTCCAAAATCAGTCAATCTTCGAATCAATTCTTCTCCGGTGAATCCCGCCACATATCCCAGCGCTGTGGAATCCAGACCCAGATTCTTCAGCACAATGGATACGTTGATTCCCTTTCCTCCCGGAAGAATCAGCTCTGATGAAGTTCTGTTGGTCATTCCCAGCTGAAAGTCATCCACGGATACGATGTAATCCAGTGACGGATTGAATGTCACAGTACAAATCATTTCCATTCCTCCTGTCTGTTACCTTTCGTGTTCTTATGATGTTATTATATGCTCATATTCAGTCAAATTCAATCAATTTAATTCACAAATTTGATGATTTATTTTGGTTGAATTTGCACAAAGAAAAGGATGAAGTCATCCTTCATCCTTTTGATCTCGCTTCCACTATAGCATTCCCTTACCTGGTTTCTTTAAACATACCGGCCTGCTCTTTCATTTCTTTGGCATTGGAAAGTGCCGCCTCCGTCAGTGCATCACTGCCAAGAAGTCTTGCCAGTTCCGCCAGGCTTTCTTCCGCCGACACTTTATGAATATCCGTGATGGTCATATCATCCGTACTGCTCTTCTCAATCACAAAATGTACATCTGCCATGGCAGCGATCTGGGGCAGATGGGTAATACAGATGACCTGATGGGCTCCGGATAAAACGCTCAGCTGTTCCGCTACTTTCCATGCAGTCCTTCCACTGATACCGGTATCGATCTCGTCGAAGATCAGAGTATCGATTTCATCCCGCCCTGCCAGCACTGTTTTGATAGCGAGCATAATACGGGACAATTCACCGCCGCTTGCCACCTGACTTAAGGGCTTCAGACTCTCTCCGGGATTGGTGGAGATCAGGAATTCCACATCGTCATATCCTTTTGCCGTAATGGTCTGACCGGGTCTGACCGCAATATCAAATTCCACTGTCAGAAAATTCAGACCGATCAGCGCATCCTTTAACTTTTGCGTCAATACGGTTGCATTTTTACGACGGATACCGGACAGTTCCTCACAGGCCTTCTCCAGCAGCTTCTGTTTTTCCGTCCACTCAGCATTCAGCTTCTGCATATAAGTATCATAATCCGCCAGTTTTTCCAGATACGCTTCTTTTTCTTCTTTGTATTTGAGTATCTCTTCGATCGTATTGCCGTACTTTCCTTTGAGATGATTGATGGTATTCAGCCGTTCCTCGGTGCTCCTGAAATCCTCTTCGTCAAATTCCAGATCCGACATATATTCCGACACATCATGATTGTAATCCGATAACAGACTTTCCACCTCTGCCAGCTGCTCTTCCATCTGTTCCAGCGCAGGATCATACATAGTCACGTTGCGAAGTGCCCTCAGTGCCCTGCTTAAGGAATTCCCCGCACCGTCTTCTGCATCATTGCCGCTGAGACGATAACTCTCTGCCAGGCTTTCCGCAATTTTACGGCTGTTGGACATTTTGCGGTATGCCTGTTCCAGCTCCTCATCCTCACCGGGCTGCAGCCCGGCATCTGCGATCTCCTTCTGTTCGAATTCCGCCAGGGACTGTTCTCTGCCTCTGGAAGCATCATCCAGTGTCTCTGCGGATATTCTCTTCTCTAAAGCGGCACATTCATGATACAATGCGCCCACCTGCTCTGCGCACTTTGCGAATTCCGCTCCGGCATAAGCATCCAGGATCTCCATATGCTTTTTCTTATGGAGCAGCGACTGGTGTTCATGCTGTCCGTGAATGTCGATCAGCAATTCCGAAAGCTCTTTGATCTGTTTTGCCGTTACGGTCTCGCCGTTAATACGGCAGATGCTCTTCCCCGAGGACAGTTTTCTGCTTAAGATCACTGTTCCGTCCTCCGAAGGTTCCAGATCCATACTTTTCAATTTTTCTGCCAGTCTGGGTTCCTCGCAATCGAAGACCAGTTCTACCAGGCCGCTCTCTTCTCCCCGTCTGAGCATATCCTTCTCGAACTTTCCTCCCAGTGCCAGATTCACCGAGCCGATCAGCAATGACTTTCCGGCACCGGTCTCTCCCGTCAGTATATTCAGTCCTTCTCCGAACTCTACCTCTGTCTCCCGGATGAGAGCCAGATTTTTCACGTGTAAGCTGCGAAGCATGTATTTCCCCCTGTCTATCTTACTATCATCAAATGAATTTTATCCATAAGGATCTGGGTATCCTCCACCGTTCTCACTGCGACCATAATGGTATCATCTCCTGCGATGCACCCAACCACTTCGGAGAATTTCAGTGCATCCAGGGCAGCCGCCACAGCCATAGCCATGCCGGACACGGTTTTGATCACCAGGATGTTCTGTGCCATATCCATGGAGATAAAGCCATCCCGCAGCACACGGATATATTTGTCTCCCATATGACTGTCATCCTGCTTCAGAATGACATATTTCTGTTTTCCTCCTCCGGTGGGAACTTTGGACAATTTCAATTCGCGAATGTCCCTGGAGACTGTTGCCTGGGTCACCGCAAATCCGGCTTCCTTCAGATAGCCGGCCAGTTCCTCCTGTGTCTCCACGTCTTTTTTTTCTATGATCTCCACGATCTTGCGATGTCTGGTCTTCTTCATCTTAACCTCATGCCTTTCTTACGACAATTCGTCAGGAATCTCTCATTTTGCGATGTAACACATCCAAAAAGCTGACCTGGTTCAGCTGTACAAATTCCGTGATCTTCTCTGACTGCACGATACGTATATGATCACCGGTACACATAGTGACCTTATGGCTGCCATCGTAATTGGCTTCCACAGTCTGACTTTTACCCTCTCTGCCGGCCGGAATCTCTATAACGATCTCATCCTCCGGAGACAAAATGATGCTTCTCTGATTCAGACTGTGAGGACAGATCGGTGTCAGAGTGATCAGTCTGGCCTTAGGCTCTACCAATGGTCCTCCCGCCGACAGATTGTATCCTGTGGATCCCGTCGGGGTGGTCACGATCATACCATCTGCCTTATAATGATTTAGCAGCTGTCCGTTGACATAGATATTAAATTCAATGATCTGTAAAGTGCCGCTTCGGGAGATGACAATGTCATTCAGTGCCCAGCCCTCCGACACGGTGCCGTCCGCACAGCAGACCTTGCCGTTCAACATCATCCGGCGTTCCTTTTTATAATTATCCCGGATCAGACGATCCAGAGATTCCTCCAGTCCGGACGGTTCGATCTCCGTCATGTAACCAACCGTTCCCAGATTCACTCCGATGATGGGCACCAGGATTTTTTTCGTCTCTCTGGCTGCCTGCAGTACGGTTCCGTCACCGCCCAGAACGATCATACAATCCACATCCAGAGGAATACCCGTTGCTTCCTCCTCCGCAGCATCTGTCTCTTCTTTCCAGTCAGACTCCTTGACCTTTAGCTTCACGGTACAGCCCTTCGATTCCAAATAGTCCCGGATCCGCTTCGTGGTCGCAAGTTCCTGATCTTTATGTTTGTTGGTATATATCAGAAAATGCTTCATCGTTTCCTGCACTCCTTGTCTGTTACAGTGTATGAGAGTTATCTACGATTCCTTTGATCAGGGCATCCCACTCTGGTGTATAAGACAATCCGGTCTTTTCCTCCACGATGGTCTGCAATGCACTCTCCGCTTCATGCTCGTTCAATGCCAGCTTTTCCTCCGGAATCTCTTCCGGCTTACGGATATGCAGCAGATATTCAATGTTTCCCTCCGGCCCCTTGATGGGGGAATACTCCAGATGCAGTACCTCGAATCCGATGCTGTCCGCATAATCGATGATCTTACGGATCACTTCTTCATGGATCTGAGGTTCTCTGACCACGCCGTTTTTACCGACTTTGCCCCTGCCCGCTTCGAACTGTGGCTTGATCAGACATACCATCTGACCCCCAGCCTTTAACAGATTTCTCGCCGGAATCAATATTTTGGTCAGCGAGATGAAAGACACATCCACGCTGGCGAAATCCAGGGCATCCGGAATATCCTCCGGGGTCACATAACGGAAATTCGTCTGCTCCATGCACACCACACGTTCGTCATTCCGGAGTTTCCAGGCTAACTGTCCCTGTCCCACATCTACAGAGTAAACCTTCGTGGCACCGTTCTGCAGCATACAGTCTGTGAATCCGCCGGTAGACGCTCCGATATCCATGCAGATCATGCCATCCAGTAAAAAGCCCCACTGCTCCATTGCCTTTTCCAGCTTCAGTCCACCACGGCTTACGTATTTCATGGTATGATCCCGGACTTCCAGTTTGATCTTGCTGACATCGAAGCCGGTACCTGCCTTGTCTTCCTTTTGTCCGTTGACATAGACATTACCGGACATTATGATTGCCTTCGCCTTTTCTCTGGAAGGGGCATAGCCCTGCTCTACCAGAATCACATCCAGTCGTTCTTTCATATACATCTCCTATTGCTATAACTCTTATAACTTTTCCAGTATTTTCTCTGTAATGCTTACTGCATCCAGTCCGATCTCTTTTTTCAAAAGATCAACATTTCCGTGCTCCACATAAGCATCCGGAATTCCCGCCATAACACACTTGATCTGCCTGTCATGATCATTCAGGCAGGTCAGCACCTTTTCCCCGAAGCCTCCGCTTAACACATTTTCCTCCATGGTCACGATCATGTCATGATCCTCACAGGCAGACAACACCGCTTCCTCATCAATGGGTTTGATGAATCTGGCATTGATAATACTTGCCCGATAACCCTTTTCATGCAGCAGTGCCTGTACTTCTTCCGCAGTCTTCACCATACTGCCTACGGCGAACAGTGCAATGCCGCCCTCTCTCACGATCCACTCCGCCTTCCCCAGTTCAATGGGTGCACGGTATTCAGCAAGGCCCGCATAAGCGGTACCTCTGGGATAGCGCACCGCAATGGGTGCTTCCAGTGCCACTGCGAATTTCATCATATCCGACAGCTCCCACTTGTTTTTCGGTGCACAGATGTGCATATTGGGAATACCGGACAGATACGTATAATCGAAAATTCCCTGATGTGTCTCTCCGTCACTGCCTACCAGGCCGGCACGGTCTATGGCAAATACCACCGGCAGATTCTGAATGCATACATCATGAAGGATCTGGTCATATGCTCTCTGTAAAAAAGAAGAATATACCGCAACGATCGGCTTCATGCCGCCTGCCGCCAATCCGGCCGCAAACGTAACCGCATGCTCCTCCGCAATACCAACATCGAAAAAGCGGTCGGGATACATATTCCGGAAGCGCTTCAGTCCGGTACCGTCCGGCATGGCTGCCGTAATGGCCACCACCCGTTCATCCCGCTGCCCCAGCTTGCACATTACCGTAGAAAATACATCTGTATAATTCGCTACTGTCCGGGGGTGGGACGGGATTCCGGTCTCAATATCAAAAGGTTCTGCCCCATGAAATCTGGCAGGGTGTTTCTCCGCCGGCCCGTACCCTTTGCCCTTCTGGGTCATTACATGGATCAGTACGGCACCCTTGACTCTCTTGGCCTCTTCGATGACCTTGATCAGTCCCTCGATATCATGTCCATCCACAGGGCCTAAATAAGTCACTCCCATGTCCTCAAAAAACATACCGGGGATCACCAGCTGCTTAAAACTGCTCTTGGCACGACGCAGGCGATTTACGATACCGTCTCCGCCCGGCTTACTCTTCAGGGCATTATAGATTCCTTCCTTCAGATCGAGATAGCCGGTTGCTGTACGGATATTATTCAGATATTTGGACACACCACCTACATTTTCGGAGATGGACATATTGTTATCATTGAGGATAACGATAAAATTGGTCTCCAGCTTTGCAGCATTATTCAATGCTTCGTATGCCATGCCTCCGGTAAGGGATCCGTCACCGATCACAGATACAATGGTCGTCTTCTCCCCTTTGAGATCTCTGGCTTTTACCAGTCCCAGTCCTGCCGATATGGAAGTCGAGCTGTGGCCGGTATCAAATGCATCATAACTGCTTTCTTTTCGTTTGGGGAACCCACTCATGCCATGAAACTGGCGTAAGACATCGAAGCCGTCCTTGCGGCCCGTTAAAATTTTATGAGTATAAGACTGATGACCGACATCCCAGATGATCTTGTCTTCCGGAAGATTCAGAGCCAGGTGAAGTGCCATGGTCAGTTCCACAGCCCCCAGGTTGGATCCCAGATGTCCTCCGGTCACACTGATCTTCTGAATCAGGAACTGCCGGATCTCCTCCGCCAGTTCCCCATAGTCCGATTTATCTATCTTTTTAATATCATTTGCTTTTTAATACTTTTTTTCTAATTATTATAAAAATGGCTTAAAGCTTAAGACAAAATCCCCGTCCCAATGTCTAATTTAATCCTTTTGCTGTTAAGTTTATTCTTCCTTGATCATCAATGTCTGTTACTTTTACAGTTACTTTGTCTCCTACATGTAACACATCTTCTACATTTTTTATTCTTTCATTAGAGATTTTTGAAATATGTAATAATCCTTCTTTATCTCCAAATCCTAAATCTATAAATGCTCCAAATGCCATTATTTTAGTTACTGTTCCTAAATAAATTCCACCTACTTCGTCCTGTACATTTTCCCCGTGTGAAGCGGCTCAAAGAAAAGATCCGCCTTTTCTATCATTTCTAGTGCTTCATTTGCTTTTTCACTGTCTTGTGAATAAATAAATACTTGTCCATCTTCTTCTATGTCGATTTTAACGCCTGTTTTGTCTATGATTTTGTTTATCATTTTTCCACCAGGTCCGATTACATCTTTTATTTTGTCTACTTTAATTGTTGTATTTACTATTTTTGGTGCATATTTAGAAATTTCTTCTCTTGGTTTTGATATAACTGGTAACATTACGTCATTTAAAATATGCATTCTTGCTTTTTCAGTTCTTTCAAATGCTTCTGCTATTATGTCATATGTTAATCCATCACATTTAATATCAACTTGAATTGCTGTTATTCCCTTTTCTGTTCCTCCAACTTTAAAGTCCATATCTCCAAAGAAATCTTCTAACCCTTGTATGTCTAATAACATTATATAATCATTGTCATCATTTGGGTTTGTAATTAATCCTGTAGATATTCCAGCTACTGGTCTTTTTATTGGAACTCCTGCATCCATTAATGCAAGTGTACTTCCACATATACTTGCTTGTGATGTTGATCCATTTGAAGATAATACTTCAGATACAACTCTTATTGCATATGGGAATTCTTCCTTTGATGGTATTACTGGAACTAATGCTTTTTCAGCAAGTGCTCCATGTCCTATTTCTCTTCTTCCTGGTCCCCTTGATGGTCTAGCTTCCCCTACACTATAGCTTGGGAAGTTATAGTGATGTATATATCTTTTTGATTCTTCCATGTCTATTCCATCTAATTTTTGTTCTTCAGATACCATTCCTAAAGTTGCAATTGATAATACTTGTGTTTGTCCTCTTGTAAATAAAGCACTTCCATGTGTACGTGGTAATAATCCAACTTCACATGATAATGGTCTTATTTCGTCTAAAGCTCTTCCATCTACCCTTTTATGTTCATTAAATATTAATTCTCTAACACATTGTTTTTCTACTTTGTATATTGCTTCTCCTATGTCTTGTTTATGAGCATCTTTTTCTTCTTCTCCAAATTTTAATGCATATTCGTTTGTAATTTTTTCTGTTAATTCATCTATATTTTTGTCTCTTATTGTTTTGTCAGCTTCTTGAACCTTTTCTTTCATTTCTTCTTTGAAATTGTCATTTACAAAGTTATATACATCATGGTCTACTTCAAATGATTTATATTCAAATTTTGGTTTTCCAATTTCAGCTTGTATACTTGATATAAATTTACATATTTTTTTAATTTCTTCATGTGCTGTTTTTATTGCTTCTAACATAACATCATTTGGTACTTCATTTGCTCCAGCTTCTATCATTGTTATTTTTTCTTCTGTTGCTGCAACTGTTAATGTTAAGTCTGAAACCTCCCTTTGTGCTTCTGTTGGATTTATAACAATTTGTCCATCAACTAACCCAACATTTACTGCTGCTGTGGGTCCTCCAAATGGAATATCAGAAATTGCAAGTGCTGCTGCTGCACCTATCATTGCAGCTACTTCTGGTGAATTGTCTTGTTCAACACAAAGTACAGTTCCTACAACACATACATCATTTCTAAAATCTTTTGGGAATAATGGTCTTAATGGTCTATCTATTGCTCTTGATGTTAATATTGCTTTATCACTTGGTTTACCTTCTCTTTTCATAAAGCTTCCTGGAATTTTTCCAACTGAATATAGTTTTTCTTCAAAATCTACTGATAATGGGAAGAAATCTATTCCTTCTCTTGGTTCTTTTGATGCAGTAACGTTTACAAGTACACAAGTGTCTCCATATCTAACCAATACACTTCCATTTGCAAGTCCTGCCATTTTTCCTGTTTCTATTACAAGTTTTCTACCTGCTAATTCTGTTTCATAAGTTTTAAACATATTTTTTATTGTATGATAAAATCATACGCTCCTTTCTACTTTTTTGCACCTTTATTATATAAGCTTAAATTTAGATTGTAACCTCTATAATACATTATTTTGTAGTGCATTATACAAGCTACTTACCTAAATATTTTAAGCTTATTGTTTTACAAAAAGCCCTTGCTTTTTATTTAGCATAGGGCCTTTTATAAAAGATTATTTTCTTAATCCTAATTTTTCAACTATATCTCTATATCTTTGTAAATCTTTTTTAGATAGATAGTTTAATAGGTTTCTTCTTTTTCCAACCATTTTTAAAAGACCTCTTCTTGAGTGGTTGTCTTTTTGATGGATTTTTAAATGTTCTGTTAATTCATTAATTCTTTCTGTTAAAAGAGCTATTTGAACTTCTGGAGAACCAGTATCTTTTTCATCTCTTCTATATGTTTCAATGATTTCTTGTTTTCTTTCCTTTGTCATTTTTTACACCTCCTGATAACTTATTAGCCTTAAACTGAGTCTTAGTGGTGTTTTTTCCTAAAACTAAGTATAAGGTATTTTTACACATTATCTATATTACCACATTTTTGTCAAAAAAGCAATAGTTATTGGTCAATAAATGTGGGATAACCGTCTGGTCCTAATTTCCATTGTTTCCAGCCACTGTTTTCAGCTACATTTGCATTTAATTCTTTTACTAGTTCTTCGCCAGTTAGTTCATCTACTTCTGTAACTCCTTCATATTCTAAAGCTGAACTATTTCCAATTATTTTACTGCATATGCCTTTTTTATATTTTGAATTTTTTATAGTTACTGTAGCATCATTTCTCACAAAAGCGCATATAGAACCCAAGTATGTGCTTTTTCCTAAAATTTTTCCTATACTATATGCTGAATTTATATTTGCATTTGTGCAACTACGAATCTGACCAACTATTCCTCCTGCTCCGTAGCCTTCATCAGCTTTTATATTTCCCGCATTATATACATTAGAAATAATCCTCTCGTTTGATGAATTAATGTCTCCTACTATTCCTCCAGTTCCTCCATTTACTTTCCCTATTATATCTCCTACATTGTAACAATTATATACATAAGCTGAGCCTTCCGGTCTTCCTATTATTCCCGCTGTACTCTCAGATTTGTTTTCAATTCTTCCTAAGTTAGCACAATTAATAACTGTCCACGAATCAGCAAATCCTCTACCTAAAATTCCTGCTACTCCATAATTGTTAGCATATATTTCAACATTCGAAACACAATTGACTATGGTGATTTCATTTCCGTTTGCTCTTCCGCAAATTCCTGCTACT
>OGGU01002106.1_pt1 | contig 10488 bp, 12 predicted proteins | sample 1571241 | NCBI WGS metagenome assembly OGGU01 (sample SAMEA2581934, study PRJEB24529) | metagenome | biome: Human gut stool | place: China | collected 2011
GCGCTTCCCGTACCAGCTGGTCACGGGAAACCGTTTTCTGCTCATAGAGGTGGAGCATTTCCTGTTGGAAGATATCGTTGGTGAGCTTGGATTTGATTTGGCGGATGCCGTCCTGAGATAGATACGCCTGTCCCGGTTTTACGGACCATGCCATCATGTGCACATGGGGATGGTCGCCCTCATCATGGAAGGCAGCGTACCAACGGAAGTCCTGGGGCGGGATATTCATAGCGGCGGCGATATCGTTGCGGTGGGCGCGGAGGAGATTCCTCCACGCCCTGGCATTGTCATAGCCCAACCGTTCTGCGTCCTCTCGCTTCAGGGAGATGATGTGCGTCCACACATTTCCTGTGTAGTCCTCCAGTTCCGCCATGGCCTTGTCCAGCTCCACGCCATCTTTGTCACCGAAGAGACCATGGGAGCTCAGCCGTTCTGCCCTTGGCCGTGTTGCGATGTACTTCATGTAGCCATCCGATTTCTGAACATCGCTCCAGTTTTCCTCCAACGCCTGAGAGATAAAGGCGGAGGCATTGGCCTTGGTGGGGCGTTCTTGGTAGTCACCGTACTCACCCATCTCCTTTGCGTCAGGAAAATCCTTCACCAGTTTTGCGATAAGCTGTTCCTGCTTTCTTGTTGGCGGACGGTTATCCTGGATCAACTCGACCCGCTCACGGGTGGCGATGTATCTCATGTATCCGCCTGCTGAGTGACCGACTCCGCACTTGATGTACGGGCTTTTGACGATCAGTCTTGCCATCCGTCATCGTCCTCCCAGGATTCCCGCACCCGTTTTTCGAACGAAATGCGGCCATTGGTCTGTTTCACATTTCGGACGCTCTCCGCACGGCGTCGGCGCAGGTCCTCCTCACTGAACTGAAAGCTGTCCGCAATGATCCCGGACAGCATATCCAACTCCACCGCCTGCTTGTAGACCAGCGACGCCAAGTGGTTTTCTGTTTGCCCCACTCGACCGTCCAGATAGGACTGGATGGAGGTGGGGAGGAACAGCCCAGCGTTGTTGGCGCTGAGGTAGTCCAGATAGAAATCGATGGCCCGCTCAATGAATCCGGTGATGCTGCGGCTGCCGTCCTCCTGATATCGTCGCTCCAAGCATGCCTTTTTCTCAGGAGTGAGATAGAGGGCAAATTTTTCTTTCTTGCTCAAAATGGGCTCCTTTCCGGGGTATGACCCCTACTTTTTTCTTGTGGGTGTAGGCTTTCAGGGATAACGACCGCAGAAGTGATAGCACCCTTTCGATTTTGACCCCACTTTGGAACTCCCTGAAAACCCCGTAACTGCCCGCACTGCGGGCAGAAGTGACCGAACAGAGCGTCGCACTTGACGCCTGGTGTTTATCCTGCTTCCCGTCATCGCTGTCTCCATATCCCTCGCTTCCACCCAAATGGGCGAAAACTCGTTCATTTCGCTGCTCCTCCTTTTCCCACCGAACCCGCTTCGCTGGGTTTCGGCGGGAGCCCTTATTTTGTCCTCCGTCAGCTCTCGAAAGGCGGCCCAAATCCGTTCGAATAGGCCTGGCCGGTATCTGTTCTCGCTGCTCCCGGCAAAGCCGCACACAGCGGCTCACAGGGGCGAACACGGCCTTGTTTTTGCAGTTCCTCTGCTACCCGCTGACGCTCCGTGACTTCCTCCAGTTTCACCATCTGCCGCTCGTAGGAATGGTCGACGGCTTCCTGAATCGGCAGGATGGTGTAGCAGTTGTTGCCGTTCCACTTCATTCCCTGGCGGTCGAAATAGCTGGTGCGCTCTACTGTGATAAACTGCCTGTCCTCCAGTTTGGCGATGTGTTTCATCACCGTGTTCACGGCCAGCCCCACAGTGGCGGAGATGGTGTTGTAACTGGGATGGCATTGATGGCTGCTGCGGTCTTCGCAGTAGAGCAGGTAGGCGTAGACGGTGATCGCGCCATGCCCCAGGTCCAGGGAAAAGATTTCGTTAGGGAGGGAGAAAAACTTTCCTGCACGCTTGTGCGTGAACACTGGAACCATCTGCGGCGAGATCAAATTTCGTTTGACCAGAGTATCCAACTGCTTTTGCGCCATGGCTACCCCCATGTGGAGCAGCGCTGCAATCTCATCCACACTTGGCATGGCTTCACCCTTATGGTGGCTGTTGAGATAGCAGAGGTAGGCGAGGATACTGAAGGCGGGAGGCGGAAGCTTCAGCCCCCAGATTTCGTTGGGCAGCGAAAACCGATACACTCTCGCGTCTTTCTGATAGGTGAGCGCAGTCATTCGCGGACACCTCCTTCCGTGTGCTTGGTGACCCACTGGATGAACGCTTCCTTGGGAACCACCATCCTGCTGCCGACATTCAGCACCGGGAAGTCCGGCTCATGCATCAGCTCATAGCTGCTCGACGGTGCGATGCCAAGCACCTTTGCCACCGTCACCGCGTTCAGGAACAGCGGCAGTTCGTCGTAACTCTTGTAGTTTGATTCTTTCATCTGTATTTCTTCCTTTCGTATTCGATGTCGCTTCATCGTTTTTCTATCCTCTATTTTGAACTTTAGCAGATCCGCTTGCATTTTGTAAATAGATGTGTTATAAAAATATTGATATTCTCTATTTTGCGATTTGCAACTTCGATTTCCGAAAGGTTTTGATCATTTATGTTCGCTTGCAGCGTGTGTTTTTACGGCACAGAGGTTTTGACCGGCAAACACTATTTCCAGAGCAACGAGATCTTGACCGCCTGTCTGAATCTACGCACAGGAGATCTTCGTGCGATTTTAGAAGAGCTGAAATTCCTGCGTCAGAAAATTCAGCTTCCAGAGGAGCTGGATATCGAGTTCAACGAGAACTATGACCGTTATGTGCAGCAGGCACAGAACCTGCTTTTCAAAATTGGGCGGCTTGCGAAACGGATTCCGCTGTATCGGGATGACCATAGCTTTGATGCGCCGCAGCTCATGGATTGTCTGAATCGGTTTTCACTTTGGGACAGCAATATTGGGCTGGAGCCGGACGTGGATTACTACAGCAGCGATTATGCAGATGAGGTTGGGTTTTCCGTGACAGATGAGGACGGACATGCCACATTCTATCATCAGCACTTTTTCCCAGAACCGGAACTCGCCGCGTCTGACGAGGCAGAAATTTTACTGGTTCTTCGCGACTGCAACCATGCAACAGCCACGCTGTTTGACAGCTATATCACATTCGTTCAGGACGTACTGCGCGTGCAGACTACTTATGCAGAGCTTTTGGAGGATTATCTGCACGCGAAGCGTCGGTTTTTGAGTGAAGCTGAAATCGCATCCTGCCTGATGCAGTATCTGCGCAGCAGCGGCAATCGCAGTGCGCGTTTGCAGACTGCAGGTGCAGCGCAAATGCGTTACGAGATTATCCGCTGGAAAGACGGCGTTGAGCGGCTCTGCGAAACAGCTTTCTTTGACAGTCTCGGCGCATTTCTCTATACGGATTTCTTCCGTGGTTTAAATCAAAATTATCTGCCCCGGAAATGTGAGAACTGCCACCGGTGGTTTTTACTCACCGCCGGAAAGTATTCCAGCTATTGCAATCGCCCGCTGAAAAACGAGCCCAGCAAAACCTGCCGCGATGTCGGTTCCCGCAAACGGTATGACGATAAATGCAAAAATGATCCTATCTGGCTCGCGTACAATCGCGCATACAAAACGCACTATGCCCGCTACCTGAAAAAGAAAATGACCACCGCTCAGTTTGAGCAGTGGTCGCGGTATGCTGTAGAACTGCGGCAGAAGGCAGAGAACGGTGAGATGGAACTGGCGGACTATCAGAGGCAGCTGCGGATTTGACAAGCCCCAAGTTTATCCTGCATATTCAGTCCAATGCAGCATTCAGAAATACCAAATACAGTAAAAACCATTCCAATACCAAAGCATCAGCTCTGAAGCATATTATAGATACAGCCACTCATAATCCATGACCTTTTCTATCTTCCGCAGCAGATGCTCTTTCGGCACCAGAGCCTCCAGGTCTACCATTACAACTTCTTTCCGTCCGTCTCTTCTCCATTCTTCCATACAGAACACCTCCGTTTCTTCTATTATACCAAAAACGGAGGCTTTCTTGTAGTTCTCAAAACAGGAGGACTGGCGTTTTATACTATTTTCTGATTAAATTCTTTCATCAGAAAGGTTCCGCCTTTGGCGTAACCGCTCCCATCTCATAGTGATCTTCATATTAAAAACTTCAATTCCATGAATGAAAGTTTTTAATTGAATATCAGTATTATACTATTCCTTAATTAAGCAGTTTATGCGAATTGCAAGTGCAAATTGGACACTCGGAAAAAAGCTGATGAAAGTTATCCACGCGCAGGAGCAGGCGCTGGTCTTCGAGAAGTTCATGAATGAGGATGCATACCAGATCGGCACGAAAATCAAGCAAGGCGTGGAAAAGCTCGGTCATGACGTGGTCGATTCGATCTCCCTTGGCGACGAGCAGCTGTTCTATTACGCGATGCAGTCGATCCGCCCCATCAACCTCAGCTGACTTGGCAGAAAGATCCGCACAGCCAACATGTTCCGGCAGAGTTCGTATCTGGTCGGCCTGGAGATGGCAGCCAGCGGCGATACGTTTGCCGATTCCGGTCTGGAACCTGCAAAGTTTGCAGGTGTAGGCGGCTGCTTCCCGATTAACCTCAAAGGCCGCGGCTTCATTGGTGCCATTGCCGTTTCTGGCATGGAGCAGCAGGAAGATCATTGGCTGGTCGTTGATACCATCAGCCAGTATCTCGGCGTGGCGGTAGAGTCTGTGCTGCCGCTCTTTAAATAAGAATAAGCGACTGCCGGTGCGTACGGCCTGTGCGTTAAGGAACAGGCTTGCGCACCGGCTTTGCTGCGCCCCAGGCGAGCGGCGCGGGGGCTTGAAAATGGTGAACTTGGAACAATATAGAACAGCTGAGAGGGCTTTTGCGGAATTCTGCCGGAAAAGCGAAAAAAACTTGACAATCGCCGCGCGATCTTTTATAATGCATCGAGCGCCAAAACGCAGGAGGTCAGTTATGCGGACTTGTTTCAAGCATGCCCAGGTATGGAAAGACGGCTCGCTCCGTCCGGCAGATGTTCTTGTTTCAGACGGCAGAATTGTTTCTATCGGAGATCGTGTTTCCTGCTCCACGGATACTGTTTGTATTGAAGTTCATAACGCAGTTATTTTTCCCGGTTTCGTTGATGTGCATGTTCATCTTCGTGAGCCGGGATTTTCTTATAAGGAGACGATCCGCACCGGAACACTCGCGGCGGCGCACGGCGGCTTTGCCCACGTGGCGGCGATGCCGAACCTGAACCCGGTGCCGGACTGCAAGGCGTCACTGGAAGAGGAGCTGCGCCGTATCCGGGAAAGCGCCTACGTGCATGTGCACCCCTACGGCGCAATTTCCGTCGGGCAAAAGGGCGAGCAGCTGGCAGATCTGGACGCGATGGTCCCGGAGGTAATTGCATTTTCCGACGATGGAAAGGGCGTACAGTCGGAGAGCCTGATGCGCGAGGCGATGGAGCAGTGCAGAAGGCTTGGGAAAATTCTGGCCGCGCACTGTGAGGACAATCGCCTGCTTCGCGGCGGCTATATCCACGACGGCGCATATGCAAAGACCCACAGCCACCGGGGCATTTGCTCCGAGAGCGAGTGGGGCCAGATTGCGCGCGATGTGCGCCTGGCAGAGGAGACAGGCTGTGCATATCATGTGTGTCACGTCTCCACGAAGGAAAGCGTTTCGATCATCCGGGAGGCAAAACGGCGCGGCGTAAATGTAACATGCGAGACAGGACCGCATTATCTGACCTTTACGGAGGATGATTTGCAGGAGGACGGACGGTTCAAGATGAATCCACCGCTCAGAAGCAGGGAAGACCGCGACGCGCTGATCGAGGGACTTCTGGATGGAACGATTGACATGATTGTGACCGATCACGCGCCACACAGCCGGGAAGAAAAAGCCCGCGGACTGGAAAAAAGCGCGATGGGCGTTGTGGGTCTGGAAACCTCCTTTGCCGCCTGCTACACAAGCTTAGTGAAGCCCGGCGTTCTGCCGCTTGGAAAGCTTATGGATCTGATGCACGACGCGCCGATGCGCCGCTTTGGCTGCGGCACGGAGCTTGCCATCGGGCAGCCGGCAGATCTGACAGTCTTCAACCTGAGCGAGAGTTATGTAGTAGAGCCGGAACAGTTTTTGTCGATGGGTCGGGCAACGCCGTTTGCAGGCGTCACGCTCACCGGCGTATGCAAGATGACAATGATTGATGGAAAGATCGTCTGGAAGGAGGAAACGCTTTGAACGAAGTACGCTTTACACTGACAGAAAACGCGCGGCTTGCGCCGAATGTGTACCGGCTACGTTTGGCAGGGGACGCCTCGGCCATCACCGCGCCAGGACAGTTCCTGGAGCTCAGTATTCCGGGCTTTTTCCTCAGACGGCCGCTTTCCGTCTGCGACTGGGAGGACGGAAGTGTCACAATTTTATACCGCGCGGTCGGAGATGGCACAAGGGCGCTGGCCGAAATGAAGCCTGGTCAGACGATTGATGCGCTGTGCGGCCTTGGAAATGGATTTGACGTGACGGCGTGCGGAGAAAAGACGCTTGTGATCGGAGGAGGCATCGGCGTGCCGCCGATGTATAGCCTTGCAAAGAGACTCCTTGCGGCTGGGAAAACACCGGCTGTAATTCTTGGATTTAATACGGCGAGCGAGATTTTCTACAAAGAAGAATTTGAAGCGCTTGGAATTGAGACGATTCTTGCAACCGCCGATGGAAGCGTGGGTAGCAAAGGCTTTGTAACAGATGCGCTGCCGGAAGCGTTTGACACATTCTGTGCCTGCGGGCCGATGCCGATGCTGCGCGCGCTGTGCGCCAGGACGGAAAAGCCGGGCTTTTTGAGCCTGGAAGCGCGGATGGGCTGCGGCTTTGGCGCGTGCATGGGTTGCACCATTGAGACAGCACATGGACCGAAACGGATCTGCAAGGAAGGACCCGTGTTCCGAAAGGAGGAACTGATATGGTGAGGGCAGCAGTTTCACTCTGCGGCATTGAGCTCGACAACCCCGTCATTCCGGCCAGCGGAACCTTTGGCTACGGGTACACGTTTGCAGAGCTCTACGATATCGATTGCCTTGGAACCTTTTCCTTTAAAGGAACAACTCGCGAGCAGCGCCTTGGAAACGCGCAGCCGCGCATTGCAGAGGCGCCCGGCGGTATGCTCAACGCCGTGGGCCTGCAAAACCCGGGCGTGGACGCGGTGATAGCAGAAGAGCTTCCGCGGCTCAAGCAGGTTTTTCACAAGCCGGTCATGGCGAATGTGAGCGGGTTTTCGATCGAAGAGTACGTTGAGGTCTGCCGGAAGCTTGACGCATGCGAGCAGGTCGGCTGGCTGGAAGTGAATATTTCCTGCCCGAACGTCCACGGCGGCGGCCTCGCCTTCGGAACGGATCCGAAAGCTGCTGCAAGCGTCACAAGGGCAGTAAAGGCTGCGGTCAAAAAGCCCGTTATTGTGAAGCTTTCTCCGAATGTCACAAGCATTGCAGATATCGCCAGGGCGTGCGAAGACGCGGGCGCGGATGCGGTGAGCTTAATCAACACGGTGCTTGGCATGCGCATCGACCTGCGCGCGAAGCGGCCGCTGCTGGCAAACAAAACGGGCGGCATGTCCGGTCCAGCAATTTTTCCGCTTGCCGTGCGGATGGTCTGGCAGGTCTATGAGGCGGTCAGAATTCCGATCATCGGCATGGGCGGCGTGACGCGCGCGGAAGATGTGCTGGAGCTGATGCTGGCCGGAGCAACGGCGGTGGAGGTCGGCGCGGCAAACTTGGTGAATCCCTATGCCTGCCGCGATATTGTCCGGGATCTTCCGCAGGCAATGCAGAACTACAACATACAGAATCTGGAAGATATCATAGGAGGTGCACACCATGGGTAAAGACGTAATCATCGCTCTGGATTTTGACAGCCGCGAAAAGACGCTGGCCTTTCTCGATCAGTTCACAGACCGCAAGCCGTTTGTGAAGATCGGCATGGAGCTGTTCTATGCCGAGGGTCCGTCCATCGTCCGCGAAATCAAGGCAAGGGGTCACAAAATCTTCCTGGACCTCAAGCTCCACGACATTCCGAACACGGTCAAAAAGGCGATGGCGGTGCTCTCGGCGCTTGATGTGGATATGGTGAACCTGCATGCGGCAGGCACGCGCGCGATGATGACAGCCGCTCTGGAGGGTCTTACCCGCGCAGACGGAACGAGACCGCTTCTTATTGCCGTTACGCAGCTGACCTCGACAAGCCAGCAGAGCATGGAAGAGGAGATTGAAATTCACAAGGAGCTTTCCGAGGTCGTCATCGACTACGCGAAAAACGCGGAGCTGGCGGGACTTGACGGCGTGGTCTGTTCGCCGCTGGAGGCAGGCAAGATTCATGAGGCCTGCGGCAAACACTTTGCCACGGTCACACCCGGCATCCGCTTTGCAGACAGCAAGGCAGACGACCAGGTGCGCATCACAACTCCGGCACGCGCACGGGAGATTGGCTCTGACTACATTGTAGTTGGCCGTCCCATTACCCAGGCGGCCGACCCGGTTGCGGCGTATCTGCGGTGCGCAGAAGAGTTCGTGGGGTAAGCGATGCAGGAGCGTATCATTTTATTCGATCTGGACGGCACGCTGACCGATTCCGGTCCCGGCATTATGAAGGCCTCGCAGTTTGCGTTGCGCGCGTATGGGGTGGAGAGAGACTGGCAGGAGCTTGACTTTTTTGTCGGGCCGCCGCTTGACGAGACGTTCGGTCAGTTTATGCCGAAAGAGGATATCCCGGGCGCGATTGACCAGTTCCGCGTGTACTACCATGACGTCGGATGGTTAGAGAACGAGCCGTACCCGGGTGTGCGCGAGATGCTGGACACGCTGCAAAAAAACGGCTTTCGGCTGTTTGTGGCAACCTCGAAGCTCGAGAGCATGGCCGTGCAGGTGCTGGGGCATTTCGGCCTGGCGCCGTATTTTGAAGCGATCTGCGGCGCGCCGGGCGATAATACGCAAGCAGGAAAAAAGGTGAATGTAATCCGCGCGGCGCTGCAAAAAGCAGGCTGCACCGACCTTACGCAGGCGATGATTGTGGGCGACCGCAAGCACGATATCATTGGCGGCAAGCTGGCAGGCATCCGGACAGCCGGAATTTTGTACGGCTACGGAAGCCGGGAAGAGCTTGCGCAGGCAGGCGCAGATCTGATCTGCCGGACACCGGAGGAATTTACGAAGATCATGTTATCAGAACAACAGGGGGACAAGCGCATGAACGCGACAGAACGCAAAATTGCAGAGGACTTACTTTCCATCCGCGCCGTGTTTTTCCGGCCGGACGAGCCGTTTACCTGGGCCAGCGGCATCAAGAGCCCGGTCTACTGCGACAATCGCCTGATTCTCACTGCACCTGATGTGCGCACGGAGGTGGAGACGGCGATCATGCAGACCATTGAGCGCGAATATCCGCAGGCGGAGGTGCTTATGGGCACGAGCACGGCAGGTATCGCGCACGCGGCCATTGTCGGACACATGATGAAGCTTCCAATGGGCTATGTCCGCGGCTCGAGCAAGGACCATGGCCGGCAGAACCAGATCGAAGGAAGACTTGAAAAGGGTCAGAAGGTCGTAGTGGTGGAGGACCTCGTTTCCACCGGCGGAAGCGTTCTGGACGTGGTGAAGGTTCTGCGCGCGGCAGGCGCGGAGGTGCTCGGTGTGGTGAGCATCTTCACCTACGGCATGAAAAAGGGTCTCGAGCGGCTGGCCGCGGCAAACGTGAAGAACGTGAGCCTGACAAATTTTGATGTGATCGCTGCTGTTGCAGCGGAGCAGAACTATATCAAGCAAGAAGACGTTGTCCGGCTGATTCAGTTCCGGAACAACCCCGCAGACGAATCATGGATTGGAGGTAACAACTGATATGAACCATCTTATTGACATTTTGCAGCTGAGCACGCAGGAAATCGACGAGCTGGTCGAAAAGGCCAAGGATATCATCGCAAACCCCGAGGCATATGCCCACAAGTGCGACGGTAAAATTCTGGCCACGCTCTTCTTTGAGCCCTCAACCCGTACAAGACTGAGCTTTGAATCGGCCATGCTGAGCCTGGGCGGTAAGACACTCGGCTTCTCGTCCGCTAACAGCTCTTCCGCAGCAAAGGGCGAGAGCGTAGCGGATACGGTGCGCACGGTCAGCTGCTACGCAGACATCATTGCCATGCGCCACCCGAAGGAGGGCGCGCCGCTTGTCGCTTCGATGCGCTCGGAGGTTCCGGTCATCAACGCAGGCGACGGCGGACACAACCATCCGACCCAGACACTCACAGACCTTCTGACAATCAACCGCGAAAAGGGCCGCTTCAACGATCTGACGGTCGGCTTCTGTGGAGACCTCAAGTTTGGACGCACGGTTCATTCGCTCATCAGCGCGCTCAGCCGCTACACCGGCATCAAGTTTGTGCTTGTCTCGCCGGAGGAGCTGAAGCTG
>OGGU01002110.1_pt1 | contig 10478 bp, 9 predicted proteins | sample 1571241 | NCBI WGS metagenome assembly OGGU01 (sample SAMEA2581934, study PRJEB24529) | metagenome | biome: Human gut stool | place: China | collected 2011
GGAGCCATCGGAGCGGATCAGGCGGAAATGATACCAGAGCAGCTCCGGCTCTGAGGGGGCGGTGAGGACGCCGGTGAAGCGGGTACGCTCGCCGTCCACAGCCTCCGGCAGCAGCTCCATCTGGATCTCTTCACCGGAAAATTCCCGCCGCGCCACCAGGACACAGCGGGAATAGCCATCCCGGGTGAGGGGACGGACATGAAACATGACCTCGCTGCCGCAAGGGACAGCGCCAAAGGGCTTTTTACAGAACTCACTGCGGGAGTCGAACACAAAGGGATCACGCATGGGAGAGACCTCCGAATCAAGGAATCAGTTGATTTTCCGGGAGAATGGACGCAGTGTCCTCCCGGTCAAAGTAAGCGTTGATAATGTCCACAGCGGTGGTGGCCAGAACCGCGCCGGCGTCAGCCTTTTCCAATACCAGAGCCACGGCGATCTCCGGCTCGTCATAGGGCGCGAAGGCTACGAACACGCCGTTTTTCATGGAGCCGCCGATCTGGGCGGTACCGGTTTTCGCACCGGCGGAGACCACGCAGTTCTGGAAGGGACCGGCCACAGAGCCGCCGTTGGTGGTGTAGCCCAGCATACCCTTTTTCACAGCTTGCAGGGTGGAATCACTGATGTTCAGGGTGTTGAGGGGTTCTGTGTCGCCAGTGGCGATGATCTCAGAGTTATCGTAGGACTTGACGTTTTTCAACAAATGGGCGGGGTAATGCTTGCCACCAGAGACAAGAGTAGCAATGTAGTTGGCAAGCTGCAACGGGGTATATTCCTGATTGGCCTGGCCGAAAGCTGCCCACGGGGCCTGATCCTGGCCGCTTTCGTTGACGGCCTGTCGGCCTGTGCTTTCACCGACCTCAATGCCGGTGGGCTCGCCGAGGCCCAGAGCGGAATAGTATTCGTTCAGTGTGTCCAGTCCCATGCGGTAGCCCATTTCCATGAAATAGGTGTTGCAGGAATTGGTGATGGCGCTGGTGACGTTCATTTTGCCGTGTCCGCTGCGCTTCCAGCAATTCGTTTTGTTTTCCCAAGTGGCACTGGGATACATCCAGTAGCCGGGGTCGAAAACCGTTTCCGATACGGTGGTGACACCGGATTCCAGCGCCGCCACAGCGGTAGCGGGCTTTAAGGTGGAGCCGGGGGCGTAGGGGCTGTTGGTGGCGCGGTTGGTCAGGGGCTTGGCGGGATCGTCCCGCAGCTCCGCAAAGTCCTTCCGCCAGGTGGAGAGGTCATAGGAAGGGCAGGAGGCCAGTGCCAGAATTTCGCCTGTACCGACTTTGACCACAGCGGCGGCGGCACCCCGGCTGTCCAGATGGTCTTTTTGGTTCAACTGGGCTACTTTAGCGGCCAAAGTGTCCTCCACCGCCTGCTGGAGCTTGAGATCCACTGTCAGCTCCACGGTATAGCCGGAGCGGGGCTCTACACTATAATATTCACCGGTGATCTTTCCGTCGCTGTTGACGGAGATCATCCGCTTGCCGTCCGTACCCCGGAGGTAGTCCTCAAAGGCGGCTTCTGCACCAGAGAGGCCGATGGTGTCATCCATTAGATAGCCCCGATCTTCCCATTCATCGGTATAGTCGGGGATACGGCCCACGGTGCCTAAAATATGGGCAGCGTAGGTGGTGGCGTACTGCCGGGCGGAGGAGCGGATGATCTTGGCCCCCTGAAACTGGCCGTCGCTGATGAGGGAGCAGAAAGCTACGTCTACATTCTGCGCCAGAACGTAGGCGTTGTTGTTGGCGCCCAGCTTCCGCAGCTTCAATTCGTACCGGACGCCCAAGATCAGGCGGGCATCGCTGTCGGAATAATTGTCGGAGAGCTTCATATCCTCCCGCATCCAGTCGAAGAGCTTGGCGGGCGTGACGCCGGTGTTCAGCAGTAGGGAATTGGTCAGGGCGGCGCTGTTGGTCTGCTTCAAAAGCTCCGTATCCTTGGCGGCGGCCGGGTCCAGAGCAGTTTCACCCTCCTTGGGGGGCTTCAGCAGCTCCGGGTGCTGGCGGACATAGGCGGCCAGCAGCTCCCGTGTGGGTTTCAGGTCCCGAAGGTAGGAGAAAAAGCGGCTCTTCTGCGTGTCGGTAAGGGTATCTACGGTGAAATGGGCCGCGCCGTCCAGAGAGAGGGGGAGGTTATCCTCCCAAGCGACCCCCTGATCCCGGCAGAGGGTGACCAGACGGAGAATGGCGTCATTCTGGTTTTCACCGGGCTTCAAAAGAGAGGCGTCAAAGGTCAGGCTGTAAGTGGATTGGTTGGTCACAAGGGTCCGGCCGGAGCGGTCAGTGATGATGCCCCGGGAGGCCTCCACATTTTCCATGCGGGTGATGGTCTGGATGGATTTGGCCAGATATTCCTCGTGGTGAACAACCTGGGTATTGAAAAGGACCACCAGATAAATGGCCAGCACTGCCAGCGCCATGGCAGCCATGACGCGGAATCTGGTGAGTTGGGAGGGGCGTTGGTTCATGATTACCTCCGTGGAAAGTCCTTAATCGTCAACATGAACGCGGAGATAGACCCGGCGGAACAGCCAGGTCATAGGCAGGCTCCACAGCAGGGAGACGCACAGCTCCCGCAGGGTCACGGACATGGCCGCACCCCATGCGGGATGGCCCTGAGCCCAAAGGACGATGCAGTGGAAGATGCCTGTCAGCAGATAGGCGGGCAGAGCCGCGGCGGCAGAACAGAGATACCCAGCTGGGATCAGACTCTGGGACAGCAGTCCGGCGGCGAGGCCCACAAGGGGGAGAATCAAGGTGTAAAAGCAGGGAATGGAGGAGGGGAGCAGCAGGTCGCAGAAAACGCCACAGGCAAGGGCGTAGACCGTGCCGGCGGCGGGACCCTCAAAGGTGGCGGGGAGGGCGGCAATCAGGGGATAGAGAAAGGGAATGACGCCCCAGATGGTTACACGCTGGAGAAAGGCGGCCTGAACAACGGCCCAGACCAGCCCGGCCAAAGTGTACAGAGTCCATTTAAAAATCGTGGCGCTGCGGGCCAGCAAGGGGAATCCCTCCCTTCTGTAATGGTGAATGAACGGTAAGCGGTCAGCTTACGATCTCAAAGGATTTGATGATGCACACCTCCGTGAGACCGTTCAGGTCCGCAGCGGGGGTGAGGATGGCATAATTAGAGGTGTCGGAATCGTCGGCCCGAAGCTCGGAGACAGAGCCGATGACCAGATCCGGGGGCAGATAGCCGCCCAGACCGGAGGTAACTACCAGATCGCCCTCCAACAGCTGGCAGGAGGCGGGGAGGGAATCCAGCTTCAGCTTGCCGTCATCCATCAGGGCGAAATTGCCGTTGGCAATACCCAGATCCTGGGTGCGGTAGACCCGGGCACCCAGGGAGGTGTCGGTGTCCACCACGGTCAGCACCGTGGACCAGTCGTAGCCCGCTTTGCTGATGCGGCCCACCAGGTTGCCGTTTCCGTCGATGACGCAGTCGCCCACCTCCACGCCGTGGGCCGTGCCCTTGTTCAGCGTCAAGGAGGCGGTCCAGTTGGTGACACCCCGCTCCGTGACGGTGGCGGTCTCGAAGTCGCTGAGGTCCCGGCGCTGCTGACGCAGGTCCAGCAGGTCCCGGAGAAATACATTTTCCTGACTGGCGGCCTCGCCTTGACGGACGGTGGCCTCCATTTCCGCGATCTGCTTTTTCAGGGCCTCATTTTCCGCTTTCAGGGCGGTGACGTCCTCATAGTAATTTTGCTTGTCGGTGAACCAGCCGGATACGGAGGTGCAGACTGCCCGGAAAGGACTGGTAATGGTGTTGGCCAGATCCACCAGCGGGGAGGCGTTGGTGCTGAAATAGGACAGCAGAGCCAGCGCCACGGCGATCACCGCCCCGGCGAAGAGGATCCATAATCCGTGATTTCTCAGAAAATCCTTCAAGGAAGTTCTCCTTCTAAAAAGTTAAAACGCAATCGATTACAATAGCTTAATGCCAAACTGAGCCAGCATCCGGCTCAGACGCAGGACAGGCAGGCCCATGACGTTGAAGAAGTCGCCCTCCAGACGCTCTACCAGCAACGCGCCCTTGCCCTGAACACCGTAGGACCCGGCTTTGTCCATAGGCTCACCGGTGGCAATATAGGCCCGCAGCTCGGATTCCTCAGCGGGGCGGAACACCACGCCGGTGGCTTCGCTTTCCGTGAGTACACGGTCTCCCTGACGGACGGTGACGCCGGTGCAGACAGTGTGGCGGCGGCCCTGCAGCGCGGTGAGCATCCGCAGCGCGTCGGCCTCATCCTGAGGCTTGCCCAGACGCTGGTCATCCAGAAACACCATGGTGTCGGCGGTGATGACGATCTCGTCCTCCTCCGACGGCACCGCCTGGGATTTCTCCCGGCTGATATACGACACGATCTCCGGGGGCGTCAGGCCCTGGGGATACCACTCCTCTACCTGAGGCACCCGCACGGTGAAATCCCGGATGCCGATCCGGGTCAGCAGCTCCTGCCGCCGGGGGGAACCGGAGGCCAGCACGATCCTTGCCATGGCCTCACCTCCCGGTGGAGCCGAAGCCGCCTGCGCCCCGGTCCGTCTCATCCAGCTCCTCCGCCTGCACCAGAACAGGCCGCACCACCGGCACCACCATCAGCTGGGCGATGCGGTCCCCGGGCCGGATGGTATAGTCCTCCCCGGACAGATTCACCAGCCCCACAGAGATCTCCCCCCGATAGTCGCTGTCGATAACGCCCACGCCGTTGCTCAGGCCGATTCCGTTCCTGAAGCCCATGCCGCTGCGCACAAACACCAGGGCCACATAGTCCGGGGAGGGCAGGGCAATGGCAATTCCCGTGGGGATGCCCATCCGCTGGCCCGGGGCCAGGGTCACGTCCTCCTCCATGCACGCGCACAGGTCCATGGCCGCCGCTCCCGCCGTCTTATACTGGGGCAGCGGGAACTCCCGGCCTATTTTCGGCGACACCGCCTTGATTTTAAGCTCCATTGTACCACTTGCTCCTATTGAATATGAAAACAAACTGTGAAAAGATTGTAAAGGTTGATAACCGGGCGTATTTATTCCACGCCCCGGTAGAACAGGCCCCGGGTCAGCTGGTCCGGCCGGTAGTCGCTGCGGCCCTGATAGGCCCGCAGCACCCGGACGCACTCCTCCGGCGGCTCCGTGGTAAACCGCAGCCGCGCCCGGGTCAGCCCCAGCTGCCGCCACTCCGGCTTATCCGCCAGGAACAGCACTTTACTGTTCTCGATCTCGCACCGGTGGCCCCACTGGCCCACCAGGGGGAACTGCGCCCCGGTGCGGTCCACCAGGACATTCTCCTGGCCGCACCGGCAGGCAGGGGAGCGGTCCGCATAGTCCCGCCCGGCGTCCCGGCAGCCCAGCTCATTGCGGATGACGCAGTTTTCCATAATCATCAGCGGCAGGCGGCCGTATACCACCGCCTCGCAGGGCAGAACCTTCCGCAGGTCCCGGAGCTGCTGCCACCGCAGCTCCATGGACACGGCGGCAGCTTCCAGCCCCAGCTCCTTCCAGAAAAGCAGGGACTCACTGTTGAAAAGATTCAGCCCCAGGTCCCCCCACAGGGGCAGACCCAGACTCTCGGCAATGGGCAGGTGTCCCAGATTGCCGATGGCCACGGCGGACAGGTGCTCCCGGTGCTGCTGCAAAAGCGCCCGCAGCGCCGCCTGGTCCTCCGTCCGAAAAATCCGGGGCAGAACGGCGCAGATGTGGGTCATTTCCGCCCAGCGGTTCAGGTCGAGCTTTTCCAGAAGCTCCGCCGGAACATACACCGTCTCGCACTGGGCCAGGGGCTCCGTCAGCTGCTCCGGCCGCATAATGGAGCAGGTCAGCACCGGCGCGTCAGGCCCCGGCTGGGCCTGGGGCAGGGGAGAGGGGGTACCCGTCCGCCGCACCGGCGGCTGGGCCAGGGCGGCTTCCAGGCCCTCCAGGGCCTGCCGCCGCAGGGCGTTCACGGCGCTGGCCGGCAGCATCAGCCCCTCCTCCAGTTCCACCCGGGTTTCCCGGGGCCGGAACACGGTGCCGCCGGTTTTCTCCAGCCGGGATTGCAATTCCTCCGCCGTCAGGGCCCGGTTCCGGGCCTCCTCCGGGGTGGGACCCTCCGCCCGGACGACGTGTCCCCCGGCGCTGGCCGTCAGGGATACCGGCTCCCCGGCCCGCAGAGTGCAGACCATGTCCACCGGCACCCGGCGGCTGTCCTCCCTGCTGTACCCGGCCTTGGCCCGGGCAAACAGCTCCTTGGGCTCCGGGGCGTTCTCCGGCCGGGTGCCGAACATCTCCGGCCCGGTGCGCCCCTTATAGTATCCGTCGGTGAAGCCGCTGCGGGAGAAGGCGGCCTCCAGCTGCCGGGACTCCTCCCGGCTGGGTCCCCGCTTCTCATCCAGCAGACGGCGATAGATCCCTGTGATCACCGCCACATATTCCGGCCGCTTCATGCGGCCCTCCAGCTTCAGGCACGCCACGCCCATCTGTTCCAGCTCCTGCACATAGTCCGCCAGGTTGGCGTCCTTCAGGCTCAGGGGATGGCCTCCGGCGGCCTTTTCGTTGACGCCGTAGGGCAGGCGGCAGGGCTGGGCGCAGGCTCCCCGGTTGCCGCTGCGTCCGCCGATCACGGCGCTCATTTCGCACTGACCCGAGTAGCACATGCACAGGGCCCCGTGCCCGAACACCTCGATTTCCGCGGGACAGCCCCGGGTTATGGTGTGGATGTCCCGGCGGCTCAGCTCCCGGGCCAGCACCACCCGCTCCAGGCCCAGCTCCGCCGCCCGGCACGCCCCGCCCAGGGTGTGCAGGCTCATCTGAGTGCTGGCGTGGAGGGGAACATCGGGCGCAATTTCCCGGGCCAGCCGCCAGATGCCCCAGTCCTGGATGAGAATGGCGTCCACCCCCATGTCCGAGGCTTTTTTCAGGGCCTCGGCGGCGGCAGGCAGCTCCCGGTCCGTCACCAGGGTGTTCAGGGTCAGATACACCTTCACCCCCCGCAGATGGCAGTAGGCCACGGCCTCCCGGAACTCCTCGTCCGTGAAATTCCGGGCGCTGCGCCGGGCGTTGAGCCCGCCGAAGCCCATGTACACGGCGTCTGCCCCGTTCTGCACGGCGGCCACCATGGCCTCCCAGCCCCCGGCGGGGCTCAGCAGCTCCATCATTGGCCCCGGCCCTGCTGGGCCTTGAACAGCTGGCGCTTCAGCTCCGAGGCCTCGTTCTTGGCCTGGGTGGCCTCGTCCAGATAGTTTTTCACCTGGCGGCGCAGATTCTCCGCCGCCGCCTGATTTTTCAGCAGCTCATCCGCCAGGTTCACCGCCGCCAGCACCGCCGCGTCCGTCTGGCTCACATGCAGGGCATCCAGCACCTGGCGCATCCTCTCGTCCACCAGTGCGCCTACCTTCTCCATATATGCCGCGCTCTCGTCTGCCACCAGGGTATACTCCTGGCCGCAGATGTTCATTGTCACCTTATTTGCCATGTCATCCTCCTATTTATGTAAACCGCAAAAAGAGTCATACCGATACAGAATCCATTATACCACAAAATCCCGCCGGGAAAAGCCTTTTCTGCCGAAAAGGATAATTTTGTGAAAAACCTGCCTGGGCGGCTTTACGAACCGGGGGATTTCGTGTAAAATAAAGGGGTTCCGAAGGAAACAGAAGGGAGGGCGCGGCTATGAGCGGCTATATCCTGCGGGAAAATGACCCCAGCATCGTGCTGACGGCGGACCAGGTGGACCGCCTGGTGAAAAACGGCGACGGCGACGCCGCGCTTTTATACCTGCTTCTGATGCGGGCGGACCGGGGCATCACCGAGCAGGAGCTGCAGTCCCGGCTGCGCTGGAGCCAGCTGCGGCTGAATGCGGCGGAAACGGGCCTGCAGCGGCTGGGCCTGATCCAGCGCCCGGCGGAGACGCCGCCTCCGGCCCCGGCGGAGGAGCGCCCGGTATACAGCGCCCAGGACCTGGCGGCCCTTCTGGAGGACGACCGCTCCTTCCGGATGCTGATCCCCCAGGTGGAGGAGAAGCTGGGCCGCAAGCTGAAAACCGCCGACCTGCAGGTGCTGGCGGGGCTGTATGACGACCTGGGCATGCCGGCGGACGTGATCTATCTGCTGGTGAACCACTGCATCACCCGGTCCGAGGAGCGCTACGGCCCCGGCCGCCGCCCCACCCTGCGCCAGATCGAGAAGGAGGGCTACTACTGGGCCCGCCAGGGCCTGTTCGACCAGGACAGCGCCGCCCGCTATCTGAAAACCTGGCGGGACAGACAGCAGGGCCAGTCCGCCTATATGCAGGTGCTGGGCCTGGGCCAGCGCCGCCCGGTGGCCAGCGAGGAAAAGTACATCTCCGATTGGATGGACAAGGGCTTCCCGCCGGAAACGGTGGCCCTGGCCTACGACAAGACCATATTCTATAAGAAGCAGTTAGAGTGGCGGTATCTCAACGGCATCCTCCGCCGCTGGCACGAAAACGGCTGGCACACCCCGGAGGAGGTCCAGCAGGGCGACGCCGGAAAGCCCGCCCAGCCGTCCCCGAAGCCGGACAAGCCGGATCAGGACAACTCCCGCATGGAAAAATACATGAAGTGGTAATATAAAGCGGTAAAGGAGGGAACCCCATGCCCTACGATGGAAAAATTCTCAGCCGGGCCATGGCCCGCTTTGACGAGGATAAGCAGCGCCGGGCCCGGCAGTTCCGGGAGCGTCAGCAGCAGCTGTTTGCCCGGGAGCCGGAGCTGGCGGACATCGACCGCCGCCTGCGCGGCACCATGAGCCAGATCATCACCAGGGCCCTGAAGGGGGGCCGGGACCCGGTGCCTGCCATCCACGCCATCCGGGACGAGAATCTGGCCCTCCAGCGCCGCCGGGGGGAGCTCCTTACGGCTCTGGGCTATCCTGCCGACTATCTGGAGGAGAAGCCCCGGTGCGCCCGGTGCGGCGACGCCGGGTTCCTGCCGGACGGCTCCATGTGCGCCTGCCTGCGCAGCTACTACGCCCGGGAGCAGATCGCGGAGCTGTCCCACATGCTGGACATCGGCTCCCAGAGCTTCGACACCTTCCGCCTGGACTACTATTCCACGGACCGGGGCGGCCTGCCCCGCTCCCCCCGGGAGGCGGCCCAGCGGAATCTGGAGATCTGCCAGTCCTTCGCCCGGGACTTCCGCCCCGGGAAGCAGAATCTGCTGCTGTTCGGCGCGCCGGGCCTGGGCAAGACGTTTCTGTCCGCCTGCATCGCCCGGGTGGTCAGCGAGGACGGCTTCTCCGTGGTGTACGACACGGCGGGGCATATTTTCTCCCAGTTCGAGGCGGCCAAGTTCCGCCGGGACGACGTGGACGAGCCGGACGAAAGCGTGGAGCGCTGCATGGCCTGCGACCTGCTGATCCTGGACGACCTGGGCACCGAGATGACCACCGCCTTTGTCCAGAGCGCCCTGTACCAGCTGCTCAACGGCCGCCTGCTGGCGGGGAAAAGCACCATCATCAGCACCAACCTGGACCCCGACCAGATTGGCCGCCGCTATTCGGCCCAGATCATGTCCCGGCTGGAGGGAGAGTTTGAGCTTCTGCCCTTCATCGGCCAGGACATCCGCCTTCTGAAGCGGGAGCAATAGAAGTCTCAAGAAATCCTGCACGGCTTACGCCGTGCAGGATTTCACAGCTTGTCAAAAAAGTCTTTTTTGACAAGCTGTGTGCGGTTTTTCAGAAATTAAAAAGTTCTGAAAAACCTGTGATTGCAAACGAAAGACACCCCTGATGGGTTTCTTTCGTAACTATCTTCCTTTCCGATGGCGGAAGATTTCCGAGTTTTTCGACAGTCTCAAGAAATCCTGCGCGGCTCACGCCGTGCAGGATTTCTTTCATGCCTCCAAAACGAATTAACGACCGCAAACGTTACCGCGCTGACCTCCGCACGATGTATCATCTTTCAAAAATCCGCGCCGTCCTTGTGCGAACATCAGCAAATTATTTCGACGCAATAAAGAATCCGTGAATTTTTCGTGAATATCGTAACGAAAATGTAAAGAATTTTTGTACAAAGTGAGAATTGATTTTTTCTGTAAAATAATTATCATATTGGACGGAATGCAAGAGGAGTTGCGTCCTTTTGCTCCAAAACATTATGATGTATGAATAGAGGAGGAGAAAAATGGTTAGCTTTCTGATTTGCCTGGCCTTGCTCATCGGCGGTTATTTCGTCTATGGCAAGGTGGTGGAAAACACCTTCGGGCCGGACGACCGCGAGACCCCCGCTGTGAAGATCAACGACGGCGTGGACTATGTGGTCCTCCCCCAGTGGAAGCTGTTCATGATCCAACTGCTGAACATCGCGGGCCTTGGTCCCATCTTCGGCGCTATGCAGGGTGCTCTGTGGGGCCCCATCGTGTTCCTGTGGATCACCTTTGGTACGATTTTTGCCGGCGCAGTGCATGACTACTTCTCCGGCATGATGAGCGAGCGCAACAACGGCGCTTCCATCTCCGAGATCTCCGGTATCTACCTGGGTGGCTTCATGA
>OGGU01002111.1_pt1 | contig 10470 bp, 19 predicted proteins | sample 1571241 | NCBI WGS metagenome assembly OGGU01 (sample SAMEA2581934, study PRJEB24529) | metagenome | biome: Human gut stool | place: China | collected 2011
GTCCCTGCCAATTTTGCATCCGGGGGTTGGTTTTTGCGATTTTTTGTTTATCTTTGCAGTCGCTTTCGAGCGAATGTTTGAGCTGTGGTGTAATGGTAACACAGCAGATTTTGGTTCTGTCGTTCTGGGTTCGAATCCCGGCAGCTCAACAATACCACCTTGATAATTAAGGTGGTATTTATTTTGTTATATCAAATGTTGTATTATTTGTTCGAGTTTCCCTCTTTGACCGCCTCTTTGAAAAAGGGATGATTGCTCAACATTTCAGCGTTTTCTTGGGCTGAAACTTTGATATATTTCAAAAACGTACTCTCCTTCGTGTGTCCCGTGATCTTCATAATGGCGATGGTCGGGACACCCGCTTTATAGGCGTTCGTGGCGAATGAACGTCGGGCCGTATGCGAAGATACGAGTTTATATTTAGGTGTAACAATTTCGATGTTTCGGCCGCCGACGTTTTTATTGACCATCACTTCTTCAGTAATGCCTGCCAGGCGACATAATTCTTTGATCTGTCCGTTGAGTTTCTGATCGCTGATCGTATCGGTTAGGTCGAAGCCGCCGGAGATAATATCGCGGACTACCGGATGGATCGGAATAATTACCGGGGTTCCGGTCTTTTGGGTTTTGATGGTAATGTATTTGCCTACGTGGGCTTCGCTTAACCGGGAGAAATCAGACACTCGCAGGCCCGTGTAACATCCGATCAGGAACAGTCCGCGAGCTCGTTTCAGCGCGGCGATCTTCTTGTCCATCCAATCCCCGGAAATCAGATTGTCGGGGTTCTGTACGCTTTCGGGCGTGATGGGAAAATTATAGATTTTCTCCAGCTCGTCGGTAGTGAGATAAACGGCGTCGGCGGTGTCCTTCGGGGCTATAAAATCACGGTGTTCTGTACCGCTTCCGGTATGCAACTTATCATATACTTTCGCCTCTTTGTAAATCTGTTTAATGACCTTGACGACGTTCCCGAAATAATTGCGCGAGAACCCTTGCGAATAGAACCACTCCTGGAATTGGTTATAAAAGTCGATGTTGATGTTGTCGAACGTATATCTGTACCTCTTGTGTAGCTCAAATTCCCGCAGTTTATGAAGGACCGTATGGTATATTTTAAGCGTATCAATGCCGCGAACTCCTTTATATCTCGGGATATATCGATATTCGAAATAATCGCAGAAATAGTGTGTTTCATCATCAGCCGTGCTTTCCTCCGTGATTGCCGACAATTTTGCTATTTGTGAGGAAAATTCTTCGGTAGTGGGCGAATGTCGCAGTTCAGTGAAATGTCTGACCGCTTTCTTGCCGATTTCCTCCCACCGGTCGATCTCGTCGTTTATCGGATTCCCGTCAAAATCGGCCGTCACCTTCGCCCGCTTCTTGGTCGCATTCCAGTATTTCACGGGCACACCGACTCCGATACTCTTCTTGTACTGCTTTCCGTACAAGCTGATGAGCATCACGACCGTTGCTTTGGGGCGGTTCTTGTTGGTGATGGTGAAGGTAATCATGGGTTATTTGTCGCTTTCTGTGGATTTATTTTTATGAAATCCGATCGGATTGCCGGGCTTCTTCGCCTGCGGAAGTTTCACTGACAGCGCCCCGATTGCTTGGTAGATGTTATCGAGTTCCTGACGCATATCCTCCGACAGATCGCTGACCGCTTCGGCATTGTCTGCATCAGCTCGTTCCAGTAATGCCAATTTCACCCGAATTTCGGCCAATTCTGCCGTGATTTGGGTTGTGGTGGTGATGTAGTTGCGCATTGCTACGAAAGCCCGCATAATGGCGATATTTGCATTAATGGCTATGTCGCTATTCAATAATCCGGATAACATTGCGACACCTTGTTCGGTAAATGCATACGGCATTTTACGGATTCCACCCCAACTTGATATCACAAATTGTGATTTCAAGTTTGCAAACTCTTGATTGGTAAGTTGAAACATAAAATCGGAAGGGAATCGTTTGCTGTTACGTTTTACTGCCTGATTTAATGCGCTTGTCGTTACTTGGTAGAGTTCGGCCAAATCACGATCCAGCATTACCCGCTGGCCTCGGATCTCGTATATCTTGCTTTGGATGGGTTGCGGTTCTTTCATTCGGGGCTATTTTGTTAGGTGTGATCGTTTCTCGTTATCGGTCTTTCGTAAGTTCGGAAATCAAGGCTTCTTTGTCCCGGATGATTTGCCGGAGGAGTTCGTTTTCCCGTTTCCGGAATTCGTATTCCGTATATTCCGCCAACGTAAAGATCGGTTGCTCGTTATAGAAATAGGAGACACTTTCACCCATAGCAGCGGCGATACGTTCCAACGTTCCGGTTTTGATATTATTGGTGGATAAAATTTGGCTTAAATTCTGTTTGCTCTCCCCGATGGCATCGGCGATCTGTTGAAAGGTAAAGCCTTTCGCCCGGATTTTTTTGCGCAGATGGGCCCCCGTCATTTCAGTAGATTTTTCTCGTTGTGTTCTATGGCCTTGAATTTCTTGTCCGCCTCGATCGCGTTGAGGTGGTGCAACTGTTCGGTGGCGATCCGGTAGAGCATACGGAACCGATCGGATTTGCTGACCTCGCGTTTCAACAACTCGGCATTCAATGATTCCAAGTTCGAAAGGACGACCAATTCGTTGATACTGGCAGTGTCCCTGACATTCATGCCTTGTGCCGCATAGGTGGGGTTGGCTTCGCGCCATTGTTTCGCCGTGCATCCCCACAAAGCGAGGTTCAGCATGTCGGCTTCGTCGGCATAGGCATATAGAGCTTGCTCGACATTGACTTTCGGAATGACGAACGATTTAACCGCATCGGTGTGCAGGGTATAGTTGACCTTGCTCAATATCCGTTTGACATTCCATTCGCCCAGCATCGGATGGGATTCGGCCTCTTTCAGACGCTGGTATTCCTTGATGAGATAAAGTTTGAATGCGGGGCTTAACCATGTGCCGAACTCGAAAGCGATGTCTTTGTGGGCGTATGTACCCCCATAACGCCCCGGTTTGGAGATGATGCCTATGGCATTGGTTTTCTCAATCCATTGTTTTGGAGTAAGCGTAAAACTGTTGAGGCCGGATGAATTTCTAAAGGCATCGAATTCGATGCCTTTGAAATCGGGATTGTTGATGTGTTCCCATAATCCGAGGAATTCAATAGTGCTTCGCAGGCGCATCCAGTTTTGGATGATGTAGTTGGTCCGCTCCTTATCCCGGAAATGGGCCATATCGGTAAGGCAGATGTAATCGTCACGGTCTTTCTGCTCCGAGATCGTGATTTCAACGTCGTTGACAAGGATTTTCTTGGTGGGGGCCATTATGATTTGCTTTTTAATGACATTCTACGGGCGAGATTGACAAGTTGGCTGATGATGACGGCCGAAATCAACAATGCCGCAGGGATGGCAAGAAGCATGATCCACCAGGTGTTCGACCAGTTCATAGCTTTGATAGCTCCGAGAGCAAGGAGAACCAGCGCGTAAAACGGGTATACTTTCCACTTATCCTGTTTTAATAAAAATGCGATAGCCCCGATTTCACAACCCAAAATAGTCCAATAAATAATTCCGATAATCATAAGCATTATCTTGCTTGGTTATACCAATAGTTTCTTGATATTTCATCATGCATCTCGTCCCATTCACCCATATCATCATAGTTTATCTTCAACATCATCAACCCGCCGATAAGTATGGCGTAGGCTACTTTATGGCCGGGTTTCATATTTCCCAATTGTTTTTATAAGGATTATAAATCTTGTTTTCTTTTGTATCTATAACAAGCGAATCCGACTTAATATATCGTGGTGGTGTAGTCTTTATAACATACCATACACATAATGCCGCTGTCCATAATAGGATGGCGATAATTGCGACTATTTTCCAAAATCGGTCTTTCATACTATGGCATTTGAGGTGTAAGTTCACCTGATTTGTGAGCGGATAAAATTGATTCGTAAATTAAATTAACAGCGCAGTCAATCGCGTTTGTCTGATGTCTGATTTCATTGCTGCTGATGCGATCTGTTATTTCCCCGCGAATACATCCAAAAAAAACAGAGTTTGGAGTGTAACTACCTGCATCGTATAATGAAACGGCGGTTTTTATAACTTGCGGAAAAAGTGCATGCGCCTTTTTGCGGGAAGAGGTTACAACGTACAGTACGCGCAAGAGCGTATATAGCGCCTCTCCTTTATGGTTTGCATTCGGAAGTCCGTCAAAGGTAACGGTCATAAACTCCGACTGATCTACTGAGTGAAGATAATCGGGGACCTGAAAATTGGCGGTAGCTTCCGGAAGAGAGTAAGGCATGATGAGTAAACTGACAAACGTTGCCAAGAATGCGATCAGGATCGGAATTGATCCTGCAACATACCAGACGGCAGCCATGTTGTACGCAGAGGCAACGAACGCAGATATAAATATGAGCAGGCAGAAAATTCCGCCTGAAATCAATTTATATCGCACACTACGTTCTTTCCAGTAGAGGGATAAAACTCCGTATGCGATAATACCGCCGATGAAGAAAGAGAGCGCTGTCATATTTGGTCTTTATTAAAATAGTTCGGCCTGCTCCCATTCATGCGCCCACCAGGTAAATTCCGGATTTAAGCGCCGGGAGAATGCGTTGATCAAATTCCGTCGATTGCGACTTATCCGACATGCTTGCTGTTGACGTTTGAGGAAGCTGTCGAGGAGTTTTTTGCACTCTCCAATTCCATTTGGAGCCGTGCGTTTTCTCGGAGAAGTTCTTCGATCTTCCGGTCCTTTTCTTGCAAATAAGTTATCAGAAATTCATTTTTTCCGGCAAGGGAAAGAATGTCGGCATCTGTTGAGGGAGTTCCCTTTAACATTTCACCTTTGCCGGTCAAGAGCCATTCAATATTCAAATTTGGGAATTCAATAATAATGTTATTTATAGTGTCGGGCTGAAAGGATTTTCGCATCGCACCTAAATAGCCTTTAGACAATCCAACACGCTCGCAAAATACAGATTGAGGAATCTTACTATCTTTCAAATATTTTGCAATTCTCTCTTTTACAGTGTTATACATATAAATATGTATTTATTATAAATAATAAGATTATTTTTATTTGCAAATAAAATAGCAATGTTATATATTTGCATTATGTTTAACAAATGTAGTACCCAAATATAATTAAAATCATGGATAGCGCAAAAAATCCCCCGGTTATGGCTTTGCCTTTCGAAATGGGATATGTAAGGAAAACTTTGCCCGTATTCCGGGTCGGGATGTGGGCGAGGGATGCCAATGGGGTGATCTGTTACATTGCCCAGGACCTTCCGGCGGAAAATGCCTGGTCGGCTGTGGGGCGGATGATGCTGCATTTAAGGGCAACAGATCCGAGAATCAGCATCCGTCCCGATGGTATTTCCGTGATTCGCATTCCTGGCGAACGCACGACACAGCCCAATGACGGGGAAATAATTCAGTAACAAAATAGGACATGGAGACGAATCAGATGAACAAGGAGGTAGAAATAGGCATGATTCCGTTCACGTGGCGTGACGTGCTGAAAACCTTCGAGCCCGGAGATGAAAAGAAGTATCCCGCGCTTTCGACGACGACGCTTTCGACGATACGAGGGGCTATTTTCCGCTACCAGACTAATACGGAGATGCAGTTCACGACGAGCGTGGATGAAGAAGGGTATATTCATATCAGAAGGATCAAATAAAATGACTGAACGGAGTAGACCGATTGCAGGAGGATCGGATACGGAAATGAATGCAGCGGCTATTTTCAGCCATGTATCCCGGCTTGAAGCGAAATGCGAACAGTTGATGGCAATCCTCCAAGACAAGGAGACGAGTTGCGTAGATGCCTCGCGCTTCTATGCTGTGGCATTAACTACCGAAGAGGTGGCGAGACTTCACGGAGTATCGACTGCCCGGGTCAGGGATTATGCCAGCAGGGGATTGATCGAACTGCACCCCAACTCGACGGATGCAAAATTGCTGTTTCGTGCGAGTACGGTGTTGACGCTGGATTTTTCCAAATTGAAAAAAGAAAAATCCTATTTGAAACGTGGGTAATAAGGCCAAATCCGGAGAATGCCGGAATGGATTGAAGGGCGAATATGCCCGGAATGTCGATCACATAGGAACAGACTTTTTAAGATGGTAAAACGTGGATATGTCAAAGTGCCGAGGAGTGTGTTTGAGTCCGAGGAATGGGCAAAAAAACGCCGTTTTTCCCGTTTCGAGGCGATGATGTCGCTCTATGAACAGGCGGCCTATACCGACGGGCGGTTAATGCATGTTCGCGGGGTGGATGTTCTGCTTCGGCGCGGACAGATGGTTGTTTCCATACGAAGCCTTGCGGCTCTTTGGGGGTGGAGCAAATCGTCCGTGGATCGGTTCCTGAAAAAAATGCGGGATGAAAAGCGGGATGATCTGCGCATAGATATAAATATGGTTTCCGGGACAGCATATTTAATTGTAACTGTTTGTGAATCGTATAATTATGAAGATGTTCCAACGATGTGTGGGACAGTATCCGGCGGCGGGACAGCAACCGGGACAGAGGGTGATGCAGTAGGCGGGACAGCAACCGGGACAGCAACCGGGACAGATGAAAAATGCGCAAGTGATTCTATACGTGAATATTGCGAATGTAACGATTCGGAAATCGGGACAGCAACCGGGACAGAGGGTGACGCGGTAGGCGGGACAGAGGGTGACGCGGTGAGCGGGACATATACTTCTTATAGAAAGAAGGATAGTAAGAAAGATAAGAAAGAAAAGAAAGAAATACCACACACACAGTTGTTAAGAGACTTTAAAAACGCGTGCGCGCGTGCGGATACTCGCGAGGCGGCTTTCGCCTGCTTCAAGGAGTTGCTGGATCGGGGATTTTTCGATTCCGAGGAAAGCGCAATGCTCCCCGACGAATACAAACTGCTTGCATGGCTCTGGCTTTACTATCCGGCGCTCCAGCGCAAGTTCGATGCGCCGCTGATTGCATGGCAGGCCCGGAAGATTATCGAAGACTACGGCGGCCCGGACAAGGACATCAGCCGGGTGATCGAGCGGATGGCGAACACAAAGGGCATCGAAACAAAATACAACTCTTTCTATTCCACGCTTCGCCAATGGTTAAAGTCGGATTTTGTGAGGAAAGAACGGGAAGCGCAAAACAAAAACTGACATGAAATACATGGAATTTTCTTTCGAACTGCGGCCGAAGGGCATCTACATCGAAGCCGGCTACCAGCGGTTCATGGTCGGGTATTCCGAGCAGGGATCGCTCCAATATGAACCCGCGGTGCGCTGGTGCCGGGATCAGGCAGGGACACTGCCGACACTCGAACAGGCACTCGTGTTGTGCGAACACCGGGCCGAGATTAACGATGCGCTGAAGGCGGCCGGGCAGCAGTTGATCGGCGATTATCACTTTTGGACCCGGCGCCGGCACGCCGTATTGTCCGGGTCGGTGTACGATGTCAGTATGCGCAACGGCAACATCGACCGCAGTAGCAAGGAGTATTACAATGCAGCCCGGGCAATTACGACGGCATAAAGCAGTACGACATGAAAAAGACGGAAGATTTCGATTTTGAAAAGGCGAAGGCCGGGGCAGCTCTGACAACACGCGCTGGCTATCCTGCAACGGTATACACCTTCTGCCGGCGGTTTCCGGCCTATCCGATTGTCGGAGTGATTCATTTTCCGGCTTACGATTTCGTGGCGACATGGACGCCGAAAGGCCGTGCGACAAAGTTGGAGCAGCCGCATGATAACGATCTGATGCTTTGCACTAAATAAACCAAACAACATGAATAACACGGTTAAAAAATGTACGGTCTGCGGAAGTAATTACACGCTGGATCACTTTAGGCGAACGGCACTGTCCTCCGATGGTTATGCCAATATCTGCAAAGCGTGCGCAAAAACACGCAGGAGTAATAAGCAAATGAAGATTACGGGGGGGGGCAATCCGGAATTAGCAAGGTTTCAACCTCGCGAACTCATTGAGGAGTTAAAAGCCAGAGGTTACTCTGGTAAGTTGACTATAATACGGGAAATTCAACTTTGACTTTTGCAACCATGAACAAAGAGATTAAAATATCGATCAAGAACCGCTGGACAGGTTCTATCCTTTTCGAGTATTCGAGCGTTGACAATACGCTTGCCAAAACGGTAACGGAGGCCTTGAAAGGCGACGCCAACCTGCGCGACGCCGACCTGCGCGGCGCCTACCTGCGCGGCGCCTACCTGCGCGGCGCCGACCTGCGCGGCGCCAACCTGCGCGGCGCCGACCTGTGCGGCGTCCGAGGTGCATACATAGCCTGTCCTACCGACGGCAGCTTTATCGGCTGGAAGAAGGCTTCGGGATATATCGTGAAGCTGCAAATCCCGGAAGATGCCCGCCGCAGCTCTGCTGGAGGCGAAAAATGTCGCTGCGACAAAGCCTATGTGGTGGAGATTCAAAATGCTGATGGAACCAAAGCCGACATCGAGACAGTTCATTCGAACCATGATGCGAACTTCGTGTATACGGTCGGCGCTACCGTCGAGGTCTCCGACTTTGACGGTGACCGCTGGAACGAATGTGCTCCGGGTATCCACTTCTTCATCGACCGCCGGGCGGCCGTGGAGTATTAACGGGAGACGCTATGAAAGTCATCGTCACCTTTTCGGGCGGGAAAGACAGCCTTGCAGCGCTGTTGTGGACCCGGGAACATATCACCAAGAATTTCACGACCGTATTCTGCGATACGGGCTGGGAGCATCCGCTGACCTACGAATATATCAACCGCATCGCCGACAAGCTGCACCTCGACCTGGTAACATTGAAGTCGAAGAAGTGCGACGGGATGGTCGATCTCGCGCGACAAAAAAAAGCGTTGGCCCTCGACGCTGGCGCGGTTCTGCACGGTAGAACTCAAAACCAATCCGACGATCGATTACGTGCTGGACGAAGTTCAGGACAATATGCTGATGATTCAAGGCATCCGGGCGGCAGAATCGGCCAGCCGTGCCAAGATGTCGGCACAATGTACGTACTTCAAGTACTATTTCGAGCCTTACGGTTACGACAAAAACGGCAAGCCGAAAAAGCACACTTACCGGAGTAAGGATGTCCGGGCGTTCCGGGAAAAGTTCGCCGACGATCTTTTGCGTCCCGTGTTCGATTGGTCGGCGCAGCAGGTGATCGATTCCATTCTCGCCGCCGGGTTGGAGCCGAACCCGCTCTACCGGATGGGCTATAAGCGTGTTGGCTGCTGGCCCTGCGTGATGGCGAATCAGTGGGACATCCTGAACATCGCCCGGCAGGCTCCGGAGCGGATCGACTACATTGCCAAGATTGAGCAGGAATTGCAATGCGGGGGCCGATTGCGTTCGGAGTTTTTCGGGCCGGACAAGATACCCGCCCATGCAATCACCAGCGGTAACAAATACCCAGACATCCGTGATGTCGTGCGCTATGTCGAGTGGCAGAACGCCACGGGCAGTTTGTTCGACGACGACACGGCAACGAGCTGCATGAGTTATTACGGACTATGCGAATGACCATGACCCACGCCTCCCTTTTCAGCGGCATCGGCGGTTTTGATCTGGCTGCCGAGTGGGCGGGCTGGACGAACTCCTTCAACTGCGAGATAGACCCTTTTTGTCGAAAAATCCTCAAATACCATTTTCCAGATGCAGAACAATACGGAGACATACGAACAGCAGACTTTGCCGTTTGGCGAGACCGCATCGACGTGCTCACAGGCGGTTTCCCCTGCCAGCCGTTCAGTCTCGCAGGCAAGCGCAAGGGCAATCCCGAACAAATCGCGCTTTTGCAGAAGATCGAGCGCGAACGTACACAACGGGAAAAGGATGCCAATGATGGCCGGTTGGATGTATACATTCATGTGGAAGATATTAAGTACAAAGTCGTTTGTGAGTTCACGTGCATTTGCGGAAATAAAATTCAGGCGAGGGGCATTAATTATACTGACGTTTGGGAAGATTTGGAATGCCCGGTTTATGAGGATGGGCCAATCATCTGCGATAAATGCTACCGGGAGTATGAGATTGATGGTTTACATGCAAAGTTGATTAAACGATGAAACCGGTAACATTAGGTATTCAATGGGCCGAATTGTTCGGAGAGCATAAAGCCGATATGTCGGATAAATTATGCCGTGAACGCTGGGAAGCATGGAAAAAGTTGAGTTGCGATAGCGGTTATTCCGAAAGTGTCGAGTGGTGGAGCACCCCCGAGGAACATTGTCTTAATTGTGAACATTGCGATGGGGATTGGTGCCTATTTCAGTCGCTCCCTTGCACGGTGAATCCAATAACGACATTCTCGAACAATGACATCGGTTTGGCTTGTATGGGAGCAGGTTTTCGCAATAAACAAATGCAATTTGAATTGAAATGAAAACACGCCTACTGAAACGACTGCGGGAAGAGGCTCGTATGCACTATTCACCTATGTTTTTGCGCGAGTTTGCATTGTC
>OGGU01002116.1_pt1 | contig 10450 bp, 6 predicted proteins | sample 1571241 | NCBI WGS metagenome assembly OGGU01 (sample SAMEA2581934, study PRJEB24529) | metagenome | biome: Human gut stool | place: China | collected 2011
GGCATCGCCGTTATCCAAAAAGGTAAAGTTCCCGGCTTCAAACCGCAGGCAGAGCGACATATCATTTGTTGCATCGTCACTGCCCGCCGTATCGGCATCCACACCGGGCAGCAGCACGGTCAATGTGCCGGTGCCGATGGTGTACTGCTGGCCGGTATAGGCAGTTTCCACCGGTACGCCGCATTCCTGGGCGGTTTGCAGGGTGCGCTGGGTCTGGCCGGTCACGTCAGTTTCGCTCAGGTCGGGGGTCAGCAGGGTCTGCACATCAAAGTTCTGTAAAACGGCCTGCATGCCGCCCACATGGTCGGCATGGGGGTGGGTCATCACCAACAGGTCCAACTGGCTTACGCCATAGCTACGCAGGTCCTGCACAAGGTTCTGCCGGGCATCCTTGGGGCCTGCATCAATCAGGCAGGCCGCACCGTTCTGCAAAATCAGCACGGCATCCCCCTGCCCCACATCCAGGAACACCACTTCGGTTTCCCCCTCCGGCAGCGGGGCTGTGGTTTCGCTCTGGCTGGGTTCCAGGCCAACCCATTGGTAAATCTGGTCCCAGCTGGGCACAAAACCGTTGCCGCCGTAATTTTCGACCACATACAAGGCAACGGCGATGAGAACAGCGGCCACAATGGTCCACACCTGGGGGCGGCGGTAGGAATGGCGGCAATACCTGCGCCGCCGGTATTTACTCACCCTGGCCCAGCTGGCGTTCCTGCCACTGGGCGCGGGTCAGCAAAACGGCACGGGGCTTGGCGCCCTCATAGGGGCCGATAATCTTTTCCTGTTCCATCTGGTCCATGATGCGGGCCGCACGGGCATAGCCCAGCTTGCAGCGGCGCTGCAAAAGGCTGGTGCTGGCCTGTCCGGCCTCAATAACGCACTCAACGGCCTGCTCAAACATGGCGTCCAGTGCACCGCCGCCGTCTCCGTCATCGTCGCCGCCCTTCTTGCTGCCCTTTTCGGCAACGGCGCGGCGCTCCATTTCGGCAATCATTTCTTCATCGTACTGGGCGGTGGAGGTGGACTTGATAAAGCTCAGCACCGCGCCGATCTCCTCATCGGTCACGAAGGTACCCTGCACACGCACAGGCTTGGACGCGCCGACGGGCAGGAAGAGCATATCACCGTTGCCCAGCAGCTTCTCGGCACCGCCGCTGTCCAGAATGGTGCGGCTGTCCACCTGACTGGACACCGCAAAGGCGATGCGGCTGGGGATGTTGGCCTTGATCAGGCCGGTGATCACGTCCACGCTGGGGCGCTGGGTGGCAACGATCAGGTGCATACCGGCGGCACGGGCTTTCTGGGCGATGCGGCAGATGGAATCCTCCACATCCTTGCCCACCACCATCATCAAATCGGCCAACTCATCGATGATAATGGCGATGTAGGGCATCTTTTCCAGCTCCGGCTGCTCGGCAGCCAGCTTGTTGAAGGACTTGATATCGCGCACATTGTTCTCCGCAAACAGGCGGTAGCGGCGCTCCATCTCCTGCACCGCGCTGCCCAGTGCACCGGCGGCCTTGCGGGGCTCGGTGACAACGGGCATCAGCAGGTGGGGGATGCCGTTATACTCGGCCAGCTCCACCACCTTGGGGTCGATGAGCAGCAGCTTCACGTCCTCCGGGCTGGAGCGGAACAGCAGGCTCATGATGATGCTGTTCACGCACACGGATTTACCGCTGCCGGTGCTGCCCGCGATGAGCAGGTGGGGCATCTTGCACAGGTCGGTCACCTGCGCCACACCGGCAATGTCCTTGCCAAGGGCGATGCCCAGCGGCGAGGTCATGCGCAGAAAACTCTGGCTCTCAAAGATGCTGCGGATGGAAACGGCGGTCTTTTTGTGGTTGGGCACCTCGATGCCCACGGCGGGCTTGCCGGGGATGGGGGCTTCCATACGCACGTCTGCCACCGCGAGGTTCAGGGCGATATCGTCCGCCAGCGAGGTGATGCGGCTGATCTTCACGCCCGCCATGGGCTGCAGTTCGTACCGGGTGACAGAGGGCCCGCGGGAGATATCCAGCACCCGGGTGCGCACGCCGAAGCTTTCCAGCGTGTCCACCAGCTTCTGAGCGTTGGCCTTCAGCTCCTCCTGCGCGCCGGGGTCGCTCTCCTCCTGCGTTTTTTCAAACAGCTCGATGGGCGGGTACTGGTACTCGTAGCGGTCCACCGGCTCGGTCTCCTCGGCGGGGGCGGTGGCGGCCGCCTGCTCCGAGACGGCGGGCTTTTCCATGGCCGCAGCCACCAGCGAGTTGATGTCCTTTTCCTCCACCGGCTCGGCGGTGATGCTGATCCAGCCGTCCTCGTCCGGCGCAGAGCGGAACGCCACGGCGTTCTCGGCGCTCACCCGGGGCACAGCGGGCTGGATAGGCGCAGCCTCCGGCTGCGTGGGCATCTGCGGCTGCACCACCGGCGCTGTCGGCTGGACGATGGGAGCATCAAAAGCGGGGGCAGGGGAAGGCTCTTCCGGCTGCACGGCGTCCCTGGTAAAGAAATCTGCCGCAGCGGTGACTACCGGGTCTGCCACGATGGGCGGCTGTGTGGGCTTGGGCGCAGGGCGCAGCGGGTCCTGCCCGAAGGTGCCGCCCGGCCCGACGATCAGCGGCTCAATGGGCTCGCTGCCGCCCTCGGAGAGGGCGGTGTGGTCGGGGCCAAGGTCTACGTCAAAGGCCGCGCGGGGATGGGCAACGCTGACCCGCACCGGGGTGATGGGCGGCGCGGCAGGCTCCGGCTGGGCAGGGGCTGCGGGCGCAGCCTCAGTTTCGGCAGCGTCTGCCTCCATCTCCTGCGTTACCTTGTGTCCCCAGCGCAGCACGCCGGACATCCAGTCCGGCACCCCCAGATGCAGCCCGGCAGGCTCGTCCTCCTCGTCCAGCGGCTCGTCCTCGGTTTCGTCGTATTCCTCATCGATCTCCCGCTCTGCCTGCCGGATGGAGGTGCGCTCGGCGCGGCGGGCAGCGCGCTGCTCTGCAAAGGCAGCGCCGCGGGCGTGGATACCGCCGGTGACGGCACACAGCCAGACCCAGACCTCGGCGGGGGTGACATCAAAAATGTACAGACTGCCGCACAGCAAGAGCACGACCATGATGAGATTTGCTGCCGGACGTCCGCACAGCAAAAGCAGCACGCCGCCCAGCACAAAGCCTATTGCGCCGCCGGAGAGCCATGCATTGACGCCATTGGCGTAGCAGGCGGAAAGCATTTGCAGCGCCGACAGCCCCTGCGGCTGGATATCGGAAAACACGATGACTGTGCCGCAGACAAAGATAAGTCCCAGCACCAGCTTGAGGATGCGGGACAGCAGCTCCTCGCCCCGGGTGTACAAAACGGCCAGACAGCACACGGCTGCACCCAGCACAAAGCTGCCGCAGCCGAACAGCCCGAACAGCACATCATGGAGCACCCGCCATACGGAATCGCCCTGCACAAAGGCCAGCACCATCAGCAGCAGGCCGCCGAACAGGGTGCCAAGCCCTGCCGGAAGCCGCTGCTCTGCCTTTTTACGGCGGGCAGCAGTACGCCGTTTCGTTGATTTTCGTTTTTTCGTTGCCATTCTACTCTGTTCCCCAACTTCCCATAGACACAATAATTGATTCTACTATTGTACCACGCAAGGGCAAAAATGGCAAACCATAATGTTGTTTTTGCTGAGGAAAATGGAACGAACCCAGCTCCTCTCGTGAAAAGGCGTTTGGAGCGCTCCGCAGAGCGCGACAAACGCGAAATAAAAAATAATTTTTCCGCTGTTCCTGCGCAAAGCGAACGCGGAGCGCAGTTCAAATCGTCCGGCGGGGGAGACGCAAGGCCTTACCCCCGTTCGATCTCCCCGTACAGCCACGCCAGCGCATCCGAAAGACCGCCCAGCTCGTCGATGAGCTTTTCCTTTACGGCGCGGCGTCCGTCCAGCACCGTGCCCATGTCCATGACCAGTTCCCCGGTGTGGAGCATCAGCTGGGTGTAGCGCTTTTCCGGCATGCCGCTGTGGGCGGCCACAAAGCCGGTGATGCGCTGCTGCATCTGCTCAAAGCAGTGCATGGTCTGCGGCACGCCTAAGATCAGCCCGGAGTGCCGCACCGGGTGCACCGTCATGGTGGCGGTGGGGACGATGAAGCTGTGCCGCGCGCTGACCGCCAGCGGGATGCCAATGGAGTGCCCGCCGCCCAGCACCAGCGTGGCGCTGGGCTTGGAGATGCTGGCGATCAGCTCTGCCAGCGCAAGGCCGGCCTCCACATCGCCGCCCACCGTGTTCAGCAGCACCAGCAGCCCCTCGATGCGGGGGTCCTCCTGCACCGCCACCAGCTGGGGGATGACGTGCTCGTACTTGGTGGTCTTTTGCCCTTGCGGCGCTTCAGTGTGCCCTTCGATCTGGCCGATGACGGTCAGGCAGTGGATGACATGACCGCCCCGGCTCAGGGTGACCGTGCCCAGATCCTCGATATCCTCTTTTTCCATCCGGTGCTGCTCTGCGGGGGTGTCTTTTGCCGTATCCATGCGCGTTCTCCTTCCGTAGCAGGGTCTTTGTGGGGTCAGTATCCCCCGGCTGCCGGGGAAGTATGCAGGAGCGCGAATACAAAAAACTTTGTGAATTTTTTGCTTTTTTACAAATAGGTATTTGACATTCGCCTTTCATGCTGTATACTTTAAATAATATAACAGGATAAAACGGAACATCTCTCTGCGCGCAAAGAAGCCCCTTGCATGGCGGCAGAAGCTGCAGCGCGTTGGGCAGAAAGGAGAATTTTGCTATGAACACCCCCCAGAAAGCATCGATCCCTGTGATCAAGCGTCTCCCCAAATATTACCGGTATCTGCGCTCCCTGCAGGCCGATGGCATTACCAGCATCTCCTCCCGGGAGCTGGCTTCTCAGATGGGCACCACTGCCTCGCAGGTGCGGCAGGATTTTAACTGCATCGGTGACGTGAACGGACGGCAGGGCATCGGCTACTCGGTGGAGAACCTGCTTTCCATTCTGGAAAGCCTGCTGTTCGGCAACGGCGACCGTCTGCCCACCATTCTGATCGGCTGCGGCCGTCTGGGCAAGGCGGTGAGCCGCTTTATCACCACCGATACCAACGGTTACAAGCTGATCGCGGCCTTTGACGTGGCCGAGAACGAGGTGGGCAAGGAGATCAGCGGCATCCGCATCCGGCACATTGACGAGCTGGAGGCCTTCTGCGAGGAAAACAAGCCCAAGGTGGCGGTGCTCTGCGTCCCCCGTGATGGTGCACAGCAGGTCAGCGGACGGCTGGTGGATCTGGGCATCGAGGGCTTCTGGAACTTCTCCCACTATGACCTGTCGGTGTCGTACCCCAATGTGGTGGTGGAAAACGTCCATCTGGGCGACAGCCTGATGAGCTTGGGCTACCGTCTGCGCAATCAGGAGTGACGGCATGGCAAAATTGTATTTCCGCTACGGTGCCATGAACAGCGGCAAGAGCACGGCGCTGATGCAGGTGGCACACAACTACGAAGAGCAGGGCATGAAGGTGCTCATTTTGAAGCCGCAGGTGGATACCAAGGGCGGCGGGGAGCTGGTGAGCCGTTTGGGCGTGCGCCGCAAGGCAGACCTGCTGATCCCGCCGGAGCTGGACGTGTTCGAAGCCGTGAAGGCGGCAAACGCTGCTTCCGGGCCGCTGGCCTGTGTGCTGTGCGACGAGAGCCAGTTCTTTACCCCGGAGCAGGCCGAGCAGCTGTTCATGATCACGGTAGATCTGAACATCCCAGTGATCTGCTACGGTCTGCGGGCAGATTTTTCCCTCAAGGGCTTCCCGGGTTCTACCCGTCTGCTGGAGCTGGCGCACACCATCGAGGAGATGAAAACCATCTGCACCTGCGGGCGCAAGGCCATCTGCAACTGCCGCAAGGTGAACGGACGGTTCGTCTTTGAGGGCGAGCAGGTAGCCATCGACCTTGAAAACGATGTGCAGTATGTCAGCATGTGCCCCCAGTGTTACTTCAAGGCACGGCGGGCGTTCTACGCTGCAAAGAAAAACTGAGAGCGTTCTATATATGGATATAAGCCGCTGTACCGCGCCGGGTGCAGCGGCTTTTTTGCGTGATTTGCGGAAGAGCTACCCCCCTCAGTCTCGCTACACTCGCCAGAGTCTCCAACAGGCTGTATACAGACTGATATATCAATTTGTTGCATTTTGTGAGAGAAACTGATATATCAACCTGACGGAATTCGCACGTTTTTTGCACTATTGATATATCAGTTCAGACCGGGCGGTTACTTGCCGGAGGGGAGCGGGAATGGGAGAAGAAGGAAGCAGAGGAGAACGGCAGCGCACAAAAAATTACAGGCGAAACGGTAAATGTAACAGGAATTATTGAGATTTTTGCTGTTCTGCCCTTGTTGCATCCCAGATTTTTATGCAAGTCATTGAAGTATACAAGTTGCACAGTTTTTCAGCGCAAGTTTATTCATTTCGGCAAGGACGTCGAATCTCTTTCAAAAACAAGAGCAATATTTGTACGTTTTCATCATGTATCACTGTAAATTGCATCTTTCTTTTTTTGGTGGCTTTTGTTATCATAATTGTATACAAGGGGGCATGTGCAGACCCCCTGCATGAAGATGTTTTCTATTAGGAGGAGAACAAAAATGAGCAAGGCAATTTCTCGTCGTAACTTCCTGATGGCTACCGGCGCTGTCGGTGCTGCAGGTCTGCTGGCTGCCTGCGGCAGCAAGCCCGCTGCTTCTTCCACCGCTTCTTCCGCTGCTTCTCAGGCCCCCGCTGCTTCCGCAGACGAGAGCCTGGCCCTGTCTGACGGCCCTGTCAGCCTGAGCATCAGCTGGTGGGGCGGCGACAGCCGTCACGCTGCTTACCAGAGCGCTCTGGAGGCTTTCCAGGCTGAGCACTCCAACATCACCGTGGAGCCCACCTTCGCCGCATGGTCCGGCTGGGAAGAGAAGATGGCTGCTGCCTTCATCGCAGGCAACGCTCAGGATGTCTGCCAGGTGAACTGGAACTGGCTGTACAACTACTCTGCCGACGGCAGCAAGTTCGTGGATCTGAACACCACCTCCAAGTTCATCGACCTGACCCAGTGGGATTCCGCTGCTATGGACGCTTGCTATGTGGCCAACAGCCAGCAGTGCGTGCCCGTCTCCATGACCGGCCGTATCTTCTACTGGAACATGACCACCTTTAATAAGGCTGGCATCACCGAGGTTCCCAAGTCTCTGGACGATCTGATGGCTGCCGGTAAGGCTTTCCAGGAGAAGCTGGGCGACGATTACTACCCCATGCACCTGGGCGCATACGACCGTATGATCCTGATGGTGTTCTACCTCGAGTCCAAGTACGGCAAGGACTGGGCAGATCCCGTTACCTCCACCCTGAACTACACCGAGGAGGAGATCGCTGAGGGTCTGGCCTTCATCAAGAGCCTGGTGGACAACCACGTCATGATGAACCTGAAGACCTACTACTCTGCAAACTCCGATACCGCTACCCACCAGTCCAATGAGTGGATCACCGGTAAGATCGCAGGCATCTTCGAGTGGGATTCCGCTGCAAGCAAGTACTCCTCCGCTCTGGACGACAGCAATAAGGACGGCTTCACCGTCGGCGAGGAGATCAAGTTCGGCGATAACAACGGCGGCTTCTCCAAGGTGTCCATGGGTCTGGCTATCACCAAGACCTGCAAGAACGTTGCCGAGGCTGCTACCCTGATCAACTTCCTGCTGAACGAGGAGAAGGGTGCTTCCATCATGGGTTCTGAGTGCGGCATCCCCGCTTCCAAGGCTGGCCTGAAGTTCGCGCAGGACGCCGGCGCTGTCAAGAGCCTGGTTGCAGAGGCTAACGCCAAGGTCATGGCATTCACCACCAACAAGCTGGATCCCCTGTTCGAGAACAACGACCTGAAGGCTTCCGGCACCGGCATCTATCAGGAAGTGTTCGATAACATCGACTACGGCGATCAGACCCCTGAAGAGGCTGTCGAGACTCTGCTGGACGGCATGGAGTCTGTTGGCTACACCATCGGCTAAGCTTACCTCTCTCTGACAGCGGTCAGAACCGGATATTCAGTATCTGAAATAAATAAGGGCATCTGCCGCCCGTACGACAGATGCCCTTGTTTTATCGGTGAATGGTTATCAAACCTTGAATGAATTGTTGCCGGTCTGTGACCTGCTGCACTGTCTGCTTCAAATCCTGTAAAAGGAGGACTTCGGATGAAAAAAAGTAATGCGCCCGCCGGCGCACGAACTCCGTTTCAGAAATGGGTCGATAAGTATCAGGGTCTGTTTTATCTGATCCCCTGGATCATCGGCTTTCTCGTCTTTAAGGCGTTTCCCTTCGGTCAGTCGCTGTACTACAGCTTCACCGATATGAACTTCTTCAAGGACGGCACCAGTTTTGTTGGTCTGGCCAACTACATTACCGCATTCCACACCAGAAAGATCACCAAGGCGCTGATCATCACCTTCAAGTACGCCTTTATCACCGTGCCCCTGAAGCTGATCTTCGCGCTGTTCATCGCCTACATCCTGAACTTCAAGATCGCCTGCGTGAACCTGTTCCGCACCGTGTACTACATCCCCTCCATTCTGGGCGGCTCTGTGGCTATCGCCGTGCTGTGGAAGGCTGTGTTCAGCGTGGACGGTCTGCTGAACACCGTGGTGCGCGCTGTCACCTTTGGTGCGGTGCAGGGCCCCGAATGGCTGTCTGACCCCAACTACGCGCTGTGGATCATCTGCTTTTTGCGTATATGGCAGTTCGGTTCCGCCATGGTGCTGTTCCTTGCTGCACTGAAGGGCGTGCCCGCAGACCTGTACGAGGCTGCTACCATCGACGGCGCCGGCAAGTGGCGTCAGTTCTTCTCCATCACCGTTCCGATGATCACCCCCATCATCTTCTACAACCTAGTCACGCAGATCTGCCAGGCTTTCCAGGAGTTCAACGGCCCCTACATCATCACCAACGGTGGTCCCCGTGGTTCCACTACCCTGATCTCCCTGCTGGTTTACAACTACGCATTCAAGTCCTACGACATGGGCATGGCTTCTGCTCTGGCATGGATCATGTTCATCATCGTCTGCATCCTGACGATTATTGCGTTCACCAGCCAGAAGAAGTGGGTCTACTACTCGGATGAAAGGTAAGGTGACCAATATGGGAATGAAAGCATCGAATAAGATCGCAACCTTCTTTAAGTACTTCGTGCTGATCCTGGTTGGTATCATCATGATCTATCCTCTGCTGTGGATGATCAGCGCTACCTTCAAGGATAACAGCGAGATCTTTGCAGGCATCAGCCTGTGGATCAAAAAGCCTACGCTGGATGGCTACCGCAACGCCCTGAACAACTTCGGCGGCTCCATCAACATCCTGCAGGCCATGCTCAACACTTACAGCTATGTCATCCCCAAGGTGATCTGCACTGTGGTGTCTGCCTGTATTGCCGCTTACGGCTTTGGCCGTTTCGACTTCCCCGGCCGCAAGCTGCTGTTCAACATCATGCTGGCCACCCTGTTCCTGCTGCTGGTCTGGCTGGTGTTCCTGTTGCTGGCAGGGGCTTTGTTTGCGGAGCGCAGCGGGGTGCAGTACACCGCGGCCCATGTTCAGATCGGGGCGCTTGACCATGCCCTGACCAAGGAAGAAGCACTGGCGGGGCAGGCCCCCGTCTGCCTGCTGCTCTGCGACAGCCGCCAGGTGAGCGTGGCAGAGGCAAAAGAACAGTTGGAACAGATCCTGCAGGATATGAAGGTCCCCGCCGAGGCCGCAGACCTTGCCGACACTGCCCCGGAAGCACTTCCGGCCTTTGAAAACTACGAGACCATCGTGGTGTTGGTGCCGAACTTCGAGCCGCTGGGCCTGCGCCTGCTCGACCTGATGGACTGGGTGGAGCAGGGCGGCAATGTCCTCCTTGCGATGACACCCGAAAAGTGCGGGGCGTTCGATGTGGTGGCCCAGAAACTTGGGGTGCTGGCCTCGGCGTGGAACTGCAAAACGGCCGAGAGCATCGTGCCGGTCGAGGGCTTCCTGCTGGGCGGAGGGCAGCGGTATGAGCTGAGCGACCCGTTCGAATCCTCCATGGCGGTGCAGCTGCGGGACGATGCGGCGGTGTATGCCGTCACCGGGGACGAGGGCGTCCCGCTGATTTGGAGCACCGAACTCGGCAAGGGCCGGGTGGTGGTGGACAACATCGGCGTCTACGACAAGGTCATGCGAGGCTTTTATGCGGCCTCGTACAGCCTGCTGGGGGATGCCTGCGCCTACCCGGTGCTCAACAGCGCCGTCTTTTTTCTGGACGACTTTCCCTCGCCGGTGCCGGAGGGCGACGGCCAGTACATCCGGCAGGATTACGGCCTGAGCATCGCGGATTTCTACGCCAAGGTCTGGTGGCCGGACCTCGTCCAGCTGGCCGAGCGGTTCGGAATCCGGTACACGGGCGTCATGATCGAGAACTATGAGGACGACACCACCGACCCGCCCCTCCGCC
>OGGU01002118.1_pt1 | contig 10444 bp, 9 predicted proteins | sample 1571241 | NCBI WGS metagenome assembly OGGU01 (sample SAMEA2581934, study PRJEB24529) | metagenome | biome: Human gut stool | place: China | collected 2011
TATTATAGACAGAAAATCCCCGACTTTCAATAACAAGTTGTGAAATTTTTGTCGACTTTCCGCATTTTTTCTCCCACAAAACGCAATTTGGCACAAAATCGTTCTGTTTTTCCGTCGCGGGGCGCGGATTTTCTTGCAAGCGCCGCACTTTTGCGATATACTATTTTTAAATTTGCGCCGAAAATGCGCGCAGAGTACAGAGCATGGAGCGAGCAATGGAGCTTTTGGATTTTGCAAAAACCGATACGGCGGCGCGTCTTCGCGCCGCGGCAAAGCGCGGCGCACTGTCGCACGCACTCATTTTCAGCGGCAGCGGCGACTGCGTGAGCGCTGCGCGCTATGCCGCCGCGGCGATGGAGTGCACAGCGGAAAGCAAGCCCTGCCTCGCCTGCCCTGCCTGCCGCAAGGTGATGCAGGACATCCACCCCGACGTCACGTTCGTGCGCGACGCAGAGCACAAGGAGCTCTCGATCGACACGGTGCGCGCGATGCGCGCCGACGCGTTCATCCGCCCGAACGAGGGCGCGCGCAAGGTCTACATTTTCGAGGACTGCACCATCCTGACGGAAAAGGACCAGAACGTGCTTTTGAAGCTCGTGGAGGAGGGGCCCGCTTACGCAGCGTTCTTCTTCTGCGCGGAAAATCCGGCGGTTCTGCTCCAGACCATCCGCTCGCGCTGCGTGGAGGTCAAGCTCTCCCCCACCGTCGAAGAGGGCGGCGCGCCTGACGAGCTCGCGCTCGAGCTCGCGCGGCTCATCGCCGAGGGGTCGCGCGCGTCCCGCGCGGCATTCCTCGCAAAGCTCGAAACGCAGAAGGTCACGCGCGACGACCTGTCCTCGCTTTTCGAGGGGACGCGGCTTCTGCTCTCGTCCGCCCTGCTGGGGCAGTACGGCGTGAGCGTACCGGAGAGGGATCTTCGCATCGCGCGGTCACTGGCTTCGCGCTTGACAAAAGCCAAATTACTCGGCACAATAGATTTATTGCAGGACTACCACAATAAATGCACCTATAACGTCGGCGTCGGGCCCACGCTGGGCGGCTTCGCCGTTGAATTGGAGGAAACCCTTTGACAGAAGTGATCGGAGTCCGCTTCCGCGGCGGATGCAAGGAATATTATTTTGACCCGCACGGCATCACGGTCGAACCCAACCAGTTCGTCATCGTCGAGACCGCGCAGGGGCTCGAGTACGCCCAGTGCGTCTCGGGCAACCATGAGGTGGAGGACGATTCCGTCGTCCAACCGCTGCGCCCGCTCGTGCGCGTGGCGACGGAGAACGATGACCGCACCTACGCCTACAACAAAACGCGCGAAAAGAACGCCTTCGAGGTCTGCCAGAAGAAGATCGCCGAGCGCGGGCTCGACATGAAGCTCGTGCGCGTGGAGAGCAACTTCGACGGCAGCAAGATCATCTTTTTCTTCACGTCCGATGGGCGCGTGGACTTCCGCGAGCTCGTGCGCGACTTAGCCGGTGTGTTCCGTGCCCGCATCGAGCTGCGGCAGATCGGCGTGCGCGACGAGGCGAAGATGCTCGGCGGCCTCGGCATCTGCGGCCGGCCTTTCTGCTGCTCGCAGTTTTTGGACGACTTCGTCCCCGTTTCGATCAAGATGGCCAAGACGCAGAATCTGAGCCTGAACCCGACGAAGATCTCCGGCACGTGCGGCAGGCTCATGTGCTGCCTCAAATACGAGCAGAACGCCTACGAGGACGCGGTGCGCCGCTGCCCGAAGCAGGATTCGTTTGTCGCAACGCCCGACGGCCTTGGCAACGTGAGCTCGGTCGACATTCTGCGCGAGCAGGTGCTCGTGCGTCTCGACGGGCAGAACGAGAGCCCCAAGCGCTACCGCACCTGCGAAATTCATGTGCTGCGCAACGGCAAGGGCTCGCGCGACGGCATCGAGCTCCCCGCGACGCTCCCCGAGCGCTATCAGGAGCCGCCGGAGGATGAGCCGCAGCTGACGCTGAACTTCTTCTCGTTTGCCAAGCCCATCGTGCCGCCCGAACAGTGGACGGCCCCCGTCGCAAAAGCGGACGCCCCCGCCGCTGACGAGGAGGAGACGGAAAAGCGCCGTTCCCGCCGCGGCGGCCGCGGGCATCGCGGCGGCAGAGGCCGCGGCAAGGGCAGCGGTGAAGGCAGCGAGAAGTCCGCCGCGCCGAAGAGTGAAAACACGCCCCAAAAGGGTGGCGACAAGCCCGCCGAAAAGCGAAGCCAACGCCCCGCGCGCGGCGATAAGCCGAGCAGCGAACGTCCGCCCCGCAATCCCGACAAGAACGGCGAGCGCCGCGCCCCGCGCCAGAGCAAGCCGAACAGCGAAACTCCCGACGCGCCGAAAGCCCCGCGTCCGCCCCGCCCGCCGAAAGCCGAGGGCACGATTGAGGGCGGCGAGAACAAGCCGCGCCGCCGCAGCCACCGCGGCGGCAGAGGCCGCCGCAGAAGCGGCGATCAGGGCGGCGAAAATCCCGCGCCGAAGAGCGAAGCGTAAAAAGAAATAGAACCGCCGCGAAGCACAGCTGTTTCGCGGCGGTTTTGCCAAAAGGCGGAAAGGAGTCATTCTCATGCTGTATCATGCCTCCCCTATCGGCGGTCTCGTCGTCCTCACGCCGCACGTCTCCAACCATGGCCACCCGCTCGTCTATTTTTCGAAGAAACGGGAAAATGTGCTGGTCTATCTGAGCAATGCCGTTGAAAAATACTGCCGCGACACCGGCTTTGTCCACACGGGCCGGTGGGAAAAATGGGGGCCTTACGGCTTCGACTTAGACGGCGTGCAGCGGCTGGAGGAATACTACCCCAACGCACTGGAGGAGACCTATGCCGGCGTCTCCGGCTATATCTACGGCGCGGAACCGGCAAATACCGCCCCTGTTTCCGATGTGCCGTTCGCGGTCACATCCGAAGAGGCGGCAGCAGTCGTCTCGTGCGAGTTCGTCCCCGATGCCTATGAGGCCATTCTCCGCGCAGAGCGGGAGGGGCTACTGCGCATTCTGTACTATGCGCAGACCGGCGATCCGTTCCGCGCCTGGATATGGCAAACCATGAAACATGAATACGAAAATGCCGAAAAGCAGCCCGACTACCGTCATTTTATCAAAGGAAAATTCGGCATCATCGGCTGATATCTTTACGCAAAACATCCCTTTTCATTTCTCCCGCGCCGTGGTATACTTTCGTCGAAAAACAACGAGAAAAGAAGAGAGGATCCATCATGCTGAAATTCAACAAGGTGCTGCTCGCCAGCGACTTTGACAACACGCTCGTCTATACGCAGGGCGCGCTGGAGCGCGGCGAGGACATCCCGCCGATGAGCGCGCGCAACCGCGAGGCAGTTGAGTATTTCATTCAAAACGGCGGCTATTTTTCGATCTCCACCGGTCGCGCGCTGCCCGCCTTTGCCCGCTACGCCAAGGATCTGCCCTGCAACGCCCCCTGCGTCATCGCCAACGGCGCGGCCATCTATGACTTCAACAAGGACTGCTATGTAGAGACCGCGTTTTTAGACGCGGACATCTACGATCACGTCGACGCGCTGCTCGCGCGCTTCCCCGGCCTGTGCTTCGAGATCTACCACGACGACCGCCGCATCCACGTCCTGCACCCGAACGACTACACGCGCAACCACGAGCACCTGACGCGCGCGAAGACCGAGGAGGTCAAGGACTTCCGCGAGGTGGACCTGCCGATCATCAAGCTGCTCTTTGAAGAGGAAAAGCCGCTTTTGGAGCAGGTGCGCGATTTTATCGTCTCTCGGGACTGGGGAAAACGCTACGAGCTCATCTTTTCGAGCGATCACCTGCTTGAGCTGACGCGCCGCGGCGCGACGAAGGGCGGCATGATCTTAAAGCTTGCCAAGCTCCTCGGCGTTGCGCGCAAGGACATCTACTGCATCGGCGACCACAACAACGACATTCCGATGCTCGAGGTCTCCGAGATCGGCTTCGCGCCCGAAAACGCCATCCCCGAGGTCAAGGAATGGGGTGCGCACATCGTCTGCCACTGCAAGGACGGCGCGCTGGCGGACGTGGTGGAGATCCTAAATCATCGCTATTAACTTCAAAAAAAGCGGCAGAGCCGCTTTTTGAGGGGGATTGCAGCCCGCGGCAGCGCACGCGCCGAAGGCGCGCACGTTTGCGGGCTGAGAGGCGTTTTTTCTGACGCACATGGAAATCGGCGAAGCGCCGCCAGTGGCGGATGAAGCGAGCCGGTTTCGAGGAAGTGGCACGATTGGCGCGCCCGAACGGGCGCGGGAATCGTAATGCCGCGACGGTGACGTCGGAATTTACGATTAAGATCATTTCGCGTCTGCGGACGCTTGGGCAGCCGTTAGCAGCTTTGCTGCTTTACGGATGCCGCATACCCCTTGCGGGTGAAAGTCTGCGACGCCTTTTATTCCCATTGCCCTTTTTCGTACAACTTTTCGTTTGCTCGCGCATATAATAGCCGGGTGAGAGAAAAGCTGAAAGGAATGGTTACAATGAAGGAAAAAGACAACATCCGTCATGGCGACGTGGACGACATGATCTTCGGCAGCGAGGCGCATGTCAGCGAACGATAATATGCCAAAAGGCTCCGCTTTCGCGGAGCCTTTTCTCACTTTTATAACGTCTTTTCGATCGTGCCGCCGCCGAGGACCTCTTCGCCATCATAGAAGACGACGGCCTGTCCTGCCGTGACGGCGCGCTGGGGCGTGAGGAGCTCGACGTGCGCGCAGCCTCCTTCCAGCGGTGTGACGACGGCGTCACACTCTTTCTGGCTGTAGCGCGTTTTGGCGGTGCAATAGACTTTTTCCGCAGGCGTCTCCCCCGCGATCCAGTTCACGCGCGAGGCGAGCAGCGCTGCGGAAAACAGTTCCTCGTTGTCGCCGAGCAGCACGGTATTATTTTCGGCATTTTTGGATATCACATAGAGCGGGCGGTCCGCGCTCACGCCGAGACCCTTGCGCTGACCCGCCGTGTAGCACTCCAAACCGCGGTGGCGGCCGAGCACGCGGCCCGTTTCGTCGACAAAGTCGCCGGGCTGCGGCGTCACGCCGCCATAGTCGCGCAGAAAGCGCACATAGTCCCCGTCGGGGATGAAGCAGATGTCCTGTGAATCGGCCTGATGGGCGTTTGCAAGGCCCGCCTCCTCCGCCTGCTCTCGAATTTCCGGCTTTTCAAAGCTGCCGACCGGCAGCAGAAGATGCGATAGCTGCTCCTGCGTGAGCTGATAGAGCACGTAGCTCTGGTCCTTCGCGCGGCTCTCGCCGCGCAGCAGCCGGTAACGTCCGCTCGCTTCGTCATAGCCGACGCGGGCATAGTGCCCCGTCGCGATGTAGTCAAAGCCCATCTCCAGCGCGCGGTCCAAAAATGCACCGAATTTGAGGCAGCGGTTGCAGTCAATGCACGGATTCGGCGTGCGGCCCGCGCGGTACTCGCTGGCGAAGTGATCCATCACCTCGCGCGCAAAAAGCTCGTGCTCGTCGAAGATGTAAAACGGCATACCGAGACCGTCGGCAATACGCTTCGCGCCGTCCGTCTCGTTGCCGCAGAGCGACAGCGTCGCGCCCGCGCACTCGTAGCCCTGCTTTTGCAGCAAAAGCGCGGCGGCGGAGGAATCCACGCCGCCGCTCATGGCGATCAAAACTTTTTTCTTCATCTGTGTCCCTTAATCCAGATACTTTTGCAGAAATGCCTCGCTCGAAAGCGCGTCGGACATCTCCACGAGCGTGCGGTTGAAGCCGCCGGCGTAGTCGCTGCCGCGGTCCTTGAGCTGTACGCGCCCGGCCTTTACCGCAGGGAGCGAGACGGTGAAGAGCGAGCCCTTCCCCTCCTCCGACTGCGCGACGATCATGCCCCCATGGCCCTGCGCGATGCGCTGGCAGATGGGAAGGCCCAGTCCCAAGCCGCGCGGCGGCATGGGGTCCTGCCCGCCGTCCATAAAGCGGTCGAACAAATGGGCCAGCGTGTCGCTGTCCATGCCCTTTCCCGTGTCCGCCACGGTGATCTTGACAAATCTCCCCTCCGTTTTCACGCGCACGCGGACACTGCCACCCTTGGGCGTAAATTTAAGCGCGTTGGAGAGGAGATTCAGCAGCAGCTTGCGAATGGCCTCGGCGTCGAGGGCGATGATGCGGCTGTCGCGGTCGGCGAGGAAGTCGAGCTCCACGCCGCGCTGCGCAAAAAGGAAGTCCACCTCGGCGCACACGCTGCGGCAGACGCCGACAATGTCGTCATCGTAGAGCTCGAAGCGCTTGCGCTCAAACAGGTTCCCCGCGTCGGTCAGATTGCTGGTGATGCGGTAGAGCTGGTAATAGCTCTGGTAAAATGCCGCGGCGGTGCGGTCAGTCTTCGGGTCCTTCTCCCGCGTCTCCTGCGGTGCCAGGCGGTCGACCGCCGTGTAGATCGTCGAAAGCGAGGTGCGCAGCTGCAATGCAATATTCGGCAGCACATCCGACAGCATTTTCAGTTCTTCTTCAGTATAATCCCGCATAGCGTCTCCTAATAAAAGTTCTCCTACCGGTAGCATTCACCGCAGGGAGGCGGAGTTTGCGCGGAAAGAATTGGTGTTTTCGCGATAAGCTCGCGCTTAGAACGTTTTGTTGTACAGCGTTGTAGTATGAGGGTAGCAAAATTTCGGTCAAAAAGCAAGGAATTTGTGGAAATTATGAAAAAAATAGAATTTTTGCAAAAAAGGACTTGCAAAACGAAACTACTGCTATATAATATCTAAATGTACCAAACATTCGATATATTCCGATAAACAGGAAGGAAGTAAGTTTTATGAGTATTAAGGTCGGTATTAATGGCTTTGGCCGCATTGGCCGTATGGTCTTTCGCGCAAGCCTGAACCATCCTGAGATCGAGATCGTGGGCATCAATGACCTCTGCCCCGCCGATTATCTGGCCTACATGTTGAAATACGATACTATGCACGGCAGATTCGCCGCCGATGTGAAGAGCAACGACTACGGCATCGTGGTCAACGGCCGCGAGATCCCCGTCTTCGCCGAGCGCAACCCCGCGGATCTGCCCTGGGGTAAGATCGGCGCGGAGTACGTCGTCGAATCCACGGGCCTGTTCCTGACGAAGGAAAAGGCGCAGGCGCACATCGACGCCGGCGCGAAGAAGGTCGTCATGTCCGCCCCGTCCAAGGATGACACGCCGATGTTCGTCTGCGGCGTCAACCTCGATTCCTACACGAGCGACATGCAGTTCGTCTCCAACGCCTCGTGCACCACGAACTGCCTCGCTCCGGTAGCCCTCGTCGTGGAACGCCTCTTCGGGATCGTTTCCGGTGCGATGACCACCGTGCACGCCTACACCAACGACCAGCGCATCCTCGATCTGCCTCACAAGGACCTGCGCCGGGCGCGTGCCGCCGCCTGCAACATCATCCCCACCTCCACCGGTGCGGCGCAGGCCGTGGCCAAGGTTATTCCCTCGCTCAAGGGGAAGTTCACCGGCTGGTCCCTGCGCGTGCCCACCCCGACCGTCTCCGTGGTGGACTTCACCGCCATCCTGAACAAGGACACCGACACCGACACGATGCGCGCCGCACTCAAGGAAGCTGCCGAGGGCGAACTGAAGGGTATCCTCGCCTACAGCGACGCCCAGCTCGTCTCGATGGATTTCAAGGGCAACCCGCACTCTTCCATCGTCGAAGCCGAGTACACCACCGTGCAGGACGGAAAGCTCGCCAAGATTGTCTCGTGGTACGACAACGAATGGGGCTACTCCAACATGGTCGTCCGCCTGCTTGAGCACATGGTCGCGGTGGACGAGGGCCGCGTGACGCCTGAAAAGCGCGTCGTCCCCAAGGATAAGCCGAAGGAAGAGCCCGCCGCCAAGGAAGCGTAACAACGAAATAAAAAAGGAAGGACGCTGCGCGCCCTTCCTTTTTTATTCGTCCTTTTTTTCTGCTGCTTTTGCTTCGAGCTCGGCGACGGTCGTGTTGTCTTCCATGCCGCGGGCGTGGAGGACATCGTCGCGCGTGAGGGTCATCAAATCATCCTTTGTAAAGCTCTCCATCTTCGCGAGGCGGTTGGCCTGCGCGGTCAAGATCTGCTCGAAGAGGTTGCGCACGCCGCGCGCGTTGCCGAACGTCACACCGTCGGCGTTCTCATCGTAGATGAAGTCCTTGACATCCTGCTCGGCGTCGGGAGAGAGGGTGTACTGCGACTTGCGGCACTGCATTTTGAAAATCTCGAGCATCTCGTCAAGCGTGTAGTCGTCAAAGTGCAGGTAGCGGTTGAAGCGGGACTCAAGGCCGGGGTTCGATTGGATGAACTTTTCCATCAAGCCATCGTAGCCCGCGACGATCACGACGAGGTCGTCGCGGTGATCCTCCATCGCCTTGAGGAGCGTATCGATGGCCTCCTGACCGAAGTCGTTGCCGCCCTTGCCGTTAAGTGCGTAGGCCTCGTCGATAAACAGCACGCCGCCGAGCGCCTTTTCGATGACCTTGCTCGTCTTGATGGCCGTCTGACCGACGTAGCCCGCGACGAGCCCGCTGCGGTCGACCTCGACAAGCTGACCCTTGGAAAGGATCCCGAGTGAGCGGTAGACGCGCGCCATCAAACGCGCGATCATCGTCTTACCTGTACCGGGGTTGCCGGTGAAGACCATGTGGAGCGAGAAGTCCGCGTTCGGAAGCCCCGTCTCCTCGCGCCGCTTGAAGACAGTCGCCATGTTGATGAGGTTATTCACCTCGCGCTTGACCTCGCCAAGGCCGATGTAGGTGTCGAGTTCTTTTTTAAGGTCCTCGATCTTCTCGGGCGGGGGAAGCGGCGCTTCCTCTTCCTTTTTCTCGTCCGCGCCGGTGGAGGCGGCGGGCTTGTTCGGCTTTGCGCCGTCCGCGCTCTTCGGCGCGTTTGCTTTGGGTGCAACTTCCTTCGGGACGGCGGATTTCGGCGCGTCCGGCGTCAGCGGCGCGCCCCAGAAGTCGCTGCCCATGCGGTTTAAGTTGTTCTGCGTCATCGTGCGGATAACGTCGAGCTGCTGGAGAATGATCTCGTCCTTTTTATCCATGTTGATTCTCTCCCTTCGTTCCGTAGGGCGTGTGCGTCATTGCGCGGAACAAGAATGCAGTGATCAGGCCGCTGAGTGCGCCCGTGAAGAGCGACACCAGCAGCAAAAACGGCAGATAGTAGAGCGGCGCGGTCGAGCCGAGCGTGATGAGCGCGGCGCAGACCTGCCCGCAGTTGTGCGCCGCCGCGCCCGCGATCGAGACGCCGAAAATGCTGAGCTTTTTCGACTTGCTGAGCAGCGCCATCACGAAAAGCGCCGACAGCCCGCCGAGCAGCGAGAATAAAAGCGCCGAGGCATTCCCCGCAAACAGCGCGCCGAGCGTGCAGCGCACGAGCAGGATGGCGAGCGCGCTCGGAAATCCGATGGCATAGAGCGCGTAGAGCGTGACGATATTGGCAAGGCCGAGCTTGACGCCCGGCAGCGGCACAATGAGCGTGAGCGGAAAAAACGACTCCATGTAGGACAACGCCAGCGCGAGCGCCGCGAGCACCGCGCAGAGCGTCAGCTCTCTTGTTTTGATCTTCATGCGCTCACCCCGCGATCAGATCGTAGTCGGACGCCGCGCCCTCGAGCGTGACGGCCACACGGGCGGGAAGGCAGATGATGCTCTGCCCCGCGCGCGAGATCGCGCCGGAGTGCACGCAGTCCTGATTCGGGCAGTCGCTTTCGCTCACGCGCACCGCACCGTTTTCCACAGCGACGGTGAGCGTGTAGCCGCGGCTCTCATACGTGCCGCCTTCATAATTGCTGAGTGCGCAGCGCTCAACGGTCTCGCCGTCAACACTAATGCTGACCGTCAGCTCGCCCACCGATTTCGCCGCGAAATACGGCCTTGCGCCAAGTCCGAGCGTGAGCAGCAGCACCGCGAGCACGACGAGCGCGTCCCACTTCGTCGGCTTCAGCTTAGGCGAGCGCTTCATACGTGTACCCGCTTTCGTCGTTCGGCGTGAAGGCGTCGGCAAGGCCGTCGGTGTAGAGCACGCGGCCATCGTCGGTGGCTAAAATGAGCTCAAAATCCGTCCCCTGGTCGGCAAGATCGTCGCGCAGCGCAAGCGCGCCGTCGGGGCCAAGGACAAAGCACGCCGTCGAGAGCGCGTCCGCCCACGCGCCGTTCTCGCACAGCACGGTCACGCTGACGAGCCCGCTTTCCGCGGGGCAGCCGGTCTTGGGGTCGAGGATATGGTGATAGCGCACGCCGTTTTCTTCAAAATAGCGCTCGTACACACCGGAGGTCACGATGAACTTATCCGCCGCCGATACGACGCCAAGGTAGCTCTCCGTGTCCGCAGGGTCCTTGACGGCGATGCGCCAATCGCTGCCGTCGGTCTTTCGCCCCATGACGAACACATCACCGCCGAGGTCGAGTGTCGCGGACGTGACGCCCTCCTTTTCAAGCTGCGCGCGCAGAAGATCCGCCGCGTAGCCCTTGGCGATGCCGCCGA
>OGGU01002119.1_pt1 | contig 10442 bp, 7 predicted proteins | sample 1571241 | NCBI WGS metagenome assembly OGGU01 (sample SAMEA2581934, study PRJEB24529) | metagenome | biome: Human gut stool | place: China | collected 2011
GCTTAGCAAGCGGCAGTACGATCTTTGTCACCTGTTCTAACTGTGTGGCTCCGTCGATCATGGCTGCCTCCTCGATCTCCACCGGAATCGTGTCAAAATATCCCTTCATATTCCATAGTGCAAACACTGCCATCGTACCGGTATACACAATGACCAGACCGGTTCTGGTATTGATCAGCCCCATAGGACTAAGCAGCTTATACAGTGCCGTCATGGACAAAAGGGACGGAAATGCATAAAGTAAAATCAACAGCTTCAAAATCGCCTTTCTGCCGGGAAATCGTTTCCGGGAAAAAGCATACGCCGCAGGGATTCCGGTCCCCAGCGAGATCACCAGTGTGGTCACCGCCAGGATCAGACTGTTCTTCAGCCACAAAAGCACCGGTTTCTCAGTAAAAACTGCCTTATAGTTCTGCAAAGTCATATGCTTTGGCAAAAAGGAAAAGTCAGATCCCAACAGGCTGTTCTCCGCATTCAGCGACACGGAAAACGCATACAATACCGGCACCAGCACGAAAAAGCATACCAGGATGAAAAACACATTTACCGTTATAAGTACCAGCACATGTTTCGTCTTTTTACTCATCTGCTCTCCTCCTTTCTGCCGTTTGTCACCAGAGAAAACACTAACAGCATTCCGAAGATCAGAATGGAAATCGCCGAACTATAGCCATAATTGTTCGTAATAAATGCCTTCTCATATGCGTAAGTCAAAATGGTATGAATATTTGCACCGGTCTTGGATCCCACCTGCTGGGTCAGCAGATAGATGACATCGAACTGTTTAAAAGTCGTAAATGTCGTGATCATAACCGACGGTGCTATAATGGGGCGGATCATCGGAACCGTAATATATCTCGTCCGCTCCAGCCAGGTGGCGCCGTCTAGCAGCGCACTTTCGTAAAAACTCCGGTCCACGCTCTGCAGTGCCCCGTCAATGATAGTGATCATGAAGGGTAACGCCAGCCAGAGGTTCACTGTCGTACAGCTGATGAATGCGATCACGTCACTTCCAAGCCATCTCACCGGTTCCATTCCCAGTCTGATCATCCATTGATTCAACAGACCGAACTGGGAATTGAACATTCCTGTCTTCCACAGCAGGATGGATACATACCCCGGCATGGCCCAGGGGAAGATCAACAGGGTACGATAGACATTCCGCAGTCTCAATCCCTTGATATTGAGAAGTGTCGCCATGATAAAAGCGATCACCAGCTGCAACACCATATTTACCACGGTCCACAATATCGTCACAAGCAGTGCCGTCAGGAAACCATTATCAAATACCAGCAAGGCATCCTTATAATTCTCCAGTCCAATGAACTCATAATTATTCCAGTGATAAATATTCATGTTGGTCATGGAGATATATCCGGTATAGAGGATCGGGAAGATTACGATCAACAGGATCAATACTAAGGACGGCAGTGACCAGCTGTAGGCAAACAGTGTCTCTCTTCTCTTTTTATTCTGTTGTCTGTTCCCATGAGCATTTTTATTTCTTGCCATATTTATTCGTTCCACATCCTTTTGCCTGATTATGCCTGATTACGCAGCGTCACTTATTTCATGGATTCGATCAGCTGCAAAGCTTCCTTCTGTGCTTTCTCCGCACTTTCCGCCACATCATTGCCCGCCATGTTGACATCCGTCAGCAGTCCGCTGGCTACGGTCCACATCACATCCATCTCCGGCAGATTCGGCATGGGCACCGCATTTTCCGCAGTCTCCTTCATAGCCATGACCACTTCATCACCGTTTACTTCTTCATAACTGTAACAATTTTCTCTGGCAGGAGCACAACCACTGGCCTGTGCCAGCGCAATACCCACCTCGTCCTTCATAAGTCCCCGCAGTACCTGCTCTGCCGCATCCTTTTTATTCTCTGCTGCATTTTTCAGCACCTGGACACCCTGTACTCCCATATAGGGGGCGATTGGTTTTCCGGTCTCATCGATCACAGGCATAGAGGCGATTCCCACGTCCATTCCGCTTTCTCTTACTGTCGGGATCAGCCAGGGACCGGCTATGGTTGCATGCGCCATTCCTTCTTTGAACAGAGTATTCACTGTGGCGTACTCGGTTTCCCCCGGCATGAGATCCACGAACTTTTTATGATAGGCCAGGGCTTCCTCTGTCTCCGGCAGATTTAATCCCGGCTCTCCGGCATCATTCAGGATATAGCCTCCGAATCCATTGATCCAGCCTGCCGCATAATAAGGGGTACTATGCTGTTCCACGAATCCGTAATGCCCTCCACGGGTATTCTCCTGCATATAAGCATACAGTTCCTCTGTGGTAGCCGGCACTTCCTCATCTTTCATGTAGAGACGGTTATACATAAAAAGTAAGGTCTCATAATAGATAGGAAGCTGATAGACCGTTCCCTTATAAGTCGCCGCTTCGATCGTGTTATCCATATAGGCATCCAGTTCCTCTGCCGGAATGATATCCGTGATAGGCGACAGAATACCCATTTCTGCATAGACACCTATCTTATCATGAGCAAAAAAGTACATATCCGGAGCTGCCTTAGGATCATTTCCCACCATTTTGAGAGCTTCTGTCAGATCACTCTTTTTCTCCAGTACTACGTGGATCTGCGGCTCTAATTGGGCAAATTCCTCTTCCAGGACCTGCGTTACCGCATCTTCCTTGTCATGCCAGATGGTGATCGTAACCTCTCCGTCCGTCTTTTCGCCCTGCGCTGTCTGCTCCACCGTCTGGCTGCCACAGCCGGTCAGGCTGCCAATGGTCAATCCTGCTGCCATGATCCATGCCCATGCTCTGTTCCGGATTCTTTTCTGATTTTTATTCTTCATATCCTGCACTCCTTTGATATGTACTCTCCTGCTGCTTGTTTTTATATCTTATTTCTGTGACTTTTTCTTTGAGACTGCTACTACTGCGCCGCCTGCTGCCGCCACTACCAGCACTCCGATCACGATGGGTACGACCGGTGTGGATTTCTCTGTATTCTCCGCTGCTTTATTTGTTGCTTCCACAGCTTCCGCAGGCTCTTGTGTTGCCACAGTTTCGTTCGTCTCTTCCAGCGCGATTTCTTCATAAGATACGGTGTAATCCTCCGGACCGTTTATCGTAAGCCAGATATCTTTACCGGTCTCTACGGAAATGTCCGTTGTCTGTACACTTCCTTCATTACCATTGACGATTATGGAATTCACCCAGCCGGGAATCTCTTTTACCAGCCAGCCGCCTTCGCCTTCCTCTAATGCCTCTCCGGGCCATGCTGCAAATGCGTTAGTGCCGTCCGGTGCCGACCATGCCCACAGACAGGGACCGTTCCAGTCCGCAGGAGCAGATACATGGATCGTCACATTGGGAATTTCTGCCTGATCCGGATTCTTATAGCTGAAATCGTAGCTGCCGTCGGCTGCTACCGTTACCCATAGTTCTGCGGGATCAATGGAGATATCCTCGGTCTGTACGCTTCCTTCGTTCGCATTCACAATGATGGAGTTTACCCATACCGGAACCTTGATGCTGTACCAGCCATCTTCACCTGCTTTCATCTCTTCCCCGGGCCATGCAGCAAAGGCATTGGTGCCATCCGGTGCCGACCACGCCCACAGGCAGGGGGCTTCCCAGGAATCATCTACTTTTGCATGTACCACGAATTTCTCTACGTAAGCCGGTGCCTCTCCGGTAGTCCTGCTCTCATAAGAGATCTCTACGGTGTCCGCTGCACTCACCGTGATCCATGCTGCATTGGTATCCAGGATCTGCTCTTCGGTCTGCACGTTACCCTCATTGGCATTGATGATCACATGATTTGCCCATGCAGGAAGCCAGATATAATACCAGCCGTCATTAGCTGCATCTGCTTCCATCTCCTCGCCGGGCCATGCTGTAAACGCATTATTGCCGTCGCTGTCCCACGCCCACACACAAGGATTTTCCCAGTCCTCCGGCACCTGCACATAAAGCGCATTTCTCTCTTCTGTATTCTGTGTTGTTTCTGCATTTACCGTCATCGGCAGAATCCCGATCACCAGCAGAAGCATCATCAGAAATGATCCACAACGTCTTATCACCTTACCCATAATATCCTCTCTTTCCGATTGTGTTATATTTTCGTAACTATTCAGAACCCAATCGCAAAACCGCTCTTTCAGAGCTTTCCTTTTGCTCATGTGGTTACTTCGCCAAAGAAATTTTCAAAATTATGCTCATTCATGCAAGCATGATTCGCAAATTTGCGAAAATTACCTTGGCTCTGAATAGTTACATATTTTCTGTAACCTTTCTGTCGTATCAACCGTTTTAAAAAGTGCACTTTCCCTTGGGTTATTTTGATTATAACGTTGCTGTTTCCGGATGGTCAATTTGATTTTGGGTAATCGTTTTCCCTCTGATTTATTTATTTTTCACAGTTTCATTCTTTCTTTTTTAGCTGTTATTCACAATTGTTTTTAAGGTTTCCTGCGTTTTCCTAAATATTTGTGAAAGTTTCACGAAAATGTTTCCTATGAAGCACCCATTAGAAATATGCACCGCTAAGCGCACAACTAAAAAGAGATGGAAGCCTTTCGCTTCCATCTCCTTTGAGAATACTTTTATGCTATTTTTGTTACCTATTTTTACTTATTCCTACTTATTTCGCCTTGGGTGCGAACTTTTTTCTCAATACATACCACAGGGCACCTGCAATACATACAGAGGAGTAAGCACCACAGATGATACCTACCATCAGAGGCAGTGCAAAATCACGGATGCTGGTCACACCCCAGATGTACAACGCACCTACCATTACCAGAGTGGTCAGGGAGGTGAATAAGCTTCGGGACAGTGTCTGGGTGATGCTGTGGTTTACCACATCCTGCAGATCATCCTTCTTGGTCATAACTGCCATATTCTCACGCACACGATCGAAGATTACGATGGTGGCGTTGATAGAGTAACCTACGATGGTCAGCAGACACGCGATAAAGGTATTGCTGACGGATACTCTTGCCAGTGCGTAGAAGGTGATCACTACCAGCACGTCATGGAGCAGGCAGGCAATACTGCTGACACCGAAACGGATATCGCTGAAACGGAAGCGGATATAGATCAGCATGCAGATAATTGCTACTGCTACCGCCAGGATCGTATCGGACTTCATCTCGTTACTGATGGTGGAGCTGATGGTCTCGGAGGTGATCAGTGTCTCATCCACACCAAAATTATCCACGAACATCTGATTCAGTGCCTGTCTCTGATCCACATCCAGAGAACCGGTCTTGAAGATAACTTCATTGGAGCCCTGTACGGTCTGGATCTGAACTGCACTGCCGGTGGTGCTCTCGATCAGAGGTACCATCTCGCTGTTGATCTCTTCCAGCGTATAGCTCTTATCAAAAGTGACAGTAGTTGCGGTACCACCCTTGAACTCCAGGCTGTAGTTCAGTGCATCACCGGTGTTCATCTTGTAGACACCCATAGTAATAAATCCTGTCAGGATCACTGCCAGAGACAGTCCAAAGAAGATGCCCTTCTTACCTAAGAAGTTCACGGTCTTGTGTTCCTTACCTACACCATACCACTTGGGATCCTTTAATCCCAGTGCATAGAAAGCTTTCATAATGTACTTGGTCACTACCAGTGCAGTGAACATGGATAATACGATACCAAGCGCCAGCGTCTGTGCGAAGCCCTTTACGGTACCAGGTCCTAACAGCCACAGCACTGCTGCTGCGATCAGGGTAGTCACATTACCGTCGATGATAGCGGACAGTGCCTTGTCATAACCGATCTGCATGGCACTCTTAACAGTCTTGCCGGTTGCCAGTTCCTCACGGATACGGGCAAATACGATAACGTTGGCATCCACTGCCATACCGATGGACAGGATGATACCTGCGATACCGGACAGGGTCAGGGTCATGTCAAAGCCGTTCAGCAAAAGTACTACCAATGCTACATAAATGCCCAGTGCAATGACAGAAGCAAATCCGGGCAGGAAATATACTGCGATCATGAAAACAGCCACTACGATAAATCCGATCACTGCTGCTTTTAAGCTGGTGGAGATTGCTTCCACTCCCAACTGTGCACCAACTACCTTGGAATGCAGCTCTTCCAGCTCCAGCTTCAGTCCACCGATACGGATGGTAGAAGCCAGGCTCTCTGCCTCTTCATAAGAGTTCATGGGAGAGATCTGTGCATTACCGTCGGAGAATACACCTTTTACGGAAGGAACACTTACAAAGGATCCATCATAATAGATACCCAGGGTCTCGCCCTTCTCGTAAGCATTTCTGGTAGCCTCTTCAAACTTCTTGGTACCTTCCTCCGTCATTACCAGGTCTACCGCATAGGTGGAATTACCCATCGTCTGGTCCTTGATAGAGCCTGCGGTAGCAGTCTTGACATCCGTACCCTCCAGCATGATGGATCCATCTGCCTTCAGTTCATCGATGGTCTTATTCAGAGCGTACGCATAGCTTGCATTGCCCTGTGCATCGGTCACTGCCTGCATAGAGTAGTTCGCATTGCCGTCCTTGTCTGTCTCTGCAATGAAATACAGGGAACCGGGACGTCCCAGCTCTTCCAGGATCTTGTTGGCATCTGTTACACCGGGGATCTCGATATTGATACGATCGGTACCCTCCTGGTATACAATAGCCTCTTTACTGTAATTCTCAACACGCTTCTGCAGCTTGGCAATAGTATCTGCCATATCCGTTGCATCCGGCTCTTCATCGCCTACCACCTGGTAAGTGATGCTGACACCACCGGCCAGATCCAGTCCCAGACTTATGTCTGAAGCACTGGCAGTTCCTTCCGCATCTACGCCATTAAGATCCACATAGCCGACACCCAGCAGGACCAGAAGTGCGCAGAGCAGAATGATGATTGCTTTACTTTTTTTCATCTTTCCTTTGTCCTTTCTATTCTTCTGAAGCTTCTGCTGCTTCCGCAGCCTTCAGCATGATAGCACATTCGATACGTTTTCTCTGCAGCTCACAGCCGATGTCATACGCATCATTGATATTGCCATGGAAATTATAGGAGTTCGCAGCACATCCGCCGCTGCAATAGAACTTGGCAAAACACTTCTTACACTTGTCCTTTGCATAGACATTACAGCATTTGAACTCGTCGCGGATATCATCTCTTACCACACCGGTATCCACATTGCCCATGAGGAACTTCTCGTTACCCACGAACTGGTGGCAGGGATATAAGTCTCCCCAGGGAGTAACCGCCAGATATTCAGTGCCGGATCCGCAGCCGGAGAGTCTCTTGGCTACGCAGGGGCCGCCCTGCAGATCGATCATAAAGTGGAAGAAATTGAACGCCTTGCCCTCTTTCTTACGCTTGATCATTTCTACTGCCAGTTTATCGTATTCTTCCTTTAAGATTGGAAGATCCTCTTCTCTGATGGCATAATCATCCGTAGGCTGTGCCACAACGGGCTCCACGGAGATCTGCTTGAATCCCAGATCTGCCAGATGCAGAACGTCCTTGGAGAAATCCAGATTATTGTGGGTAAATGTACCACGCACATAATAGTTCATCTGGTCTCTGCTCTCCGCTACCTTTTGGAACTTGGGAACAATGATGTCATAGCTGCCCTGCCCGCCGCGGAAAGGACGCATCTTATCGTTGATCTCCTTACGTCCATCGATACTCAGCACGATATTACCCATTTCCTTATTCACGAACTCCAGGATCTCATCATTTAATAAGATACCATTGGTAGTCAGGGTAAAACGGAACTTTTTATTGTTGGACTTCTCTAAGCTTCTGCCGTATTCTACCAGCTGCTTTACCACATCCCAGTTCATCAGTGGTTCGCCGCCGAAGAAATCCACTTCCAGGTTCACGCGGTTGCCGGAATTGGCTACCAGGAAATCCAGTGCCTTTTTTCCGACCTCAAAACTCATCAGCGCTCTTCTGCCGTGGTACTCACCCTCTTCCGCAAAACAATATCTGCAGGCAAGGTTACAGTCATGGGCAATGTGCAGGCACAGTGCCTTGACTACGGTCTGGCGCTTCTTAAAATCAAAAATATAATTCTCGTAAATATCGGGAGCAAACAGCTGTCCTGCCTTCTCCAGCTCCAAAACTTCGTCCACCGCTTCGGTGATTTCTTCCTGGGGATAGGGGATATTCGCAAGATTCAGTACAGCGGCCTTGATGGTGTCCGCATCCTTGATGCCTTCTGTCACCAAAGGCTCTACCAGTGGGATCATATCATACACAATATCATCTACGACATGAACAGAACCACTGTTCACATCCATAACGATATTATAGCCGTTGCTCTTATACTGGTGTATCACAGTTTTATTCCTCTTCTTTCTACTTCTTATTGCTTAAAACACATTAACATTAACTATTCGGAACCCCATTCGCAAAATCGTCCTTCGGACTTTCCTTTTGCTCATGTGGTTACTTCGCCGTATTTTGCCAGACGTATCTTCTTACATATGCAAGCATCCGACGAAGAATACGCTGTCAAATTCGGCTCCGAATAGTTAACAGAGAATAAGCAGCGACCTGAATCGCTGCTTACGTTAGTCTCTTCTCAATTTCTTAGATTATTTAATCTTTTCACAACTCTGGTTTCCTACAGTGCAGGAAGTCTTACATGCAGACTGGCAGGAAGTCTGACACTCACCGCAGCCGCCCTTTTTCATAGATTCCTTTAAATCTCTGGTTGTTAAAGTCTTAATATGCTTCATTAAAAATAGCCTCCTTATGATTTCAAAGCGCCTATAGACGCCGGCGTGTATATAAATATGCAGACACGCGACTCATTTTTGCTCATTATATCATGTATTTGGCATTTGTAAAAGCTTTTTTTCTCAAAAAACGGTAAAAAAGCGGTAAAAGTCATTGTTACCTGCTTTTCACCCTAGCATTCCGCCCAGCGTTCCCCCTGCCACGCACAATACCATGGTAGTCCAGAAGGAATTGCCTAATGCGGTCTCCGGTGTCCTGATCAGCACCGACACCACCGCCAGAATCACAAAATATGCCGCTCCCATGAAAGCTCCCCATAGGAATTTCTGCTTTTCCATTCTCTTTCCTGCAAGGAAGCCCGCTGTAAAAGTAGTGACTACATAGATGGCGGAGATGGCTATCGTCACTATACCTTCCGTCAGATGCAGTTTATACAATAAAAGTGCCAACAGACATAGAAGCAGTAATGTCAGCACATAAGATACGAGCAGACATTTCGCCAGTGCCAGTACCGGAATACCCTCTTTTCCTTCTCCTCTTTTTTCCATGTCATCCCTCCTTTTACCTATGTAAAATGTATATTCAAAGCCTTCAGAAAACTTGACAACTATTCCTGTCCTATTGTATATTGTTGCTTAATAACACATAAATAAGGCATAAGCCTGCTATTTTATTTAAGAAGGAGTGAACTTTTTTGGATACCTCTGGTGTCATACAACTGATTTCTATTATTGTTCTTATTTTTCTGTCCGGCTTTTTCTCTTCCGCCGAGACTGCACTGTCCACGGTGAACCGTGTGCGAATGCGTTCTTTGGAGGAGGAAGGCAACAAGCGTGCTGCACGCGTCAATAAAATTCTGGATAATTACAGTAAAATGATCAGTACCATTCTGATCGGTAATAACATTGTAAATCTGACAGCATCTTCCCTTGCAACAACTTTAGCTATGCGCATTAATCTGGCTGTAGGTATCGCAACCGGTATTTTAACTATTGTCGTATTACTCTGCGGCGAGATCGTACCGAAGACCTGGGCGGTTCTGTGTTCTGAAAAGCTGGCACTAACCTACTGTAATATCATATACCTGCTGATGCAGGTACTCACACCGGTTATTATCGTGGTAGACCTGCTCTCCCATGGCATCATGAAGCTGTTACATATTGATCCGAATAAAAAAGCCAGTGCCATGACAGAAAGTGAACTGAAGACCTATGTAGATGTCAGCCACGAGGATGGCGTCATTGAATCCGAAGAGCGAAAGCTGATCTACAATGTGTTTGATTTTTCCGATGCTCATGCCAAGGACATCATGATCCCCAGGATCAATATGGTAACGGTCAGTCTTGATGCTACCTATGATGATGTACTTGCAGTGTTCCGTGATTCCATGTACACACGGCTTCCGGTCTATGAGGATGATAAAGACAATATTATCGGTCTCATCAACATCAAGGACTTTATCCTGACGGAGGATCAGAGTGCTTTCCATGTGGGAAATATCTTAAGAGATGCTTATTATACTTACGAATATAAAAAGATTGCCGATCTGATGTACGAGATGCGGGAAAAGACCACGAATGTCTCTTTCGTATTAAATGAGTACGGTGCTACCGTAGGTATGATCACTTTAGAGGACTTACTGGAAGAGATCGTCGGTGAGATCCGTGACGAATATGACGAGGATGAAGAAGAGCCTATCCGGGAGATCCAGCCAAACCGTGAATATGAGGTTCTGGGTTCTGCCA
>OGGU01002121.1_pt1 | contig 10424 bp, 6 predicted proteins | sample 1571241 | NCBI WGS metagenome assembly OGGU01 (sample SAMEA2581934, study PRJEB24529) | metagenome | biome: Human gut stool | place: China | collected 2011
ATTTTTTGGTGCGAGTACAATATCCTCCGTCGAGCCAAAAGCTACTTCGCCATCATCAAGAAAGTCAATGAAAGCAGTTTTACCGTTTTCAAGACAGGGGGTAATGCGAGCTAAAATCGTATCTCCATTTGTAAACCTCATTCCTCCGTTAAAGGGCTTCATTTCCCAGCCAGACGGAAAAGCTCCGCTTGTCGATAGCTGGCTCATATCTATGCTTCTTGACACTTTGTTTTTTGTCAACGCCCGTTGGGGATTAAGAAAAGCATAGTCGGCTACATTGCAATCGCTGCTTTCCGCATTCGATATGAGGTTATCAAATACTGAAAATGCTTGTTGCTGTAAATTCTCATTTATCTTGTTATTACTTTTTATCTTATCGTCTAGATTTCTAAGAATTCTACCTATTAAATGTTGTTCTTCATAAGATGGAACTGCTATATCTAGATTTTCCACCACATCAGTCTGCACTCTCTGTCGACCAGATGAACCAACCATTGACTTAATGGCAGGTTCTCTGATTATTGAACTACATACCAAATAATACAAGAAATCTTCATCTACACCTTCTTTTGCTCTAAAGACTATATATTCTGTTGATCCGAAGCCTATTTCACCCTCTTCAAGAATATTAACTTTTGCTGTCTTTCCATTTTCCAAACATGGGGTAATTCTAGCCATAATGGTATCGCCGTTGCGAAATTTTGTACCGCCTGTATAAGCTTCCAGTTCATAGAACGGAATATCTCTACAAAAAGGCTGTAATTTGTCCATGCCAACTTTTTTTGCGACCGTCCCCTTCCGCAATGACTCACGAGGATTAAAATCTGCGATCTCAGATAACTTTTTTATTGTCCATTCAGATTTCATACCCAATCGCTCCCAGTTTCCTACGGATTTCATCTTCTAGCTCATGGCTCTTAGCAAACATTTCTGAAAGTTCTGATGTCAAACGATCCATCTTTTCCTCAAATGGTTCTCCGTCATCTTCCTGTTCTTCGATCCCCACATATCGTCCCGGAGTAAGAATATAATCCTGCTTTTCAATTTCCTCTGTATCTGCAACAGCACAGAATCCCTTTACATCCTCAAGTGTTCCGTCTACAAATGCTTCATAGGTGTCCGAAATCTTCTTGATATCATCATCGGTAAGTTCACGAAGCTTGCGGCTGACCATTGTTCCCATCTTGCGCGCATCAATGAACAGCGTCTTTCCCGGCTGTTTCTTCTGCTTATTGATAAACCAGAGTGAAACCGGAATCTGCGTTGTATAGAAAAGCTGCGTTGGCATTGCCACAATACATTCAACTAAATCAGCATTAATAATATTCTTACGGATTTCACCCTCACCGCCTGACTGTGAAGAAAGTGAACCATTAGCAAGCACCATGCCGATTCTACCTGCTGGTGCAAGGTGATAAATCATATGCTGTAACCATGCAAAGTTGGCATTTCCTGCAGGTGGCATACCATACTGCCAGCGAACGTCCTCTTTTAATTTATCAGCTCCCCAATCTGAAAGATTGAAAGGTGGGTTCGCCATAATATAATCTGCACGCAATGTAGGATGACGGTCATCAAGAAATGTATCTGCTGCATATGTTCCCAAATCCGGCTCAATACCGCGGATAGCAAGGTTCATCTGTGCCATCTTCCATGTGGTAGGATTAGAATCCTGTCCATAAATAGAAATGTTGCTGATATTACCACTGTGATTCTCTACAAACTTTGCAGACTGTACGAACATACCGCCCGATCCACAACAAGGGTCATATACTCGCCCTTTAAATGGTTTTAGCACTTCTACCAAAGTACGCACTACACAGGACGGAGTAAAGAATTCACCTCCACGCTTACCTTCCTGTTCCGCAAACATGGAAAGGCAATACTCATAAGTGCGGCCCAAAATATCTTTCTCGCTGCCGTGTTCGATCATCTGAATATTAGTGAATAAATCCACCACATCACCAAGTCTACGCTTATCCAGTTCCGGACGTGCAAAGTTTTTAGGAAGAATATCCTTTAGACGTTTATTCTCTTTTTCAATAGCACGCATGGCATCATCAATAACTGTACCGATTTCCGGTGTATGCGCTTTTGCAGCAATCTCACTCCACCGCGCCCCCGCCGGTACAAAGAAAATACCTTCAGAGGTATATTCATCGATATCTTCTTCAAAGCCATCACCTTCTGCCAACAATTCCCTATATTTATCATCGAATCGATCCGAGATATACTTCAGAAAAATTAATCCAAGCACAACGCTTTTATATTCTGATGCATCCAAGTTGCCTCGCAACACACACGCAGCATTCCATATTTGTTTTTCAAAACCAATATCAGCGGTATTCTTTTCTGCCATAACTATGTCCATCCTGTTTTTCCATATTTCTTGCTTCATCAAAGGGGGTGTTTCTTAAAGCCTCAAAATAAATTTATTCTTTTTAATAATAAGATACCATATTTAGGTCAAAAAATCTTTTAATATAAGTATTTTTGTCTGAATATATTCACTTATTCCTTCCGCTCCGGCAGCATCCCCTTGATCTTCACACCACTCAGATCCACATCCAGAACGATCTTCACCATCCAAAAGAACAGCAACAGTACCAGCATCGGGATCACGCAGGAAGTAATGATCATCACGGCAACCGCCTCGATAAAGTGATTCAGGGAATTCTCCACCTTCTGTACCAGTTCTTCGGTAGAAACCGTCACGTTTTCCACAACATTTGCCACTGAATCTTTAGCGCCGGAAATGGCATCTTTTGCCCAGTCGAAAATGTTTGAGACAGAGCCGGAGTTATTGTTGTCCTTCTCCTGCACATTTCCTGTAACAGTTCCAGAAGCTTCTGTTGTTCCGATTCCGGTTGTTTCCGTCGTATTAGTGTCATCATCCACCACGCCACTGTTTTCCAGTATGCTCTGTGTGTTCCTGGCATCTTCAATGGTTGCTTCGATCTGGGCCTGATAGGTGTCACCGATGAGGTCGGAGATCTTCACACTGGCGGGAACCACGAGGGAGATCGCCAAGCCAAACACCGCCAGTTTTGCTGCCAGTTTTCGCACGGTGGCATTTGCAAAGATCAGGTTGAGTATCCACAAGCCGCAGGCAATCGGAATCAGGTAGGTAAATGCCACATAGCCGGTAATCGTCACAAGATATTTTTCCAGATAGATAGCGCAGAGGACCACCAGCAGATATCCGCTGACATCTGCCATTTTCTCCGCGATGGGTGTTGCCGTGTCGCCCGGAAGCAAGGTGATCAGTGCAGAGGTCACCGTGGATGCCGCCGTCAGCTCCATGACAGTCTGTTTTTTCTCATCCAGAGAGGCGATGGTCTTCTGATGATTCTCCGGTGCGGAGACGTATTTTCCTACAACCGTTATGGACAAAATAGCAACCAGCAATAATACTGCTGCTGTAATGCATTTCTGTTTGATAAAGTTCATACTAATTACCTTCTTTCCTTCACGATTTCTATATTATTTCACGCTAATATCCTGCTATTACATTTTTCAGGACGTAATTTAGGCTATACACTACACTTTTCAGGACGTAATCTCGTGCCATCTCACACTTTTCAGGACGTTACTTCAAAAACCGCCGCAACAGCTTCTCTTTTTTCTCATCATACCTCTGGTACCGTATCGGCAGATCCATCCATGTCTTTTTGTCCACGATACTCCGATAATGGCTGAAGGTCTCGAATCCGGTGCGGCCGTGATACCCGCCCATGCCGCTCTCGCCCACACCTCCGAAGGGCATGGCACTGGTGGCGAGATGAATGATGGTGTCGTTGATGCAGCCGCCGCCAAAATGGCAGTGATCCAGGATCCGTCTCTGGGCTTTTTTATCTTCACTGAAGAAATACAGCGCCAGCGGATGAGGATGTTCCTCCACACAACGGATCGCCCAATCCACAAAATCTCCCGCGGCGGCTTGGGTTCCAGAAACCTCCCCGCTAAAATCATTTTGTGCAATACTTTTCTCTGTATCATACGCATTATAAGTCACCACCGGCAGGATCGGTCCGAAGATCTCTTCTCCCATCACGGCATCCGACCAGTCCACATCCGTCATCACCGTAGGCGCAATGCGCAACGTCTTCTCGTCGTACTGTCCGCCGCAGACGATTTTTTCCGCATCCATCAATCCCAGCAGTCTGTGAAAATGCTTTTCGTTAATGATTTTCCCATAATCCGGATTCTGCAGGGGATTTTCTCCAAACTGTCTCGAGATCTCCGCCCGGATAGCTCCCACCAATCGGTCGCGGATCCTGACATCACACAACACATAATCCGGTGCCACACAGGTCTGCCCGCAGTTTAGATATTTTCCGAATACGATCCTCCTCGCCGCCAGCGGAAGCTTCGCCGTAGCATCCACGATACAGGGACTTTTCCCGCCCAGCTCCAGCGTCACCGGGGTCAGATATTCCGCAGCACTTCTCAGCACCTCCCGTCCCACGGTCTTGCCTCCAGTGAAAAATATCATATCAAACCGCTGCTGTAACAATGCCTGATTCTCTGCTCTGCCGCCGGTGATCACCGCCACATATTCCGCCTGGAAGCATTCTTCCAAAATCATTTTTAACACTGCTGCCGTCGCCGGAGCATAGGCACTGGGTTTTACCACTGCGGTATTCCCTGCGGCAATAGCATCGATCAACGGATCCAGCGTCAATAGCACCGGATAATTCCATGGACTCATGATCAGCACGGTGCCATAGGGTGACGGAGACCGGAAGCTCCTCGCCGCGAACTGCGATAACGGTGTCGGCACTCTCTTTTCCCGCATCAGTCCCCGCAGGTGTTTCTGCATCCAGGTCAGTTCCGACAGAGTCAATCCGATCTCGCACATGTAGCTTTCCATCCGGCTTTTCCCAAGATCCTGTTGCAGTGCATCGTTCAATTCTGTTTCATGGCGCTGCAGGGATGCCTTTAACTTTCCCAGCTGTTCTGCCCGGAATTCCCGGGAAAGTGTGGCTCCCGTAGCAAAATATTCTCTTTGTCTGCGTAATATCGTCCGGATCTCCTGCTCTGTCATAAAAGCCTCCTATCTGCTCTTCTATTCTTTATACTACCCATTTTTTCATTTCAATGCAACGAAAAACGGCGGAGCTTTTCACTCCGCCGCCCGCCTATTTCTATTTACTTTATTTCCACGCAAAATTTACCATTCCGTACACATAGATGAACAGCACTGCCGCCGGCACAAAATATTTGAACACCGGCTTCATCCACGGCTGCACCTTTAAGCCTTTGCCGGCATTTGCTTCCTCCAGGAATTTGTCCCAGCCCCAGCCGACCTTATAGCAGCAAAATACCGCCAACAGGATCGAACCTATGGGCATGATATTATTCGACACCAGGAAATCCCAGAAATCGAGCCAGGTCGTCCCCGCTGCAAACGGCTGAAAATGAAATACACTGAAGCCCAGTGCTGTCGTCAGAGCCAACAGGAAACATCCGGCACCACACGCCACGCCCCCTGCCGGTCTGGACCATCCGGTCAGTTCCCGGACCATGGCCAGAATATTTTCACATACACCCAGCACTGTGGACATGGCTGCGAACACCATGAACAGGAAAAATAAAGTTCCCCACCATCTGCCGCCTGCCATGTTGTTAAATACGGTCGCCATAGTATCGAACAGAAGGCTGGGACCCGCCGTCACTTCCACATCATAAGTGAAGCATGCCGGAAATATAATGATACCGGCGATCACTGCCACCAGTGTATCCAGGATAATAATATGGATAGACTCACCCATGAGAGAACGGTCCTTGCCGACATAGCTTCCGAAGATCGCCATACCGCCCATTCCCACAGACAAGGTGAAAAATGCCTGATTCATGGCGCCCACCACCACAGAACCGGTAATTTTGGAGAAATGTGGAATCAGATAGAAGCTCAATCCCTCTCCTGCTCCCGGAAGTGTAAAGCTGTGCACCGCCAGCACCAGCATCAGCACGATCAATGCTGACATCATATATTTGGTAATACGCTCCAGCCCACCCTGCAGATGGAAGCTTAAAATGACAAAAGCGATCAGCAAGGTGACTAGCAGATATGTCACATTCACCGAGGGCGTCGTGATCATTTTTTCAAAACCGAAATCCTGATTCTGCCCTGTCAGAAATTTTACAAAATAATAGAGGATCCATCCGGACACCACCGCATAGAAAGCGATCAGCGCAATGTTTCCAATGAGACAGACGATGCCCCACAGATTCCATTTGCCCCTGCCGCCGGACAGTTTCCGATACATATAAAGGGGACTCGTCTGCGCCGCGCGCCCCACGGAGAATTCCATGATCATGGTGGGCAGGCCCAGCACGATCAGGCAGATCACGTAGATCAGCATGAAGCTTCCGCCACCGTTCTGCCCGCACATCCACGGGAATTTCCACACATTTCCGCAGCCGATGGCGCACCCCGCCGACAGCATGATAAATCCCAAACGACTCCCCAGTCTTTCTCTGTTTTCCATACCTCTGATCCTTCCCAAAACTACTTATTTTAAACGCCGGATACGGCATATATTTTTGCTGTTTTCCCATATTTTTCGCTGTCTTTTCTCATTGACAGCCCTATTTTCCCATTATATAATTTTCTTAAATATTTGAAAAACAAATTATTTACATTGCATTGATCGAAGAATTGAATTTACAATATAGAAAGAGTATCTACCCTATGGATGTCAAAAATCTGGAAACCTTTGTTATGGTAAACGAACTGAAGAGCTTTACGCTGGCGGCCGGACGTCTGGGTTATACCCAGTCCACCGTATCCTTTCAGATCAAACAATTGGAAAAGGAGCTGTCCATCCCTTTGTTTGAGCGGATCGGGCATACCGTAACCCTGACCAACGAGGGGGAGAAGCTGCTGCCCCTGGCCCAGCAGATCCTGCGTCTCGCTGCTGAAGCCACCCACATCAGCGGCAATACCGCCCCGGAGGGTCTGGTGCGGATCGCCATTGCAGAGTCCCTGGCCAGCTGGGAATTTCACAGCCGTTTTAAAGATTTTCATGAAAAATATCCCGGAATCCGGTTGAAGATCATTGCTACCAGCACCGATGAAATGTTCCAGATGCTGGGACAGAATCAGGTGGACATTGTATACACGCTGGACCGCCGTATTTTTAATCACAATTATGTGACCGCGTTCGAAGCTCCGGTGGATATTCACTTCGTCACCGGTGCCGGTCACCCCTTAGCCGGACAGACTCAGGTCACCCTGGAACAGATTCTGGAATATCCGCTGATCCTGACAGAGAAAAACATGAGTTACCGGGCTGCTCTGGATGATCTGCTCTCCCAAAACGGTAGGGAGACCATGCCTATCATGGAGGTGGGCGATACCCAGCTGATCCGCAATCTTCTGTGTCAGGGTCTCGGCATCTCCTATCTGCCGGAGTTCGTGATCGCAGAGGACCTGGCAAAGGGAAATCTCGTCAGTCTCCCCATGACAGAGATTCATCCGGATATCTGGCGACAGCTTTTATATCATAGGAACAAATGGATCTCACCGGAATTGAAATGCGTAATAAAATACCTGCAGGAGGAATAATCCCCTGCAGGTTTTCTATTTGTCATCTTACCATCTAAAATTCCTAGAATCCCATCAGCAGGCCGATACTATGTACCAGGAAGGCTGCCACCCATGCCACAAAACACTGCCAGAGTACCACGGCGATGGCCCATTTTCCACCCAGTTCTCTGCGGACAGAAGCGATGGCTGCCACGCAGGGAGTATACAGCAGACTGAATACCAGTAACGACGCGGCTGCCAGCGGGGTAAGTACGGTGGCAATGCTGCTGCCGAACAATACTTCCAGGGTTGCTACCACACTTTCTTTTGCCATGAATCCGCTGATCAGAGAGGTACAGATCCGCCAGTCACCCAGACCGAGCGGTCGAAACAGCGGTACCAGCAGACCGGATACCATAGCCAGCATACTGTTTGCCGAATCCTCAACGAGATTCAGTTTCAGGTCAAAGCTCTGCAAGAACCATACCACGATGGTAGCGATGAAAATCACAGTGAATGCTTTCTGTAAAAAGTCTTTTGCCTTTTCCCACAACAGTTGCCCTACATTTTTGGCTCCCGGCAGACGGTAGTTCGGCAGTTCCATTACAAAAGGCACCGGTTCTCCCTGGAATAACGTGCTCCGGTATAAAAATGCTACCAGAATTCCCATCAGGATACCAAACAGATACAATGCCGACATGATCAGTCCGCCCTTTCCCGGGAAAAATACGCTCACGAAGAACGAATAAATCGGTAATTTGGCGGAACAGCTCATAAACGGTGTCAGCATGATCGTCATTTTACGGTCTCTCTCACTGGTCAGTGTTCTCGTGGCCATGACTGCCGGGACCGTACATCCGAACCCGATCAGCATCGGCACAATGCTTCGTCCGGACAGACCGATCTTTCGAAGCAGCTTATCCATAACGAACGCCACACGGGCAATATAGCCGCTGTCCTCCATCAGAGACAGGAAGAAAAACAGAGTGACCACGATGGGCAGGAAGCTCAGTACACTGCCCACGCCGGTAAAGATACCGTCTATTACAAGGCTTTGGACCGCACTGTTGACATGAGCTGCCGTCAATGCTGCATCAGTGATCTCCGTCAATTTTCCGATTCCCAGTTCCAGCAATCCCTGGAGCCATGCTCCGATGACATTGAAAGTCAGATAGAATACCAGCACCATTATCAGGATAAAACAGGGAATTGCCGTATATTTTCCGGTGAGGATCCGGTCGATCTTCTCACTGCGGATCCGTTCCTTACTTTCTTTGGGTTTTACTACTGTCTGCTCACATAATCTCTCGATAAAATCAAAACGCATATCGGCAATGGCTGCACTTCTGTCCACGCCACGCTCCGCCTCCATCTGACAGACAATGTGCTCCAGCATTTCTTTTTCATTTTCATCCAGCTGCAGCTTCTCCAGGATCAGGTGGTCTCCTTCAATGGCTTTGTTGGCTGCAAAACGCAGGGGCAGCTTCGCAGTCTCCGCATGATCCTCGATCAGATGGCATACCGCATGGATGCAGCGGTGTACGGAACCGTCATGATCGTTTTTATCGCAGAAATCCTGCCGCAGCGGCCGTTCCTGATATTTTGCCACATGGACTGCATGACGGATCAGTTCATCCACGCCTTCGTTTTTCGCAGCGGAAATGGGGATTACGGGTACTCCCAGGAACGCTTCCATGGCGTTCACATCGATGGAGCCGTGATTGCCGGTGACTTCATCCATCATGTTCAGAGCTACGACCATGGGAATGTTCATTTCCAACAACTGCATGGTCAGATACAGATTACGCTCGATATTCGTCGCATCCACGATATTGATGATTCCCTTCGGGTGCTCCTGCAAAATAAACTGGCGCGTCACCAGCTCCTCATTCGAATATGGCGATAAGGAATAGATTCCTGGCAGGTCGGTCACTTTCGTATTTTCATGTCCGCGGATCGTGCCATCCTTCCGGTCCACCGTCACGCCTGGGAAATTCCCCACATGCTGATTAGAGCCGGTCAGCTGGTTGAACAGCGTGGTTTTGCCGCAGTTCTGATTGCCGGCCAGGGCAAAGGTCAGCGGTGCACCGGCGGCAATGGGGGCGCCGGCTTTGCGCTCGTGGTAGCTGGCGGCTTTGTCCAGCTCGCCAACGCCGGGGTGGGCTACCACCTTGTGGCGCTCTTCGCTGGGGGCGGCGCGGTCCGTTGCGTGCACGCTGTCAATTTCAATTTTCTGCGCATCGGCCAGGCGCAGGGTCAGCTCATAACCGCGCAGCTCCACTTCAATGGGGTCCCCCATGGGGGCCGTTTTGCGCAGCGTTACCTCGGTGCCGGGGGTCAGGCCCATGTCCAGCAGGTGGTGGCGCAGCTCGCCCTCACCGCCTACCACGCGGATGATTGCATCCTGCCCAATGTGCAGGTCACCTAATGTCAGCATATTGATTCCTCTTTTTTGTACGGCAAGGTAATGCAAGCCGGTTTATTTCGACTGAATGGCATGAATTTCGCTCATGAACGCGTAAAGTTTACCACGTTTAACTTACGGCGTCAATATATCAGGAAAAACTGTGAAATGCAGGCTTGAAAAATGCACAATTTCTGGTGGGGTGGGCAGCCATCTTGCCGCAAAATGCTGAATTCAATATTTATGCATTGACTTTGAATATTTATGTATTATACTAGAATTTATCCTGATGCAGTTCCGGAAAGAGGGAAAGTTCCGCCGCTGCGCTAGGGTGTATCTGAAAAGTCGAAAGCATCGCCTATTTCTACAAACGCAGCCGGATTTTGCGTTAAAAAGCCTTGGAATCCAGAAAGGATTCCTGTGGCTCTTTGCCTTAAGGCAGCACCGCACAATTCCCGCCTTACGGCTTAAGCACCGCTCCGGCGG
>OGGU01002124.1_pt1 | contig 10421 bp, 8 predicted proteins | sample 1571241 | NCBI WGS metagenome assembly OGGU01 (sample SAMEA2581934, study PRJEB24529) | metagenome | biome: Human gut stool | place: China | collected 2011
AGCTCCGCCGTGCTGCCGGATAGACGTGAAACGTAGCCTCTGCCGTGCGCGGTAGTGTTCGCATTGAGTGAGGACACCAAAAAGCTAGAATTTTCCATCGTGCTGCGCCCATAGTGCTCCGGTGAGAGGAAGGGGATTGCCGCGTTCCGAAAATCGGCGAAAAACTGCTCGTAAAGACCGCTTTTCAGCAGGGACAGCAGATATTTATACTCCATATGGAGCCAAATGGACGCGTTTTCGAGCCAACCGTCGGGAAAAGCGCGAATCCTGCCGATTTCAAAGCTCTCGTTTTTCAGCGAAGCGTTCAGACGGTACATTTTCAGCGCATGGTCGTATAAGGTGCTGTCCTGTACGGCAGTTGCCATTTGAATTTTTGCCGCGGTGGATCGGCTCGTTCGCAGCCAGCGGGTCGGACCCTCTAAAAACAGCGGCAGTGACTTTTTTACAAGCTTTGTCGGGAACAAACCGTCCTCCGTGCTGCGGACGCTACCGGCTTGGTAGGAATAATAGGTTGGGCAAATGCCGCCGTTTTCCGCTGTTGACGTGTCGATTGCCATTCGCAGGGCGGTAGCCAGCGTTTTTAATGCTTGCAGGAGACGCTCGGCGGGTACTGCTTCGTTTTTTCCAGAAAAGCCTTGCCGCGTCTGCGCCCGATAGCGGTCGCGGATGCGGTTGCGTTCATACCACCGCGCTTCGTCGGTACATTTTTTTGAAGTAAGCGCGGATACGTCCCACAGCAGTTCGGTGATCTCTTCATGTAATTCGATCTGTCTTGGGTAGAGCGGCTGTCGCGCGATCAGATAGTCCAGCAGGCGCAGCAGCTCGCAGCCCTCGGCAAGACCGGCACCGAATTGTGCTGGGAGACCGTTGAGCGCATCGTTCCAACCAGGCTTTCCGCCCTCCATCTCGACGGCGGCACCGGAAGGGTCGAGCGTTGCGGACTTGACGGTGCAAAGCAGCAGCAGCTTTTCAAACAGCGTGCTGTATACCACGCTTCCGTCCTGCGCTGTGACCCATTTTTTTTCGTTGGTTCGCGGTGCGACGCAATGATACTGCCTCAACCCGCGTTCGGTTTGGCAATAACGCTGCGTTTGTGGCAGAACATCCGCCTGAGCGAAAAACCAGCGGTACTGCGCTGCGCCGAACAGCAGTGCAGCCTCTTGCTCTGGGTAGATTGCCAGCTCCGATTCCAACAGATCCAGCAGATAGGTCCAGTGATCCGACCAGTAACCTGCCTGAAACTCGGCGTTCGGCTCCATGACGGAATCCCCCAGCACGGCGGCGAGAAAAGCTGCAGCATCAGGGAGATGCCAATTATCTGCCGCCATGGCGAGATTGCCCATCGTGAACGGTGTGCTGAGTAATTCCAGTGCCTCTTTGCGATACGGTTCAGTAAGTTGCCACGTTAGCTGCTCAGGATGCTGCGCATGATAGCTGACCGGTTCAAGTACCAGCGGATTATAGCCGTCTGGCTGTAACAGCTCGAAGAATAACTGCAAATTAAACTGCCCCGCGTTGGGGTGAAAGAAGGTGTCGGAGCGCCGGTTTTGACAGATGTCCCGGAAGTTGGCGTTGCCCTGACTGAAATAGGCGCGGTCAAGATAGAATGCATTATATTCCCGCTCCGGATCGCCGTGCTTGCGGGAATACAGATAGACCGGCAGCGTATCCTGTCCGCTTCCGAGACAGTACGGGAAGCCGCCGCGCATCACGTTGTCCAGAAAGGTCTGACTGATATAGCCGTCAAAAATCGGGTCGGCGGTTTTGCAGCGAACCTGCGCGGTAAGCGCCTCTGTCAATGCCCGCCCCTGTGTGAGCTTTCCTTCAAAAAATGCTTTATTTTGAGCCTTTGCGCAGAAGGCGCGCAGTTCCTGCTCGTCGTTTGCCTGACCGTAGAACTCCCACAGCTCGACAGTGCCGTTGACCGGGAGTGTCCCTTGCCACGCCGTCATGCAGCAGGGCAGAAAGTTTTCGTTGACCGACTGCCGGTGCAGCAGCGCGGAAAGCGGTGCTTGCTCGAAGGCAACGGGACGCAGCAGGGAAGTGTCCCAACCGAACACCAACTCCGGCCGGACGAGGACCGGCAGCAGCCGTTCATCCTCGGCAAAGGCAAGACGGAAATTCCGCCCGCTGATTTCGGAAACACGCGTACTGTCCTCCATGCTGGCGCGGATGCCGAAGCACGGAAGGTGTTCCTCCGCCTTTTCTACACGCATCCATGCCGTGCTAAGATTTGGCTCCTGCTTCAGCTTCTCGTCGCAAACGCCGTAGGGGACGATGGTTGCAAGACCGTCGAGCAACTCCAGCACCGTTTCCGCAGACAAAAGATTTTGAATGCGCAGCCTGCGGCAAAGTCCTGCCATCCGCTCATTCGGCAGCGTGAAATATACGACCTCGACGGAGATCTGCTCGTTCTTCCACGTCAGCCGCAGCGCGTTCGGTTCGAGAATCATTGTTCCCATGCTGTCAGCAAACGGCTCTACAACTATTCCGCCCTGCTTCAGAAAGGTGCGGAAGCCCGTTAGCGCGGTGCAGCGATAGGCGGTCGAGGCGGCGATGAACTCTAATATCGCGTGATTCTTGTCCTGTACGCCAAAGCTGCAGATTGCCTGCCCGCGGTTGTTATAGTTACACCACGTTGGAATACCCCACGGACCGGCAAAGGCGGGAAGAAAACCGGAGAACGGCGGCTGCTTTCCATACTCCGTCTGCACAAAGTGCAGTTCTGCATCAAAATAACTGTTTCTCATAGATCACTCCGTGACTGCTACCTCGACGGCTTCGATATCGACCGTGCTGGACGTGCAACGTACCCATATCAGCGTGGAATCCGCTTCGTCGTACTGCGTGATGAGTGTGCCGCTGCCATGCCGATGTACCGTAATTTTTGCACGCGGGTCGGCTGTTGCTTGAATACGATAGCCGACGCAGTCGCCCTCGTGCAGGCGGAGCAGCATTCGTTCGCGTTCGGGCTGCGGCTCTCCACCGTATCTGCGCCAGTCACCCGCGCCAATGTGTCCGTCGGCGTACAGCAGGGTCGCGCGGCTGGTGCTGCGGAAATCGGCACCGATTTCTCGTGTGCTGCGGATCTGCTCGGCGTCAAATGCCTCCGCAGGGATCCGAAGCGGTGGTCGACGCAGTATCGCGTTCACGATTTCAGGGTGGTATGTACTACTGCGGATGCACGAAAGCAGACCGTCGAATGCGGCAATAGCGGCGCTGCGGCTCGGTTGTGCGCCGCCGTCGAGATAGTCTAAAATTTCCTGCCATCCGTTCGGCTGCGCAAAGGTCACAGGCGAATTGGGCGTTTCCATTTTCTTATACGACCAAAAGCACCAGCCGATGCCGAGACGTTCGTACAGCGGAAAGACCGTCGTGTACCACGGCAGGTTGTTTTCGCCGCCCTCACCCATCCAAAGCGGGACGTTCAGCCGTTTTGCGGTTTGCAGGAACGGTGCGAGGCTTTCCTCATCCGGTGCGCTCCAATATTTATGGAATTGCAGCAGGAGGTTGTTGGCGGCTTCCACTTTTGTCATGCCGTCAAAGACAGAAAAGTCCGTCGCCCAGTGCAGCCCCTCCAAAACGATGAGATGCTTTGCATCGATCTCTCGAATTGCCGCAATCAGGCGGCGGTAGAGTGGCAGCAGCTTCGGTGCGTATTCGCCGAAAAAGTTCGGTAGCGGCTCCGCCGATGGCAGTCTCTTCTCGGTAGTGCTGCGCCAAAAGCTTCCACATTTCGACCAGCGTATCCTGATGTGCTTCGTTGGTGAACAGCTCCGGACGGTCGTGCTCGCAGTCGTCGATATTCTGCCCCGTCTGACCGCCCGGTGCGCCGTGCATGTCGAGAATGACGTAAATGCCGTGCCGCTTGCACCATGCGACGCAGGAATCGACAAGATGCAGTGCCGATGCACGGAAGGTGACCGTACCGTCGTGTGCGACCTTGAAAAGCAGACGGGAATTGAGCGCAAGCCGCACGGAGTTCATCCCTTGCGCGGCGATCCACGCAATGTCTTCCTCGGTGATATAGGTCGCAAAGTACTGCGCCCAAAACGAAGCGGCATATTCCACGCCGCACAGCCGCTCAATGAGTGCCTCAATCCTGCGCGGTCGGTGTTCCGGCCGAAGTGGTCCGCGTGCGCGGCAGCCAATCCTGCCCGGCGGACGACCTGGACCAGCAGGCGCTGCCCGATGTGCTCAGCAACCGCATCAGCGCACTGGAAGCCCGCTTGAGCCGCATGGAAGCCGCCATGCAGGGCGAGTACCCGCCTGACAAACCGCGTTTTGCCGCCCCGGAAACGGACGGTGTACCGCCGCAGGATCCGCATACAGAAGAATAATTCAGGGCAACACCGCACAATTCCCGCCTAGCGGCTTAAGCACCGCTTCGGCGGCTGCGGCACGGCATCTGCGTTGCCAAAATGCTCGATAAGACATCCAGTATTATCTGCGCTTTTGGCTTAGCAGCTGCCGCACCTCGCTCGCCGTATCGGCACTTAGAATTATGCGGTATTGCCTCAGAAGAATTTCAAGCTCTCTGCCCCACTTTGGGGTAGAGAGTTTTTTACTTTGCCGCAATTTTTCTGCTTTTTATTTGGGCAGGTGCTACCCAAATGCGGTATTATCTGCTATAATAAACGTGATTTTGATAATAAAGAGGGGTGCCTGTCATGAAAGCTGTTATCACTGTTATCGGCCACGATACCGTGGGTGTTGTTGCCCGTGTAAGTGCCGTGTGTGCCGAGCTGAACATCAACATTGAGGATATTACCCAGAGTATCCTGCAGGATATGTTCTGCATGATTATGCTGGTGGATATCTCTGCCTGCGCAAGCGAACCGGCTGAAATCCGCGCCCGTTTTGACACATTGGGCCAGGAGATGGGAATGCAGGTCACTGTGACTCGGCAGGAAGTCTTTGACGCGATGCACAAGGTGTAAGGGGGCACACGATGAAAATTCTGAACAGCGGCGATATCTTGGAAACCATCGAGATGCTGACCGCAGAAAACCTTGATGTGCGTACCGTTACCATGGGCATCAGCCTGTTGGACTGCATTGATCCCGATGGCAAAAAAGCCTGTGAGAAAATCTATAACAAAATCACCCGTCTGGCGGGGAACCTGGTTCCCGTTGTCAACAAGATCAGCGCGGACTATGGCATTCCTATTGTCAACAAGCGCATCAGCGTAACGCCCATCGCCATGCTGCTGGGCGCTGCACCGGACGCCGACCCCGTGTGGTTTGCCAAAACGCTGGATGCCGCTGCCAAGGCGGTCGGCGTCAACTTTATTGGCGGTTACGGTGCTTTGGTGCATAAGGGTTTTTCCGCCGGCGATGTGCGTTTGATCGAAAGCATTCCCCGTGCACTGGCCGAAACCGACCTGGTCTGCTCCAGCGTCAACATCGGTTCCACCAAATCCGGCATCAATATGGACGCCGTTGGCCTGATGGGCCGCGTGGTGCGCCAGACCGCCGAGCTGACCAAAGATAACATGTGCATGGGCGATGCCAAACTGGTGGTTTTCTGCAATGCACCCGAAGATAACCCGTTTATGGCCGGTGCTTTCCACGGCCCTGGAGAGCCGGACTGCGAGATCCATGTCGGCGTTTCCGGCCCCGGTGCGGTGCGCGCCGCTCTGGCCAAGCTGCCCAAGGATGCCCCGATGGATCAGGTGGCAGAGCTTGTCAAGCGCACGGCGTTCAAGATCACCCGTCTGGGCCAGCTGGTGGCCAACCTGGCCAGCGAACAGCTGGGTGTGCCCGCGGGCATCATTGATCTGTCCTTGGCGCCGACCCCGGCTATTGGCGATAGTGTTGCCAACATTCTGGAAGAAATGGGTCTGGAAAGCTGCGGCTGCTGCGGCACCACCGCCTGCCTTGCCATGCTGAACGACGCCGTGAAAAAGGGCGGCGTAATGGCATCCAACCATGTGGGCGGCCTGTCCGGCGCATTCATCCCGGTATCTGAGGATGACGGCATGATCAAGGCAGCCGAATGCGGCAGCCTGACGCTGGAAAAGCTGGAAGCCATGACCGCCGTCTGCTCCGTTGGCATTGACATGGTGGTTATCCCCGGCGATACCACCGCCGAGGTCATCAGCGGTCTGATTGCAGACGAAGCCGCCATCGGCATGGTCAACAGCAAGACCACCGCCGTCCGCGTCATCCCGGCCATCGGCCGCAAGGCAGGCGAGATCCTGGACTTTGGCGGTCTGCTGGGCTATGGCCCCATCATGCCGGTCAACCAGCGCGACCCGTCGGTCTTCATCAACCGCGGCGGCCGCCTGCCCGCCCCGATGCAGTCGCTGAAAAACTAAGAATAAAATCACTCCCACAGACCCAGACTCTGGATAGTATTTCCAGAGAAAGGGTCTGTTTTTATGTACAGCCGCATTTTATCCCGCCGCCAGATGACCGTCTGGTGCATCACACTCAGCGGTGCGCTCGCGCTCTGCATCGGTCTGCAGGGCCTGCTGGGCTGGGGCCGCACCCAGCTCGACACCGGAGCCGCGCTTGCCGCCGACACGCTGCGGCTCCACATTCGCGCTGCCAGCGACACCACCGCCGACCAGACCGACAAGCTGGCCGTGCGGGATGCCGTGCTCGCGTATCTGGACACGGCCTGCCCGGCGGCAGACCAGCCCGCCGCCCTCCGCTGGGCTGCGGCCCATCTGTCTGAGCTGCAGCGGGTCGCCCGCACCGTGCTGGCCGGGCGGGGCAGTTTTGCACCGGTGCGGGTCTATCTGGTGGAAATGTACTTCGGCACCACCCGCTACGCTGCCTCGGCCCTGCCCGCCGGGCGGTATCAGGCCCTGCGCATCGACATCGGCGCAGCCCCCTATGGCCGGAACTGGTGGTGTGTGCTCTACCCCGGCCTCTGCCGCACCGCCTGCGGCGGCTATGCCGCCCCCGCCGAAAACGACCTCGTCTGCGGGCGGTATCTCCTGCGGTTCAAATGCGTGGAGTGGTGGCAGAAGCACACCGCCCGCCGGGAAGATGTCATCCTGCTGGGATAACATCTTCCCGGCAGGAGAGGCCCTGGCCGTCGGGTATTGCCTGCCGGATCCGACAAAGGTTCCCACGAACACTTCCACCTTCCGCCGCATAAGCTCCTGGTGGAAGGAGTGTGAGTTTGACCATGGCAATTCCTGCCTATTATTCCCTCATCCAGCGCGGCTCTACCGGCCCCGATGTAGCACTGGTGCAGACCTGGCTCAACGGCCTGCGCGACACCTGCACCTGGTACCACGAGCTGACCACAGACGGGCGGTTCGGCATCAAGAGTGTGAACGCGGTGAAGGAGTTCCAGCTCAAAAACGACATGAATGTGGACGGCAAGGTGGGCGCGAACACCTGGAACGTGCTCTACACCAAGTACACCGCCAAACACGGCCTGCACGTCCCCTACCCCGGCATCGTGCTGCGGCAGGGCAGTTCCGGCGGCACGGTCCGGCTGGTGCAGCAGAAGCTGAACGCGCTGGGTGAAAAGCTCTCCACCGACGGCAAATACGGTGCTTCCACCGCAGCCGCCGTGGAGCGCTACCAGCGCCGCAACGGCCTCGCTGCCGACGGCGCAGTCGGCAAAGCCACCTGGGAGAAGATGTTCTGACGACGGCCCACCCTCTCCGTCTGCTTCGCAGACAGCTCCCCCGAAGGGGGAGCCACTGGCGAGATGGTTTTGGGCGTACTGGATGAGCAAAGTTTCTTGAAACCATAAAATGGAGTGCTCCGTTGTTTCGTTCGACCGCATCTACCCAAACGCTCTTTGTCAGAGCGCAGTCCAGATGTTGTTGGCCCTGACAGCGGAGCACTTCCGTTTACGACACGAAATACGTTCAGCATCCAGCAGGGGCTGCCCGGCATGCCAATGGCTCGCCCCTTGGGAGAGCTGGCAAACCCAAAGGGTTTGACTGAGAGGGGAAGGCCGTTTATAATAAGAGCATCCCCAACTGAAAGGCGGTGCTCCCATGCGTTTTCTTCACCTCTCCGACCTGCACCTCGGCAAGCGGGTCTGCGAGTTCTCCATGCTGGACGACCAGCGGTATATTCTGGAGGAGATCTTGTCGCTCCTCGACACCCGCCCCGTGGATGCTGTTCTGCTGGCGGGCGACCTCTACGACAAACCCGTGCCCCCTGCCGAAGCCGTCCGTCTGCTGGACTGGTTCCTCACCGAACTGGCCGACCGGAAGCTGCCGGTCTTCGCCATCAGCGGCAACCACGACTCCGCCGAGCGGGTCGCGTTCGGTGCCCATCTGCTGGCGGGGAGCCAGGTCTACGTCAGCCCGGTGTTCGAAGGGGCCCCGGCCCCCATCCCCCTCACCGACGCATACGGCCCGGTGGACATTTACTTACTGCCCTTCCTGAAACCCGCCATGGTGCGCCACATCTACCCGGACGAGCCCATCGAGAGCTACAGCGACGCCCTGGGCTGTGTGCTGCGCCGCTGCGCCCCCGATCCGGCCCGCCGCAGCGTGCTGGTGGCCCACCAGTTCGTGGCCGGTGCCGCCGCCTGCGAGAGCGAGGAGCCATCGGTGGGCGGGCTGGACTGTGTGGATGCCGCCCTCTTTGACGGCTTCGACTATGTGGCCCTCGGCCACCTGCACAGCCCCCAGAAGGTGGGCCGCGATACCCTGCGCTACTGCGGCACCCCGCTGAAGTATTCCTTCTCGGAGGCACACCAGCACAAGAGCGCAACCTTTGTGGAGCTGGGGCCGAAGGGAGATGTCACGCTTTCCACCGCGCCGCTGACCCCGAAGCACGACCTGCGGGAGCTGCGCGGCAGTTACATGGAGCTGACCGACCGCCGCAGCTATGCGGGCACGGCCACCGACGACTATCTGCACATCACCCTGACCGACGAGCAGGATGTGCCCGATGCGCTGGCCCGGCTGCGGGTCATCTATCCGAATCTGATGCGGCTGGACTACGACAACCTCCGCACCCGCACCCAGGCCGACCTCGACGCCCCGGCCCAGACCGAGCAGAAAACACCGCTGGAACACTTCGCGGCCTTTTATGCGCTGCAAAACAATCAGCCCCTGAGCGCCGAGCAGGCTGCGTTCTGCCAGCAGCTCATTGAAACGCTCTGGAAGGAGGAGGACGCATGAGACCCCTGAAGCTGACCCTCTCGGCCTTCGGGCCATACGCCAGCGCCGTCACGCTGGAGCTGGAGCGCCTGGGCAAAGGCGGCCTGTATCTCGTCACCGGCGACACCGGCGCGGGCAAGACCACCCTTTTCGATGCCATCACCTATGCCCTGTACGACCATTCCAGCGGCGGTGTGCGGGACGGTGCCATGCTGCGCAGCAAGTACGCCGACCCCGGCACCCCCACCTTTGTCGAGCTGGAATTTGAGGTGCGCGGCCAGCGGTACACCGTCCGCCGCAACCCGGACTACCTCCGCCCCAAAGCGCGGGGCGAGGGCACGACCACCGAAAAGGCAGACGCCGTCCTCACCTACCCGGACGGACGCCCGCCCGTGACCCGGTCGAAAGATGTCACCGCCGCCGTCACCGCCCTCATCGGGCTGGACTACGACCAGTTCTGCCAGATCGCCATGATCGCGCAGGGGCAGTTCACCCGCCTGCTCAACGCCACGACCGAGGAGCGGAGCAAGATCTTCCGCAAACTGTTCCGCACCCAGCGCTACCAGAAATTGCAGGACGCGCTGCAAGAGGAGAACGCCCGCCTCACGGCCCAGCGCACGGCCCAGAACGTCCAGCTGGACGCGGTGCTCTCCGGCATCCGCTATCCGGAGACCGACCCCGACGCCGAAGCGCTGGGCGGGCTTTCGGCGCAGCGCCCCGCCGAGGAAGTCACTGCCCTGCTGGACGGGCTCCTCACCCGGCAGGAAGCGGAGCTCTCCGCTGCTGCCGCCGCCCACACCGCCGCGCAGGCGCAGCTGGACGCTTTGCAGCAGACGCTGGGCCGGGCCGAACAGGCCGAGAAGCTCCGCCTCGAGCTGACCGCCGCGCAGACCCGGCAGGACGCTCTGCGGCCCGTTCTGGACGCCGCCGAAGCCGAAGCGGCCCGCCACGCCGGGGATTCCGCTGCGCTGGACGCGCTGGCCGGAAAGCTCGAGCGGGCGAAATCCAACCTCGCGGCCTTCGACGGGCTGGACAGCCTCGAAAAGAAGCTTTCTGCCGCCCGGGACGCCGCCGCCCTCGAGAACGCCAGAGCTGAAAAGCGCCACGCCGCCCTCGGGCAGCTGGACGGAGAACTGACCGCTTTGGAGCAGAGCCTCGCCGCCCTTGGGGGCGCGGAGGCCGAGAACGTGAGCCTCAAGGCCCGGGCCGAACAGCTGACCCGGCGGGAAACGGCCCTCGCGCAGCTGGCCCAGAGCCTCGCCGAGGGGCAGCGCCGGGGGCAGGCCGCACGGCAGGCCCAGGAGCGTTATCTTCTCGCCGACGGCGCAAAGGA
>OGGU01002126.1_pt1 | contig 10410 bp, 7 predicted proteins | sample 1571241 | NCBI WGS metagenome assembly OGGU01 (sample SAMEA2581934, study PRJEB24529) | metagenome | biome: Human gut stool | place: China | collected 2011
AAAATAATGATTTGCTAGCTTATAGTCGATAGTATCCTCCATTCTCCTCCTTCGGGAAGGAGGAGTCCCCGTAGGGGGGAGGTGGTAGGTGAATGTGTAAGTGAACTGCCCCCAATAGTTAGACACAAAACTATTGGGGGCAGTTCATTCTTTTTGAGGTAGCCTCACTATTGTCAAGTATGTTTTCTACCAGTTTCTTTTCACTGTACGATAGCCGTAACCGATAATCACAAGGAAACAGATAAAAGGTAGAATGAATGAAACGTTGACTGCCGGCAACCAACCGATTTCTTTCATATCAATAATGCTTGCTTGCAATGGAGGAAGAATAGAACCTCCGAGAATAGCCATAATAAGTCCGGCTGCTCCGAATTTTGCGTCATCTCCAAGACCTTTTAAGGCAATACCGTAAATAGTGGGGAACATTAGAGACATGCAGGCGGATACGGCTACCAGGCAATAGAGTCCATAAATATTTTGAAGGAAGATAGTACCTAAGGTGAAAATTCCTCCGAAAATAGCCAGAATCATTAATAATTTTCCTGCATTCAGATAACGCAGAATGAAAGTACAAATGAAACGGCTGATACAGAAAATAATCATTGCTATGATATTGTATTGCTGCGAAAGCACTTCCGCACTCTTTTCGTCCATGCCGAATTCCGGTGACATAAACAGGCGGGTACCATATTGGATTATAAAAGTCCAGCACATGATTTGTGCACCTACATAAAAAAACTGAGCAATCACACCTTCGCGATAACGTGTTTGGGTGAAAATACGTTTTAATGTCGGGAAGAAGTCTATTTTATGGTTCTGATCTCCGTTCTTTGGCATTTTTACGAATCGTATCAAGAGAAGCATAGCTACGATAATCAGACCGATGATGAGATAAGGGGCGATTAGCACTGCAAGATCGCTCTCTTTGATTGCCTGAAATTCACTCTCATTGAGTAAAGCACGTTCTTCAGTACCCATTGGATGTAATTTGGCTTGAATGAATTGCATGGCTACATACATTCCGAGCAATGAACCCATTGGGTTGAAAGATTGGGCAAGATTCAAACGTCTTGTGGCAGTATCTTCTGTTCCCATAGAAAGAATGTATGGATTACAGCTTGTCTCCAGAAATGAGAGTCCGCAAGTCAAGATAAAGTAAGCTATCAGAAACGGGTAATATTCTCCTGTCATTTTAGCAGGGAAGAATAGGAATGCTCCAAAAGCATACAGACCAAGACCTAGCAGAACACCTGCTTTATAAGAATATTTGCGGATGAACATGGCAGCCGGAAAAGCCATGGCAAAGTAGCCTCCATAAAAAGCGACTTGTACTAACGCTCCGTCGGTAGCACTCATCCTGAAGATTTTGGAGAATGCCTTTACCATTGGGTTGGTGATATCGTTTGCAAATCCCCATAACGCAAAACAAGAAGTGATGAGAATAAAAGGGATAAGATAATTGATGCCATCTTTTGACAGGATGGACTGTTTGATGTGTTTCATGGTTCTTTTGGGATATTTTTAGGTATTATATAAATGGAACATTCTCTCCATTGGTTTCCATTTTTCCGCGGAACTCATTCCGGGAGCGGCTTGTTGGAAGATAGCCATGTATTCCTCCCATTCCTGTTGGCGGGGAAGAGTATTCAGGCGTGCCATTGCTGTGTCCCAGTCGAAGTCAACGGGAGTTTCGACAATCATAAACAAGCGTGTGCCAAGAATATAGATTTCCATTTCGAGGATGCCTACTTCCCGGATACCTGCAAGGATTTCAGGCCATGCCTCCGCTTGACTATGTCTTTTACGATATTCGGCAATCAATTCCGGAGAATCGCGTAAGTCAAGAGTCTGACAATATCTTTTGACTGGGACGCTGTAAGATTGGACCTGATAACCGGTTTTAGGTGTTTCCATATACTTTTTATTTTTTAGGATAATATACTTGAGGTGTGACACTTCGGCTTACAATCTCTCTTAATTCCCGGAGGTCGGAAATTTCTCCCTTAGCCATTGCCTGTGTCAGAATATTACCTATGGCAGTAGCCTCGACAGGACCGGCGTAAACAGGGATATTGAGTGCATCGGCTGTAAGCTGGTTGAGTAATTTATTCTGCGAACCTCCTCCAATGATGTTTAATTGGCGGATCGGGGAGGGGAGACAATGGTTAAGCTTTTCTACTGCCTGTTGGTATTTGAATGCTAATGATTGGAGTACACATTTAACGGTTTCCGCTTTGCTTTGAGGTATGTGCAGAGAGTGATCCCGGCAATAATTCATAAGAGCAGTCTCCATATTTTCCGGATTCATGAATTCCGGAGCGTCAACAGGGATGATTGTATCAGTTTCCACTTCGGCAGCTTGTGGTATGATTGTATCATAATGTTGTTCTTCTCCACGTGCTTTCCATTCACTCATCAAGCGTTGTAGAATCCATAGTCCTGTGATATTTTGCAGGAAGCGGATGCGACCTCCAACACCTCCTTCATTGGTGAATTCGGCTTTCCGTGCTTCTTCTGTCAATATCGGTTCATTGACTTCAACGCCCAAAAGCGACCACGTACCGGAACTTAGAAAAGCGATAGGAGTTTTTGTCGCCGGAACGGCTGCAACGGCACTGGCTGTGTCATGAGAACCTACGGCTATTACATCTACTGCACCCAGTCCGGTTTCCCGTGCAATATCCTCTTTTAAAGTACCTCTGATAGTTCCCGGTTGGATAATTTCACCAAACAGATGCTCGGGAAGTTCTAATGCACGAATTGTTTCTTGTGACCAGTTTCGTCGTTTTGCGTCAAGTAATTCCGAAGTGGAAGCGATGCAATATTCATTATTGGCTATTCCGGTCAGGAAGTAACTGAAAAGGTCGGGCATGAACAGAAGTTGGTGGGCAATCTCTAATTGGGGATCCCGGTTCTGTTTCATACTATAAAGTTGGAATAGCGTGTTGATAGCCATGACCTGTATTCCGGTAGTAGTATAGTGTTGCTGTTCATCCAGAACCTTGAATACCTTTGCCGGCATTCCGTCTGTTCTTGCATCCCGGTAACAGATAGGGTTACTTAGCAAATTTCCATTTTTATCAATCAATCCGAAATCTACGCCCCACGTGTCGATACCAATTCCCTTGACGGTATATCCTTTTTGGGCAGCCAGCTTCAGTCCGGTTTTCATGTCTTCGAATAGGGCAGGAAAATCCCAGTAGACATGATTTCCTAATTTTACCTGACGGTTGGAGAAGCGGTGAACTTCTTCCAGTTCCAGCTTTCCATGGAGAAGGGAGCCGGCGATAATTCGTCCGCTGCCTCCTCCAAAGTCTGCTGCTAAGTATGTGTTTTTAATGTTGTCTTTCATGGTATGGTATGTACGGATACTATTTTGTTTTCTTTCCTAATACATAGATTTCCAAATCTTCTATTTCTGCCGGTGTCAATACTGAATAATCGCCTCCGGACTGAACAATAATACGGCAAGCCATTTCGAAGAAGGTAGCTCGTTCGTACACTTGATTAAAGTCTTTTCCGCAGACAACTTGTCCGTGGTTGGTCAATAAGACGGAGTTGTGTTCCAACATGGCTTCAACTACTGCTTTGGCCAGTTCGGGTGAGCCGGGACGATAATATGGAATCACTGGTATTTCTGAACCTACATGGCAGGGAATTTCTGCTGTTACATTAAAATTAGTCGGCTTGTTTTTCATGCAGGAGATAGCCGTGGCATACTCCGACTGGAAGTGAAGTACCACATTTACATCCGGGCGTTCGCGGAGAATACCCAAATGGAAAGTACTTTCCATAGAAGGTTTTACACCATTAGTCGGTGTTCCGCTTGCTATATTGCAGATAGAGACTTTTTCCTTGCCAAGGGTAGGAACCCAAGAACCTGTACCGGAAATTAATGCTTCTTCACCAATCCGCCAGGAAAGGTTTCCGCTACTGCAAAGCATAAGTTTTGCATCACCGTAGCGATGTGCTTGTTCAATGAACTGTTCGATATGTTCGTTAGTTATCATGATTGCAAAGATAAATTATTTATAATAATAGTAACTCAAAATAGGTTAGAAAAATGGGTATTTAGGGACATACTCCCCCGGTAAGGTTTCCTTGCAGGGGATTGTCATTGCAGGCACGGATTACACGGCTTTCACGGTTTCCTTTGATTAATCCGTGTTTTCCATGTAATCCGTGCCTGATATTAAAGAAATCAATAAGTAAGCGAGTTTCAGTTCGGACACATCCCAACCTTATGCTTAATATAGAAATATAAGAGTGTTCTATATTAATAAGCCGCTTCGAATTCTTTCAGGAAGCGGGTATCGTTTTCAGAGAACAGGCGCAAGTCGTTTACGCGGTATTTCAGGTTGGCGATGCGTTCTATACCCATACCTAAAGCGTAACCGCTGTACACTTTGCTGTCAATGCCGTTTAACTCCAACACATTGGGGTCGACCATACCGCAACCCAAGATTTCAACCCAGCCTGTTCCTTTACAGAAAGGACATCCCTTGCCGCCGCAGATGTTACAGCTGATGTCCATTTCGGCGCTTGGCTCCGTAAACGGGAAGTACGAAGGACGGAGACGAATCTTAGTGTCTTTGCCGAACATTTCCTGGGCGAAGAGCAACAGGGCTTGTTTCAAGTCGGTGAACGATACGTTACGGTCTATAAACAAGGCTTCTACTTGGTGGAAGAATGCGTGCGCGCGATAGCTGATAGCCTCGTTGCGGTATACGCGTCCCGGACAAAGCACCCGGATAGGTGGTTGGGTCGTTTCCATTACACGGCTTTGTACGCTGGATGTATGTGTACGCAGGATGATGTTGTGCGATACATTTTCAGTATTGTTTTCGATGAAGAAAGTATCCTGCATATCGCGTGCCGGATGATCTTCGGCAAAGTTCAGTGCCGAGAATACGTGCCAGTCATCTTCTATTTCCGGTCCTTCAGCGATGCTGAATCCCAAACGGGCGAAGATGTCGATAATTTCATTTTTTACAATGGTAAGCGGGTGACGTGTACCGAGTTCGACGGGATAAGCCGAGCGCGTCAAATCCAATCCGTCACAACCATTGTCCTGACTTTCAAACTGTTCTTTCAGTGCGTTGATTTTATCCTGCGCTTTTGTTTTCAGTTCATTCAGTCTCATGCCGACTTCTTTTTTCTGTTCGGCAGCTACGTTACGGAAATCCGCCATTAAGTCATTAATGGCTCCCTTCTTGCTAAGGTATTTGATGCGGAGAGCTTCAAGTTCTTCGGCATTGGAGGCATGCAAAGCCTCTACCTCTTTCAGAAGTTGTTCAATCTTAGCTATCATATTTTTGATGTATTGTTATTCAGTTTCTTAGTAAAAACCGTGCAAAGATATAATTTTATCACGAACCATCGAAATAATTTGTATCTTTGTTGCCGATACGCATTGAAAATCCGGCAACTTATGAAAAAGATTGTTTTCTTTATTCTACTTTTGACCTTATCTTTTCGTCTTACGGCGCAGATTGATTATCTGGAGCCGGTGAAACCTTTCACTACTTACACAGGCGAATTGGGCGAATATTATCGCAATGTATTTTCTTTATTGAACACAGGCTTTCAGCAACAACCGTATGCTCGTTTTGTAGCAATTCCTTCTTTCTCGCCCGAGTATGCCATGTCGGTAGAGAAGAAGGGTGGGCGTTATTGTTTGGTTTCGAACACATTGTCGCGTACCTATTGGCAAGCAGAGAAAGGAACAGTGACGGTAGATACGAGATCGGTGGTTATCAGTTCGTCCCTTTATCAGTCTTTGGGTGCCATTTTTCGTACGGTGACGAGTCAGGTGCAGGATTTGGACGGTTCTACGGCAGGTTTGGACGGAGTCGTTTATTATTTCACTTCGACGGATGCGAAAGGTACAAATCAGATGGGACGTAAGTGGTCCCCGAAAAAAGGTTCTTTAATGGATCGTCTTGTGTTGGTCTGTCAGTCGGCTTATATGTTATCCAGAGGAGAAGATATTTCGGAACAGGCGGTGGCGGAAGAAGCTGCTGCTTTATTGAAGGAGTTGCAACAGCGCACTAAGGAGCAACCGGATGCTTATAAGAAACCGATGTATGTCGGAATTTATCAGGTGGGGCCTCAGCAGAGGTCGCTTTCCGGCAAACAGATAGAAGAACTTGCTCATTTGTCCGGCACTACTCCGGAAGAATATATTGCAGATCAAATGGTTTATCCGGCAAATCTTTTAGCCAAGAATATATCGGGATATGCTTTGTGTGAGTTTACGATTGATAAGGAAGGAGTGATTCTGCGTCCTCATATTTTGAAAGCTACTCATTCCGAGTTTGCCGAGGAGGCTCTTCGTATTGTAAAGGGAATGCCGAAATGGTCGCCGGCACTGGCGGGAGGAAAGCCGACGGATAGTAACTATACGCTTTATATTCCTTTCCGTCCAAAGTTATATAAGCCATAGGAAAAATGCGTTTACATTTGGGTATCATATTCTTTTTTCAATCTCTCTTCATCCGAAAGCGCCTTATTATCGGAATGTCAGAAGAAAAGTAAAGGGAGAAATTAACTAAAATGCGTCTTTGTAGGCAGAGGAGCGAATACGTCTCATTGAGAGAAAAAAGCTATGCTTTAGCCTATGTAAAGCTATGCTTTAGTGGTCTTAAAGCGGTGCTTTAGCGAGTGAAAGTGACCTGTATTACAAAGATTGATAAATATCAAATGAATAAAAGCCCGGACTTTCACAAGCCCGAGCATTTATATTCTTAAAAACATCTCCTTGTCTTGGGGAAATAAGGGACTAGTAAATTGCTTTCTAGTACGATAAGTGAGATGCATTAAGAGCAGAAAAGGGATGCCCGTGGGAAATAAGGGAGGCATCCCTTCCAAGAGACAAACATTTGAAAATATACTTTCACAAGCATAATTTTCAGTTGATCTCTCAGTATATTTCTTTTAAAGAATTTATTGTCTCGTATAATAAAACTTGTAAAGAGAAGGCATCTCTAGTCCCAAAGAGAATTAGGATGCCTCTCAATTATAAGTTATTCAATCTAAATTATTTGTTCACTTTAACATAGATTGATGCTGTTTTCGTCATACCCCACTTGTCAAGAATATTGATGTTGACTTTACAAGTAGGAGCATTTATAATGGCTCCTGCGGTCTGATTCTTTCCAATAGTAACAGTGTTCATTTTTTGTTCTGTTCCAGACTGTGCAGCAGCTTCAGTTCCCATCTTAAACTCAGTGTTGTCAATTGTCAGATAAGATTTAGCGTCATCATCTGCTAACTCAACCTTAACCGATACAATTCTATTATCATCAAAGCCATAGTCATTAGCACGAGCATCTTTTCTGATGAAATCACTTTCTAGTATTTCGACAGTACCTGTTCCTTCTATTTCAATCGGATTATCCTCTTTCTCACCTTTCTGTACATCTTTTCCGTCGATTTTGAACTTCTTCACAAAATCGAAACTACCTTGATAAATTTCAGATAATACTTTCAAGTTAAATTCGTCAACAATAGCATTCAAACGAGCATTTCCGAATGGTGCATAAGTAACCGTAATGCTACGACTTGTATTAACACCACCGTGTGCAGGAGAAGGTTCAACTGAAATTGCCCCATTACTAGTCTTTTGCTCTGTTAACCATGCTTTAGCTACTTTATCACCACTCTTTTCCGGTATTACTTCTGTGAATTTCACAAAGTCATTAGTTGTTGCATCACCTTCAAGAATAGAATTAGCTTGATACAAGGTATAAAGGTTGAAAGAAATAAGTTTAGGACTATTACCTTCATATACTTTACCGTAAGCTACAGCATTCTTTTCATCCTCAAAGTAAGCAGTTGCATGTTTGAATGTATACAGATTCTTCGGCTGATCTACAGTAATCTTGAATGTAGTTTCGTATAAATATTTATTACCCAGCTCTGAATTGTTTTGATCATAGTTTTTATTCTTGAATTTAACTGTTGCGGTATGAGGTACAGCAGCAATATATTCAGGATCGAATGTAGCTTTGATTACATACTTAGTAATGTTTGCTTCTGCATTCGCTTCTTTACCTTTTGCATCCAGACCTTGTAATACTAAAGTAATACTCTTAGACGTCTGATTTTCGTATGTCAGATTCGGTACTTTATTAATTGTTACTGTCACATCAGTATATTCAATTTCGGAATCAATGCCATTAATAGACTTTTTAATTTCATCTACTGAAGGACCAACAATTTCAGAAGTAGCTGTTAATTTCTTGCCATCTACAACCCAAGTCATATCTTTGATTTCAGCCTGTTTAGCTACATAAGCAAAGGTCAGTTCTACGTCAGCACTAGCAACTGTTCCACTAACAGGAAGATAGTGAATCTTAATCGTCATTTTACCTTCCTTCTTCGCGATAATTGTATTCTTATCTTTATCAAATGTTGCGTCCACCTTAGCAGCTTCGTCCTTAGTAACTTCATAATAGTAAGCTACCACCTTATCTAATTCACTGTTAAACAGTTCATCCAAATTATAGCTCTTCTGATAAGTCAAGGCTTCGTCAGGAGCAGTAAACTCGACTTCTGGTTGGTCTTGTTCTGTAGCAGCTTTAGCCGCAACCTTTACGTCATATCCGGAAATGATTTCATTGCCCCATGCATCTTTTGTTGTAAGAGCATAAGCAGTATTCTCCTCCAAGGCCTTCAATTCTGTATCAGTTACTCCATTTGCAAATCTGAGAGTCAAATCATAAACACCTTTGTTAGCAGTAGGTTCTTTTTCTGGGTCTGCTACACGAGTCAAGGCATCTACACTAAAATTATCTGCAATATTAGCTACAACAAAGCTAGTATTACCTTTAGAATCTGTCAGACCGATTTCGTAAGCCTGAATATCTGCAGCTTTCAGATTCACCGGATTAATCAAAGCGTGAATCTTGCTACCACCTCTGGCAATAAGTAAATCACCTGCTTTCTTAAATTTCTTGTTTCCATTAAATTCAATATCTTTCCCTGCTACTCCATAGTACAAAGTAGCTTCAGCTTGTGTAGAGCTTAAATCAACAGTACCTTCCTCTGTTACACCGAGCACACTCATACCAGTGATACGAGCAGATTTCGGCATAGAAACCTTTTCCCATTCTCCTGTTTCCTTATTGAGAATATTCAATACCCAAACCAATGGATTGCTAGCATCAGCACTTACATAGATATCTGTAGCAGCTTTAACATTTGTTTTTTTAGGTTCTCCGGCTTCCGCATCCCAAACCATCCAATATCCGTCTTCAGAAATTTGCGGTGCATATCCATCTTTACCCGGAGTTCCTACTCCCGCATCACCTTTTTTACCTTCAGCACAAATACCTAGGTCATTGCCATTGACAATCCAGTTCTTTGTTACCGGATCAATCTTGATTGTCGTTGGAGTAGCATCCTTACCGCTTGTGATAGAATAACTTTTATTATCATTAAAAGTTATTTTAAATCCACCGGTAATGTCTTCAACATTAGTTACCCATTTACCTTCTTTTACAAACTTCTGTAACTCGGCAATGCTAGCTTTGTTTGCGTCAATCTGTGTTTGCAGATTGTCGATGTCATCATCGTAGTCCTTACAACCTACATAGGTGACAGTAGAAAGTGCCAACGCCCCGAAGAACATCACTTTTACAAATTTTCTTTTCATAACTACTTAAAAATTACATTAATAATATATTATTAAACACTAAGTTTCAATAATAGACAGCCCGTTACTCTGTAGGTAACGGAGAGACCTTTGCGCCTGCTCTTTTAGAGTAGTCAATACTGAGAAATGATACGATAGATTATGAAAGTTCTTTACCCCTGCTTCTGACGAGCGGCAGAGGGGAGGGAAATCTTATGCAATATTTAGAAGTTAACAAAGCCCTAATACAAAGAATCCACGTGTTTTATCTGTCCTAGTTCCGCTTTTAAGTAGTTTATTAGAAAAAATGTGTGATTTCGTTTGGTTGTTTTAAGAAATATGCTCATATTTGCACCGATATTTATTCCCGTTACCTATGAAGTAACAGGCTATTTATCAAGATATTAATCCACCGGCTGATCGTCGGACAAAGTCAACAACCTGTCTATTAGCTTCATCAATTTTCTTACTCCTGAAAGGTTTCAAATAAGTCTCGGTTACAGTGATAGACGAATGTCCCATAGCTTCGGAGATAATACCCGGATGAATTTCGCAATAATAAGCCGTCGTAGCCCAAGTGTGACGGGCGGTGTACGAGCTTAATTTATCGCCTAGTCCTAATAACTCTCCTAACAACATTAGTTGTTGATTAAAGCTGCGTAACGCCAACTGATATTCCCGATACGCCTCTTTCGTTCCTTCACGGCTTTCCAAAAAAGGAAAGAGATAAGGAGAAGAAGAATCACGGTTCATGTATTTCTTTACCAGAATCA
>OGGU01002128.1_pt1 | contig 10395 bp, 8 predicted proteins | sample 1571241 | NCBI WGS metagenome assembly OGGU01 (sample SAMEA2581934, study PRJEB24529) | metagenome | biome: Human gut stool | place: China | collected 2011
ATTTGCATATCCTGCACTAAAGCTTGAAACCCCTGCTGATAACCAGCATATTTTTAAATTTTCTTTCATAACACCACGCTACAAATCGCTTTGTAATCGTGGACAAAACAGCAATCGGGATGGACTTTTTTAAGAGAACTTCACACTTACTCTCCCACTCCACTGTTTTTTACTATAACTGTATCACTTTTTTACGGTAATACTCGTACTTACGGTTGCTGCTGTCACTTTCAACATGGCATAACCTTTTCGTACTTTCATTAACCCTGTATGTCATATACTACGCCAGTGCCATTCCTTTTTAAGGAGGAACCGCAAAAATTGTAATACAATGACCGAATTCACCATACTAATCTCCGGCCAACCCCGGTTTACCGAGGACTCGTTATTCCTTTCTACTAAACATTTTATCACCCACTGTTCAACTATTCAGTAACTTTGAACACATACGTATCGTATATGTCCCTATCAAAATGATCCCTCTGACTGTCAGAATCATCCCTGTTATAGCTTGTTACTATTTTTCGTATCAAACTGTAATCTCTGGCTGCCTTTCCTTTTAAAAGGCTACACGCCTGATGTGTATGATAATGGTTACGCTCCAGCTCCATAACCGCAATTTTATACACCGTATGGCATATATTCTCAATCATGGCCTGATCTGTCTCACTAATTTCTGAACCCCAGATATACTTGATATTGCCATCTATATCTGTGTACGGATTCACATTGGTCCAACTTATGAATGGCAAATTCATTTCTTTCCATTCTTCATAAGTTTTTATATTATTTTTGTTGATTTTTATCGTACAGGTTAATGACGTTAAATAGCCGGCCCTGTTAAATCTTACAGTTGCCTTAATTCCTGCTTTTTTGAAATCTGCAAGCAAAAATTTCTTTAACTCCTTATCTGTATCCCATTTGGGATTATTTCCACCTGTCCAACCGGCCCATTCATCAAAATTGCTGCTTTCCTCTGCCGTTGCAAACTGCGTTTCCGGAATCTCAAGTTTTTCACAATCACTTAAAAGTTTTTTTACTTCTTTGCGGTCTTTTTGCAGGGTGCATGCTTTGCCTTGGGCTTTGCGGCAGCAGGGGCAGTCTTGGCTTCCGCTGCGGGCGCTGCCTTGGCAGCAGTAACAGGCTCGGCCTTGGTTGCCACGGCGGGCGCAGCCTTCACCTCTACTGCGGGAGCAGCAGGCTCAGCTTTAGCCTTAGCAGCCTTCTTCGCAGCGGGCTTTTCTGCCTTGACCGGCTCTGCAGCCTTTGCGGCGGGAGCAGCGGGCTTCTCCTCCACCTTCTTGGCGGTGCGGGGCTTGCGGGCTGCGGGCTTCTTGGCGGGAGCGGCTTCCTTGGCCGGTGCGGCCTTCGTCTCGGCAGCGGGTGCTGCTTGTTCAACCTTGGCGGCACGCTTTACGCGGTCCTTTACCTCAGAGATGACCCACAGCTGGTCACCACCGCCGGGCACCTCCTGCCAGATCTGCAGCACAGCGCCCACCTCGGCACCGATGCCCACGGTGTCCACGCACTTGCCGCCTGCCCAAGAAGAGCGCAGACGCACGGTGCCCTCCGGGGTGTGCTCCACCTTCCACATCTGGGACGTGCCGCCCACGTCCTCCCACAGGTGCAGCCATGTGCCATTGGCGGTGCCGGTCATGGTCAGATCCAGCAGCTTGCCGGAGGCACGGTTGCGGATGCGGTACACACCATCGCCCTCGCGGACAAAGCTCCACTCCTGTTCGGGCTTGTGGTCATACTTGCCCAGACGGACAGTGCCGCCGTCCTTGCTGCCCTCCACTGCCTGAATAACATTGCCGGTGTGAGCGGCAATGGTATAAAAGCGGTCGGCCTCGATCACAGTTTGTGCTACGGATTTCATGTACAAATCCCTCCCAATCATAAAATGCACAGATTTTTCCAATTCCTTCTTATAAAGAATACCACATATCGTGATTTTTCACAAGCAATTCGACAATTCTTTAGCACTTTATATAGAAACCATCCTGTTTTCGCCTGCTTTTTCGCCCCTTCGCAGGGGCGAAAGGCCGTTTTTATTCCCTCGACATTTTGTCGCAACTGCGTTATACTGTTTTCATCAGGACTATCTGCCGCTCTGAAAGGGGCGGTTTTCTCGTTTTTTGAAGGAGGATATTTGCCCATGACCCAGCAGGACCGCACTGCGGTGCAGTATCACAAAATGACCGAGACCCCTATCCCCCGGCTGATCCTCAGCCTTGCCGCGCCCACGATTTTAAGTATGCTGATCACCAGCATCTACAATCTGGCGGATACCTTTTTTGTGGGGCGCATCTCCACCAGCGCTTCCGGCGCGGTGGGCGTCGTTTCCAGCCTGATGGCTATCATACAGGCGCTAGGCTTTATGCTGGGGCACGGCTCCGGCACCATCATCAGCCGCCGCTTGGGCAGTCAGGATACCCACGCCGCCACCCGCTTTGCTTCCACCAGCTTTTTTACTGCGCTGGCCTTTGGCGTAGTGCTGGCGGTGGTCGGCCTTGCCACCCTGCCGGACTTTATGATGCTGCTGGGCAGTACCAAAACCATTCTGCCCCACGCCTGCGCCTACGCCCGCCCCATCCTGCTTGCCGCACCGCTGATGATCTCCAGTCTGGTGATGAACAACATCCTGCGGTATGAGGGCAAAGCAAACCTTGCCATGATCGGGCTGGTCACCGGCGGACTGCTGAACATTGCACTGGACCCGCTGTTCATGTTCGGGCTGGGGCTGGGCACTGCCGGTGCCGGTATCGCCACCGCCCTCAGCCAGACCATCAGCTTCGGCATTCTGCTGTATATGTTCCTGCGGGGCAAAACGGTCAGCCAGTTCCGGCTTTCCGCCGTCACCCGGGAGCCGCGCGAGTTTTTGCAGATCCTTGCAGGCGGCGCGCCCAGCTTTGGCCGTCAGGGGCTGAACAGCATCGGCGGGATGCTGCTGAACATTGCCGCCCGCAGTTACGGCGATGCCGCCGTGGCGGGCATGAGCATCGTGTCCCGCATTTTTATGTTCATCCTCTCGGTGGCCATCGGCGTGGGACAGGGCTTGCAGCCGGTGGCGTCCTTTAACTACGGCGCACGCAAATACCACCGGGTGCGGCAGGCCGCCGTCTTTACCCTGCAAGCCGCCTTTGTTCTGCTGGTGGTGCTGATCACGGTGTGCTGGTGGAACGATGAAAACCTGATCCGCCTGTTCCGGGACGACCCGGCGGTCACCGCCGTGGCGCTGCCTGCCTTCCGCTACCAGTGCTTTGCCATCCTTTTACAGCCAGTGATCGTGGTGACCAACATGACCTTCCAGAGCGTGGGCAAGGCCGGGCGCGCCACCTTTCTGGCCTGCTGCCGACAGGGCGTGTGCTTTATCCCGCTGGTCCTTGTACTGCCCCGGGTGCTGGGACTTGTTGGCGTGGAGCTCTGCCAGCCCATTGCGGATGTGCTCACCTGCTTCATTTCTCTGCCCTTTTTGCTGGCCTTTCTGCGGCAGCTGGAGCAGATGGACAAGGCAGAAGCGTCTCATGCCCCGGCGCAGCTGTAATGTAATTGTAACCGTTTTTAGCCGCATTTTTCTGCAAGTTCTGCAATGAAAAATGCGGCTGTTTCGTATTCTGAATGAACGGAAAAATTTTCCTCCCTGTTTTTTGCAAAGGAGTGTTTTTTATGAAGCGCGTTGTCTTGCGTATCGGCTGCGGGGCAGTCTGCACCGCCCTTGCCCTTACTTTAGGCTGCGGCTGTGCCTTGCTGCCGCCCGCCACCGGCGTGCCGGGCGCTGCAAGCTCTGCCGTTTCGGTACCTACGGACGACAACGGCAAACCCCTGTACGACCCCGCCGTGCTGAACGATAGCCGTTTGCGGGTGCTGTACTGCGACGGTCGTTCCGGAAGCAGCACCACCATTCTGTGCGGCAGCACCCCGCTGCATCAGTCTGCCCGCAGTGAGAACGTCTCACTGGTGGAGGACAGTGCCACCGGCACCGCAGACTACTGGCTGCGCAGCTGGTCCGACCCTGCCGGCCGGGGCGGACGCCGCACCGCCTTGTACGACAAGATCGGCACCGAAGTAATGTCCTTTGAGGGCGAGCAGAGCGCCACCCTGCAAAACGGACTGCTGGTGCTGCAGGAAAGCCGCCTTATTGATGGTGGATACGTCCCGGAGTCCGGTTATGGCACCTGTCAGGTCATCGACCTTGCCACCGGTGCAGCGCTGCCGGTACCGGAAGGTGCATACAGCTGCACCGTATGCGGCGATAAGCTGGTGTTCAGCTGCTACGCCCGCCCGGAGGGACTGGACGATTACGACTGGGATACCGACTACCAGCAGAACAGCTGGGTGGTGGTGCAGGAGAAGGACGGCACCCCCGTCTACCGCGCCGAGGCCGCCTCGGCGTACCGCCTTTTCTACGACAGTGACACCCTGAGCGACTGGGTGGAGCTGAACGTTGCCACCGGAGAGGAAACCACCGACCAGATCCTGTACAACACCCAGACCGGCGAGCAGTACACGGGCTTTTTGCAGGTCTACCCGGGTGGTCTTGCCAGTTTTTCCACCAGTGATGGCCGGTACGAACTGCGGGACATGACCACAGAGGACCGCGGACTGATCTCCACCTTTGACGAACAGCCCAGCCAGTATTTCCCGGGCTATGTGGTAACATGGCACAGCGGCGAGGACCATGGCTACGACCTTTACGATTTGGAGACCGGCGCAAAGACCCCGCTGTACGATGTAGACGCCACCGACAGCACCGTAGCTGTCTACGCGCTGGATGGCAGCCTGCGGGTGTACAGTAAGGACAACGGCAAGCTGCTGACCGACACCACCGTAGAGCCGGTGGAGCACCAGCAGCGGGTACGGATGAGCAATTGCGGCACCGGCTACGTCTGGCTGGAATTGCAGGACAACGACCGCTACGAGACCACCGCCACCCGGCTGTACGGCCCGCAGGGGCTTGTCAGCGACCTGACCGCCCTGCAGGGCAAGTACAGCTACATCAACTACCTGACCACCGACCCCGATGGCAGACCCATGTTCTACGGCAGCCGCGATGCTGCGGGCAGCGCCTACGGCAACGTATGCGATGTGCTGGACGCAGACGGCAAGGTGGTGCTGCAGGGACTTTCCAGCTGCACCGGGTACTATTCCAACAGTCTGAATGCCCTGCCCGACCATGTGTTTGCCGCACAGCGGGGCTTCTATGTGGGCTGGATGGACACAAGCGGCAACTGGCTGTACTGCCAGAGCATTTTCTCGTCTGCCACTGCGGACGATGTACCGAGTTATGGCTATTGATTCAGGAGGGCTTTTTTATGAAAAACGCTAAAATTTCCCGCCGCAGCTTTCTGCTGGGGCTGGCTGCCTGCTCCGCCGCCGGGGTGCTGACCGCCTGCAAGGGCACGGATGCGCCCTCCGGCAGCACCGCTTCCTCTGCCGCAGAGCCGCCCGCATCCTCTGCAGCGTCCTCGGCTGTGCAGCAGCCGGAGCCGTTCCTGACCGAAGCGGAGTTTCCCCCGCTGGACGGCAGCACCGCCTGCATCCCGCTGATGGCGCAGATGCTGGCCGATACCACCGGCATGGACTTGGAGGAAGCCAGCAGCAGCATCACCGTGAGCACCACCGCCTACGCATGGGAGAACTTTGGTCTGTACGACACCACCACCCGGATGCTGGTGGTATACGAAGCACCGGACTATGTAAAGGAAGAGCTGCAGGAGGCCAATGTGGAGCTGGAGCAGAAGCCCATCGGGGTGGACGCACTGGTGTTCATCGTCAACGAGGATAACCCGGTGCAGGCGCTCAGCCAGCAGCAGCTGCGGGACATCTACGCCGGGAAGATCACCAACTGGAAGGATGTGGGCGGCAAGGATCAGGAAATCGTTGCCTTTCAGCGCGGCGAGGACTCCGGCAGCCAGACCCTGTTCAAAAAACTGCTCATTCAGGGCGGCGAACTGATGACCCCGCCCTCTGAGCTGGCTCCCGCCGCCATGGGCGAGCTGGTGGACAGCATTGCCGATTACAACAACAGCGCCAACGCCATCGGTTTCTCCGTGTATTACTACATCGACCAGATGTACTCCAAGCCCGGGCTGCGGCTGCTGGCGGTAGACGGTGTGACCCCCAGCAACGACACCCTTGCCGACGGCAGCTACCCCCTGTGCAACGATTTTTACGCCGTCATCCACCCGGATGCCGCCGCCGACAGTCCGGAGCGTCGCCTGTACGACTGGCTGGACACCGACGCCGGGCAGGACTGCATCAAAAAGTCCGGCTATGTGGCCGTCGGCCCGCAGACCACCGTCACCATCGTGGATTGAAATTGACAGACCTTCTCTCGTCTGCTACAATAAAGGCAGGATTTTGTCGATCTTTATGCAGCAGAATGCCGAAAGGAAGGTCTTACTATGGAACATCCCTCTCACCCGGTAGAAAGCCACTGGCGCACCTCCCTGCGCAACCGCATTATTCAGGCCTCCAGTCTGCTGGAGGTGCTGTTGTCCGGGCTGGTACTGATCGGCCTGCTGCTCAGCGTTGTGCCTCTGATCCGCTGGATGCCCGGCCTGCTGTTCGACGGCAACGAGGCAGAGATCCGCACCTTTCTGGAGCGCAGCTTGGACATTGTGATCGGCATTGAGTTCATCAAGATGCTGGCCAAGCACAGCCCCGGCAGCAGCCTTGAAGTGCTGCTGTACGCCATTGCCCGCCATCTGGTGGTGGGGCACGATTCCGCCGTGGAGAACCTGCTCAGCGTGGGCGCGATCGCGCTGATCTTCATCGTGCGCAAGTTCTTCTTTGTCCCGGCCTTTGGCGCACACCTGCCGGACGGCCACCCCGCGCCGGATCTTACCCCCGCCCAGAGCGGCATCCCCGCCGACTGGTTCCGTCGGCGGAATTCCGAAGCAAAGCCTGAGGAAGAGACCGAGACAAAGGAATAAGCCTATACAAAAACCACCCCGCAGCGGCCGGTGAACGGCTGCTGCGGGGTGGTTTACTATTTTCTGTTACTTTTTGCCGTGACGGCCAAAGCGGTACTCCTTGCCCTCGCGGATGCGCTGGATGTTGGAGCGGTGCATGTAAATGACCATCGCACCCATGATCACCGAGCCAATGGTGCACACGGTAAGGTCGGCGGCAGAATAGCCCCGGAACACCCCGTACAGGATGGTGAGCACCGGGTAGAGTGCTGCCATGGTCACACTGCCCAGCGACACCATGCCGGTGGGCAGCAGGCAGACCAGAAAGATGACTGCCAGAAAGGGGATCAGCACCGGCTGGATGGCCAGAATGGTGCCGCCCGCCACCAGCACGCCCTTGCCGCCCTTGAAGCCGAAATACAGGGGCTTTAAATGGCCGATAATGGCAAAGATGGCGGCAAGGTACACCGCAAGATAGGGCGAGAGCGTGGTGCTTTCCGGCATCTGGGTGAACAGCCAGCGGCCGATGCACACGGCCAACACACCCTTGAGCACATCACCAAAGGCGGTAAGTGCCGCTGCCTTTTTACCGAAGGTGCGCAGCATATTGGTCATGCCTGCAGCGCCGCTGCCGTACTTGCGCACATCATCGTGGTACAAAAACTTGCTGACGAGGATACCGGTGTCGATGCTGCCCAGCAGATACGCCTGTACAGCGGACACCGCAGCGATGAGAACAGATTTCATCATCTGAGCCTCCCTGACGTGTTATACGTCCTTGGCACCCACCTCGCCGGAGCCGCGCTCCCGCACGACCAGACGGATGGGCGTATGCTCCAGACCAAAGTTTTCGCGGATCTGGTTGATGAGATACCGCTGATAGCTGAAGTGGAACAGGTGCTTTGCGTTCACGAAGGCCACGAACGTGGGGGGACGGGTGGAGGCCTGCGTCAGGTAGTAGATCTTCAGGCGGCGGCCCTTGTCGCTGGGGGGCTGCATCCGGGCGGTCGCGCGGGCAAGCATCTCGTTCAGCACACCGGTGGGCACGCGGGCACCGTTCTCGGCGTCCACATCCCGGATCAGCTGCATCAGCTTGTTCACGTTGTAGCCAGTCTGGGCAGAGATGAAGATAATGGGTGCATAGCCCATAAAGCTGAAGCACTCGGCATAGCCCCGGCGCTGCAGTTCCATGGTGTTGGTCTCCTTGCCTTCCACGGCATCCCACTTGTTTACCACGATGATGCAGGCCTTGCCCTGCTCGTGGGCGTAGCCTGCCACCTTGCTGTCCTGCTCGGTAAAGCCGACGGTGGCATCCACAAGAATCAGCGCCACGCGGCTGCGCTCCACAGCAGCCAGTGCACGCACCACCATGTAGCGCTCCAAGCCATCGCTGATGTTGCTGCGCTTGCGCAGACCGGCGGTATCGGTAAAGATGAACTTGCCGTAGGCGTTGTCCACCGGGGTGTCGATGGCATCACGGGTGGTGCCGGCCTCGTTGGCCACGATCATACGATTCTCGCCCAGAATGCGGTTGGTCAGGCTGGACTTGCCCACGTTAGGGCGGCCGATGATGGCAACGGGGATACGGTCCTCTTCCACCACGGTCTCGCTGAAGTCCAGATGGGCGCACACGGCATCCAGCAGATCGCCCGTACCGTGACCGTGCACGGAAGAAATGGGCATCACCTCGTCAAAGCCGAGGTTGTAGAACTCGTACAGCTCCATGGGAGCCTCGCCCACCTTGTCGCACTTGTTCACGGCAAGAATGATGGGCTTATGGCTGCGGCGCAGCATGTGTGCCACATCCTCATCGGCTGCGGTCAGGCCGTCGCGCACGTCCGTGACCATGATGATGCAGTCGGCGGTGTCAATGGCGATCTGCGCCTGCTCGCGCATGTGGGCCAGAATGCCCTCGGTGGCCTTGGGCTCGATGCCGCCGGTATCCACCAGCAAAAACTCGTGGCCGTTCCACTCGCAGTTGGCAAAAATGCGGTCGCGGGTAATGCCCGGGGTATCCTCCACAATGGCAAGGCGCTGGCCGCACAGCTTATTGAACAGGGTGGATTTGCCCACGTTGGGGCGGCCCACCACTGCTACGATCGGTTTGCTCATGGGGGTTCCTCCTTTCAGAGTAGTCTCTTATCTCAATGTCTTCTTCTCGAAATATGCAGGCCGCTGCGGAGCAGGGCGCGGGCTTCGTCGCCGCCGCTGACGGGCAGCACCTCTACCTTGACGCCCAGCCGCTCGCCCAGCTGCGCAATGGTCACATCGTCCAGGAAGGTATCCTTCTCTTCCCGCAGCATGACGGCCGGGATGCCCAGCGTCCCGCTCTTCAGGCGGCCCTCGCACTGGGCGATGATGTCGGTGGCCGTCACAAGACCGGCCACGCCGACATTGCCTCCAAAGAACTTATTCTGGATGGTGTGGACCGTGACCTCGATCATCGGGTACTGGCGGTGAAGCTCGTCCATCATCTCACAGATGAGGGGGGATGCCATGGTGCCCGTGACCACATCCAGCTGCTTGGTGCCGTAGATGCGGTGAGGCTTTTCCAGCTCGGCCAGAAACTCCTCGCGGAACAGGCTCATCATGCCCACGCCGTTTTCCAGCTGGTCGTAGTCTTCATAGAACTCCGGCGGCGGGATGGGCCGCCCTGCCTTGAGATACCACTCGTCGCTGGGGTAGATGATCCGCTTGCCGTGGCGACGCTTGCACTCATCGCCGAACGCTTCCAGAATGTCGATGACAGCAGCGCTCGTCTCGGCGTCGTAGGGCACCTGCGGGTAGAGGTTCTTGCGGTAGTCCGTCACGCCGCAGGGCACGGCGGCTATGCTCTGCACCATGGGGGTCAGTTCCAGCAAGTCTGTCAGGGTGCGGCGCAGCTCATCGCCGTCGTTGATGCCCCGGCAGAGCACCAGCTGGCAGTTGATGGCGATGCCGCCCTGCACCAGGCGGGGCAGGTATTGAAGCACCTCGCCGCCGCGCCGGTTGGCCAGCATCCGGACGCGGAGCTGGGGGTTGGTGGTGTGGACCGAAATGTTGATCGGCGAGATGTGCATCTTGATGATGCGGTCGATCTCATGGTCCTGCATGTTCGTCATGGTGATATAGTTGCCGAACAGAAAGGACAGGCGCTCGTCGTCGTCCTTGAAGTAAAGGCTCTCGCGCATACCGGGGGGCATCTGGTCGATGAAGCAGAACATGCAGTGGTTGGAGCAGGTGTGCTTCTCGTCGCCGAGGTAGGTGTGGAAATCGCAGCCAAAGGGGCCGCGCTCTTCCCGGCTGACATCCCATTCCCGGATGCCGTCCGCCACCTTTGCCTTCAGGTGAAAGCTCCTGCTGTCGGTATAAAAATCGTAGTCCAGCGTGTCGTTCAGTTCATTATCGTCCACGCTCAGCAGCTCGTCGCCGGGCTGCAGGCCCAGCGCCTGGGCTTCGCTCCCCTCTTCAACGCTCTCGATCTTGATCGCCACTCTGC
>OGGU01002129.1_pt1 | contig 10392 bp, 8 predicted proteins | sample 1571241 | NCBI WGS metagenome assembly OGGU01 (sample SAMEA2581934, study PRJEB24529) | metagenome | biome: Human gut stool | place: China | collected 2011
GCACTTAGAATTATGCGGTATTGCCCTTATAATGTTTGTTGCACGTTATAAAATGTTTTGCAGGGAACGGTCTTGACCGTTCCGGGGCCTTGCGGCAAATGTGTTTTACGTTTTCCCTCGCAAATCTTGTTGGCTCTGCTCCCTCAATTTTCCCTCTTGCCAAGGGGCATAGAATACGATATAATAAAAAATAATTGTGCGGATTTATGCCCCTGTGGGATGGGCGGTGACGCACGGCAAATCAGGCGGCGTGGTATAGGCGCTGCCTATAGTTCGCCGCAACTGCGGTCACTGAAAAGGAGCGTCATCATGAAAGGTATCATCCTCGCCGGCGGTGCTGGTACCCGCCTGTACCCGCTGACCATGGTCACATCCAAGCAGCTTCTGCCTGTGTATGATAAGCCCATGATCTATTACCCGCTGTCTACCCTGATGCTGGCAGGCATCCAGGATATCCTGATCATTTCCACCCCAACCGATACGCCGCGCTTTGAAGCGCTGCTGGGGGATGGCAGCCAGTACGGCCTGCACCTGCAATATAAAGTGCAGCCCTCCCCGGACGGTCTGGCACAGGCCTTTATCCTGGGTGAAGAGTTTATTAACGGTGAGCCCTGCGCTATGGTGCTGGGCGATAATATTTTCTACGGCGCAGGTTTCTCCAAGCGGCTCAAGTCCGCTACCGCCAACGCCGAAGCCGGCCGCAGCACTGTGTTCGGCTACTATGTCACCGATCCCGAACGCTTCGGTGTGGTGGCATTTGACGAAAACGGCCAGGCAACTTCCATTGAAGAAAAGCCCGCACAGCCCAAGAGCAACTATGCGGTTACCGGCCTGTATTTTTACAGCAAAGATGTGTGCGAAAAGGCAAAACAGGTAAAGCCCAGCGCCCGCGGCGAACTGGAAATTACCACCCTCAACGAGATGTACCTGAAAAAGGGCGATCTGGACGTGCAGCTTTTGGGCCGCGGCTTTGCCTGCCTGGACACCGGCACGATGGACAGCCTTGTGGACGCGGCGGATTTTGTGCGCATGGTGGAGAAGCGCCAGGGCATCAAGATCTCCGCCCCGGAAGAGATCGCCTATAAATACGGCTGGATCAACCGCGGCAAACTGTTGGAAAGCGCCGAGCGCTATGGCAAAAGCCCCTATGGCCAGCATCTGCGCAATGTTGCCGATGACCGCCTGAAATATTGATGCGGTATAAAGAAAGAGGCACAAGATGAAAATTCTGATTACCGGCTGCCATGGACAGCTTGGAACCGAGCTGCAAAAACAGCTGGCTGATGAAGAATGCGCCCTTGGCCCGCTGCCGGAGCGCCTGCGCAAAGCAACGGTGATCGCCGTTGATGTGGATGAGCTGGATATTACCGACCGCGAAGCCACTGTGACCTATATCCGCCGCATCCAGCCGGATACCGTCATCAACTGCGCTGCTTTTACCAATGTGGATGGCTGCGAAACCAACCGCGATGCCGCTTACCGCGTCAACGCCCTTGGCCCGCGCAACCTGGCATTGGCATGCGAAAAGATCAATGCCCGCCTGATCCATATTTCTACCGACTATGTATTCTCCGGTACAGCCAACGGCGGTGTGGCATTGGATGAAAGTGCCCTGCCCGCCCCCATTTCGGCCTACGGCCAGACCAAGCTGCTGGGCGAAACCTATGTGCAGCAGTTCTGCCGCCGCCACTTTATCGTGCGCACGGCTTGGCTGTACAGCTATTACGGCAAAAACTTTGTCAAAACTATGGTCAACTTGGCCAAAACGCATGACACCCTGAATGTTGTCAACGACCAGCTGGGCAACCCCACCAATGCGGTGGATCTGGCCTACCATATCTTAAAGCTGGCCGTCAGCCATGATTACGGCATTTACCACTGCACCGGCAGCGGCATTTGCAGCTGGTATGATTTCGCCGTGAAGATTATGGAGTTGGGCGATGCGCCCTGCCATGTTCTCCCGATCGAGTCCAAAGATTATCCTGCGAAGGCTGCCCGTCCGCATTTCAGCGTCCTGAACAAGACTAAGATTAAAACGATCTATACAATCAGCATACCCCATTGGGAAGCGAGTCTGCGTGAATGTATGAAAAGAATAACAAAATAAGATAAATAACAATGAGTCAGTATTCAGAAGAGATTGAGAGAAGAAGAACGTTTGCTATTATCAGCCACCCGGATGCAGGAAAAACGACACTAACCGAGAAACTGCTTCTTTTCGGAGGAGCTATTCACATTGCCGGAGCTGTAAAATCGAATAAAATCAAAAAGACCGCCACTTCGGACTGGATGGAGATAGAGAAGCAACGCGGTATCTCGGTCGCTACTTCGGTCATGGGATTCAATTACGGCGATTACAAGATAAATATTCTCGACACCCCGGGTCACCAAGACTTCGCCGAAGACACATACCGCACACTGACAGCAGTAGATAGCGTAATTATCGTAGTCGACGTTGCAAAAGGTGTTGAAACACAAACTCGCAAACTCATGGAGGTGTGCCGTATGCGCAATACACCGGTAATCGTGTTTGTCAACAAACTCGATCGTGAGGGTCGCGACCCGTTCGACATTCTGGACGAATTGGAAGCAGAGTTGAAAATAAACGTACGGCCCCTCAGTTGGCCTATCAACATCGGACAAAAGTTCAAAGGAGTTTACAATATCTACGAACAGAACCTAAACCTATTTACACCGAATAAACAAGTCGTCACCGAACGCATCGAATTAACCGATGTGAACAGTCCCGAATTGGAGACCTACATAGGAGAACAAGATGCCGAAAAGTTACGTGCCGACCTCGAATTGGTCGAAGGCGTCTATCCCGAATTTAACACGGAGGATTATTTAGCAGCCAAAATGGCTCCCGTATTTTTCGGCTCGGCGCTAAATATGTTCGGAGTAAAAGAATTGCTCGATTGCTTTGTGAAAATAGCACCTGCGCCCAAACCCATTCAAGCGGTAGAAAGAATCGTCCGACCCGAAGAGGAAAACTTCACAGGGTTCGTATTCAAGATACACGCCAACATGGATCCCAATCATCGCAGTTGTATTGCCTTCGTAAAAGTATGTTCGGGAAAATTCGAACGAAATGCCAATTATAAGCATGTGCGCAGTAACAAGATGATGCGCTTTTCGAGTCCCACGGCATTCATGGCACAGAAGAAATCGGTGGTCGACGAAGCTTATCCCGGCGACATCGTCGGGTTGCCCGATACAGGCAACTTCAAAATAGGCGATACGCTCACCTGTGGCGAAGAATTGCACTTCAAGGGGCTACCGAGTTTCTCGCCCGAAATGTTTAAATACATCGAAAACGATGATCCGATGAAGTCGAAACAATTGAACAAGGGTATAGATCAACTAATGGACGAAGGTGTAGCCCAATTATTCGTCAGTCAATTCAACGGCCGTAAAATTATCGGGACAGTAGGACAACTACAATTCGAAGTTATCCAATACCGATTGCTACACGAATATGGAGCGCAGTGCCGTTGGGAGCCCATTAGCCTTTACAAGGCTTGTTGGATAGAAAGCGACGACCCACAGGCTCTCGAAGCATTCAAAAAACGGAAACACCAGTTCATGAGCGTGGACCGCGATGGTCGCGACGTCTTCATGGCCGATTCGAACTATGTTCTGCAAATGGCTCAAACAGATTTTCCCAAGATAAAATTCCACTTCACAAGTGAATTCTAACCGGGCCTCTTCCTCTATATGGCTAACGCCCCACAAAGGAAGGGTTTAAAAGTAATCAACTTCTCCCCTATGGCACGTTGTGCCATAGGGGAGAAGCTGAAAAACAATAGTCCCGAAGAGAGGGGTTGATAATGCCCTCTTTCGTAAGACATGAAATATCGAGACCCTATCCTCGGTCGCCAACCAAAAAGAACAATTGCAACCTTATACCATCAGGGAATTTCAATACCCCATATTTGATTAGGTTCTATTCTCTTGAAATAGACAACCTTCTTTTTATTCATAGACGACAAGACCAACCGACCGTCCATATTCGTCCCTCGATAATAATTTAATGTAAATTCGGCAGGAGTATATACTCTCGAATCTTTATCGGGAACATATTCAAAACGTTGCTCCGACTCCAACCACATAGAATCTGTGACCAAATGTGTATCCCAAATCAATATCTTATTGACCGTTTTTGAATGAGGAGGAACTGTATCAAGCCTCCCGGAGCCACACAAAGTCCTATAATCGACAACCGCATAAGCATCCGTTTTATTCATCGTCACAATATCGACAGAATAAATACCCGATTTGTCATATTCTTCCTCACAACCGAACAAGAAAAGAACAAAAGCAATAGCCGAATAAATAAAAGGCTTTTTCATTTCAACGTTGTTTTTCGATAGGTTAATCATATAAAATACAATCGATTTTTGCCTCCCTATTCCCCTCCGGCAGACGTTTAAAACTAAAAAAGCGTAGGGAACTTACCTGTTTACCTTACAAGAGGTACGACCAAGTAACCACGCAGAAATAAACAGCTCCCCCACGCCGACCGATATATACCTGCACTCCCGTGCGCATATATGGCAAGCATGAGCGTTTGCACTGCTTATCCTTCTGCTAAAAATTGGTCGTTTTCTTGTAAAGGATAAAACAAAACGCTTCAAAAAAATATGTCTGTCGAACAGACCAAACAGCCGAACGACTTGGCGAAGATAGTGTAAAGGGAAATTAAAAACAAGTTTTATATTGTGTTTTTATCTCCTAATTACATAAAGCCTATATGTATACGATACAGAGAAAATCCCACGGAACTAACCATACTTGAATGCTGACTATTGAACTCGATTACAAGAACAGTAAGAAAAAGTTAATAAAGTCATTTAATAAAAAAATCCCCGGAAAGAAATTCTTTCCGGGGATATATACTTGGAGAGTGTTTTAAAATTTAATTTCTATCTACTGCCAAGAAGGCTCTATTTCAAACAGAAACAATTAAATACCCAACTCTTTTTTAATCGCTTCGATTTTAGCATCGGCCGCTGCATTGGCTGCATCGTAATCGGCATAGTTATCCATCTTGATACCACGCACTTCGATATAGAATTTGATTTTAGGTTCTGTACCAGAAGGACGAATAGAGACTTTGGAACCATCTGCCGAAAAATATTGCAAGACATTGGAAGTTACAGGCATATCGAGTTTCGATTTCGTACCATTCACCACATCGGTAGCTTCAAGCGATGCATAATCTTTTATAAGAATCACAGGAGAACCACCGAGTTCTTTCATAGGATTCTCACGGAAATTCTTCATCATGGCGACTATCTCCTCGGCTCCCGATTTCCCTTTACGAACGACCGAGATACCCTTTTCTTTGGAATATCCATATTTAATATAGATATCCTGCAACATTTGGTACATAGTCATACCTTTGTCTTTCGCCCAAGCGGCGATTTCGGCCATTAAAGAAATAGACGATACAGAGTCTTTGTCGCGAACGAAATCTTCGGGCAAAAATCCGTAGCTTTCTTCTCCGCCACCTATGTAGCGGGCTTTGCCTTCGTTCTCACGAATAACAGAAGCAATCCATTTGAAGCCTGTATAGCAATCGTACATTTTGAATCCGTTCTGCTCGGCGATCGTCTTGATAGTCTCGGTCGTCACAATAGTCTTAACGATATATTCGTTACCTTTCAGCAGCCCTAATTCTTTATTACGGGTCATCAGGTAATTGAGGAATATCATCACAATCTGATTACCATTCACCAAAACGAATTCACCTTTATCGTTACGCACAGCGATACCGATACGATCGGCATCGGGATCAGAAGCCATGACCAACTCGGCATCGGTTTCAATGGCTTTCTTAATAGCCATATCGAGAGCCGCAGGTTCTTCGGGATTGGGAGAAACGACAGTCGGAAAATCTCCACTTACAACATCTTGTTCGGGAACGTGAATGATGTTGGTGAATCCGAAGTTTTTCAACGAAGCAGGAATCAACTTCACACCCGTACCATGTATAGGCGTGTATACGATTTTCATATCGTGATGATGAGCAATGGCCTCGGGACTAAGCGATAGAGTCTTAATACGGTCGAGATACCGACGATCTATTTCCTCTCCGATAATCTCGATCAGCTCTGCATTTCCCCGGAACTTCACATCTTTCACCGAAGTGATTTTATTTACTTCGTCTATGGTATTCTTATCGTGAGGTGCTATCATCTGTGCCCCGTCGTTCCAATAAGCCTTATATCCATTGTATTCTTTGGGATTATGCGATGCTGTAAGTATCACTCCACTCTGACACCCCAACTCTCGAATGGCAAAAGAAACTTCGGGAGTAGGACGCAAAGCATCGAACAAATATACTTTAATACCATTCGCCGAAAAAACATCGGCAGCGACCTCGGCAAATTTGCGGCTGTTGTTCCGGCAATCGTGACCGATAGCAACCTTTATCTGGGGCAGGTCGGCAAAGGCCTTTTTCAAATAATTGGACAATCCCTGAGTAGCAGCTCCCACCGTATAGATATTCATACGATTCGTTCCGGCTCCCATGATTCCACGCAGACCACCCGTACCAAATTCGAGATCCTTATAAAACGCCTCTATCAAATCGGTCTTATCTTCGTTATCGAGCATGGCACGCACAGCGGCCTTTGTTTCTTCGTCATAGCCATCGCCCAACCATATTTGAGCTTTGGCGGTCACCTGTTTCAATAAATCTTCATTTCCCATATCGTAAAGAATTCAATAGTTAATTATCTTCTGTCACAAATTTAGTTATTTCAACGAGACCACCACACTATTTAAGCAAAAGTTTCTCATTAATTTAACATTCAGTAATCCAAGAGCTACCTCACTCCCCCAAACAATTCCCGACAAGACTCAATACTTCGGAGGCGTTTCGAGAAAGCGATCGCCCGTCTGCCGCACGATTTCTTCATAGTACTCTTGGGAATATCCGGGGAAAAGTGGAGAATCGGGCAATCCATAACCATTATCCTTGAATTTTCCATTTTCTTCTTGCTTTACATTTCCATCGAGGAATTTCACCATAAGATACTCACCTAACTTCTTCCAACGAGCGGTCGAGGCTTCGGCGGCATCGCAACTATATTGCGTGAGGTAGGCAATAGCCTCTTGGGGAGAGGTCGCATACAACTCGACAGCAGCCTTATCGACCGCCGGCTGACGGAGATTCAACGAGGTTTCGACAGCCGACTGGACTTTGCGAATATCTCCTATCATAGGCTCATAACGAGCATAAGCCATATTCGCCACCCAATTATGAATCCAAAAAGCCGAGGTCCATGAGAAATCATACATCGATCCATTCTCCGGACTAAAACATTCGGGAACCTGTGTAATACCACAATACATCGGAATATAAACACATGTATTGGCATCATCGACTCCGAACCAAAGTACACCACCGACAGGATCGGGCAACCAATTCCGCATTTGTCCGACTAACGTAAATCCGGTCTGCTGCGTGGCAATGGCTCGTTCCATGCAGTAGGATTTGCCATCTACCTCGAATGACATGGGGCGGAAACGATAAGGGACTTTGAATGGCCCAGCCCCTACATCTTGCGTCATGTCGAAAGGCGTATCTTCGAAATGGTCACGCATAGCCTCTTTCATATCTTGTACAGATAACTTTCGCGAGGGTTTAACATAAAGCGGAAACGGTTCAGCCGATTCTCCATTGACATAGGGCAAATAATTGTCCATCGTACTATCATACTTACGGAAGAAAGACCACACCCGAGCATCGCAAGCTCTCAAAGCTCCGAAATCGGCGGGTGAATAGGCTCGCGCAAAACTGAAATCTTTATTCAGCCCATCAAAATACCCCATCTCCCGAGCAAAAGAAATCACATCGGGAGAGTACAGGCAATTCTCTTTATCGTCCATAGGAATCTTGTGAATACGAGGATAATTGGCATGACCGGCGATACAATCGTCAGGAATACGAACCGCTACCCAAACGGCTCCCCGGCGTCCGGGGCCCTTGCCGATCAAGTCCAAAATCCATGCTTCATTGGGATCGGCAATCGTAAACGATTCTCCACTACTATAATATCCATATTTTTTTACAAGTCCGGTCATTACCTTTATAGCTTCGCGTGCGGTTTTCGCCCGTTCAAGTGCAAGTTGCATCAACGAGCCATAATCGATAATGCCTGTCGTATCGACCAATTCGGGACGACCACCCCATGTCGATTCCACAACAGTAAGCTGATGTTCGTTCATATTGCCCATCACGGCGTAGGTATGTTCTACCTGTTCTATTTCTCCCAATGGTTTATTCGTATCCCACTCTACAATCGAACGCATAGAGCCTTTTGGCCAATCGGCAGCAGGAGAAGAAGTCAAAGCTCCGTACAAAGTATGAGAGTCTGCCGAATAAGTAACCAATACACTACCATCGACAGTAGCCTGCTTACCGGCAATCAATCCCGTACAAGCCCACACGTGGACAAAAAATCCTACCGTAAAAAAAACTAAAATCGCAATTTTCTTCATATCAAATAATTTTTATTTACCACACAAAAGAGTTCGTATAAGACTGCTCGTTGCCACACATATCGTAAACCACAACGTGCAACGTATGCTCGCTACCTTTTTTTACCCTGTTACTTTCGAGACGATATGAAATTCTACCTGTCTTCCCGTCTAATTCGAACAAAACAAATTTCCCGTCGATCTCTCCCCGATAACTTTTCAAACCACTTTGGTCATCGCTTATTTTCAAAATAACTTTTTCCCGAGTCGACCATTTGTCTGGTGCAATCGGAAGTATCGTCGGAGGCAATGTATCTACCGAAACGGCATAAGACCCGAACTCCGTAATTTTAGCCTTATACCAACCATTTGCATACTCCCCGCAAACCGGATAAGATCTATCATCGTCCAAACGAACCAAATAATATTGCCTTTTATCTGACAATTTATCCTCGGTCAACCGTACAGAAATTTCGGCAGCTTTATGCAAAGGGGGTACAGAAGATGCAATAATGTGAATATCGGAACAATATTTTTTCGAAGGAATCTTTCTTCTCGTAAAATCGAGATTTTCATACAAAGCTCCTGCCGGCACAAAAATGCCAAAATCGTCTTTTTTATAGAGATTATCTACTGCATAAGAGAAATATATCCCCTCTTTTTTAGGGAGTGGAGGTTCCTGCAATTTTCCAATCAATGAAAATTCGACAGAGGAACTATTCCCGTCATAATCGGTCAAAACATACCGACAACGATAGGCTCGCTCCTCATCGACATGAAGAATGCCTCTATTTTCTACTTGTTTATAAATAGACTTCAACCGATTACCCGGTGCAATATAAGTGCGCATAATCACTCCTTCTTCGGCAAAGCTATTAATATAACGAGTCTCGTCAAACGAATAACGATAGATATAGGTCGAAAAAAACAGGCTGTCATCGATATACAAATCGACTTGATGGACTCCATATTTATTCGTTGTACCCGTCATTCGATCATACGCCTCGATACCAAACGATACATCGCCCCATACCGGAACCGACTCCCCTATCGAGTAAGAACCGGCCGAAGCGCGCACCGCTTTTCTTTCCATGCGACGAGTCGTATTTCCCATCACCCCTTCATGCGTATAAAAAACGAGGTTACGAACTTCGGGAGCTACATCGTCTGTGATTAAAGGAGACAACCATTCCTGAGGATCCATCGGGTCTTGCGTATCGGTATCCCGTATATCCAAATGCAAATGAGGACCACCAGACGATCCCGAATTTCCGCTATATCCGATTATATCGCCTTGTGCAACAAGGATTTCACCTTCGGCAAATTCACAATCGATAGAAAAATCCTCTTGCTCATACTGCTGACGGCGAACAATTTCATCGATAAAAGGCGCAAACCAAATGTCCGTAAACCGTAGTCAAACCCGACGAGTGATTGATATACACAGCTCTGCCAAATCCCCACGGAGAAACAACGACCCGAGAAACATAACCGTCGTCCATAGCATATACTGGCAATCCGATACGTCCTTGTGTCTTCAAATCAATCCCCGAATGGAAATGATTCGGTCGTAATTCTCCGAAATTAGCACTCATCAATAACGGAATTTTCAAAGGCGATATCATCTCACCTCTACCCACCGTTAAAATTAAAAAAGAAAATATCCCTAAAAATATAGGACGTAAATACATAATACTCCTCATTCTTTTCTATAACATGCAAATAATATAAAAGATCAGGCTTGAAATTGCCGGAACGCAACTTATCTGTATCCCCATCTTCGCATAATGCAAAGATAACGCAAGCGGGGGCAATATGAAAATTTAAACAAGTTCTTATCCATACAATTTTCTATTTTTTACAGTTCGAAAAATTTGAATGTAACTATAAGGGTTATACATT
>OGGU01002130.1_pt1 | contig 10391 bp, 8 predicted proteins | sample 1571241 | NCBI WGS metagenome assembly OGGU01 (sample SAMEA2581934, study PRJEB24529) | metagenome | biome: Human gut stool | place: China | collected 2011
GCTGTATGCCTTTGTGTCATTCGGATTGACTGTAAGGCTTTCTTTATCCCACACTGCTGCAAGTGTCGCCATCAGTGACTGGTCTACATCTCCATTCTGCCGTAAATGTGGAAGTAGTGTTTCATCTGTGATCAATGCGCTGTTCACACTTGTACTTCCCATCGTGTACTGCTTTGTTGTATCAGCCGGATCTTCTTCATTGTATAAATAATAGGTCTTTGTCTCACCAGAAGCCGGATCTGTATAGGAAACCTCCGTATAACGTTCTGTTCCAAGTCTTGTAAATAACTCCTGTGGCGGAAGTTTGCCATCTGATCCCACTGCGCATTTATCTGCATCTAAGATCTTCGTATTTGCTGTCACGGTATAGGTATTGCCGTCTGCATCGGTCATGGTAACAGATCCGTTTCCTGTCAAACCTGTGATGTAATTCGATGCTTCCGTATTCGGGCATAAGATATCGTTGATCGCCGTTGCAATTCCATGGAACAACTGATCCATCTGTGCTTCTGCACGGAGCATAACAGACATGCCTGTCGTATCATCATAAGTCTTGCCGTCCACTCCAAGAATATCCTTGTAATTGGCAACTTTATCTCCTCTCGCAAGCACAAGAGCTTTGATCTCTCCCATATCGTTTTTATTTTCCGTGGAAATATCACGGTTAAAATTAAACAGATAGGTATACTCACCCTTGTCCGGATCTGACAGATGGGACCAGTATGGTGTCACAAATCCTGTCGCTTTGTCCGTCTGTTTTTCTACTTTATAGTAGCCGTTCTCATTGACAAACTCGTTGCCTTCCACGCTGACGCGCACGACACCGTTTACCTCTTCTTTATAAGAAATATCAACAAGACTTGCCAATTCATCTAATGCCAGATCTCTTGCATCACGCAGTGTCATTGCAGTTTCAATATTTCCTGCCTCGATCTTCTGGATCTGCAGATTTAGTTCACTGATCGTCTTTCCAAGTTCATTGACCTGATCAATGTCATCGGAAATCTGTGAATTGATATTATACTGATAACTCTTCAGTCCAGAATAAACAGCACTTGATCTGCTGGTAAAAAGCTGTGCCTTCTGAATAACAAGATTCTGATATACGCTATCCTCCGGGTATTTATATAGCTCCTGAAATGAGCCCCAGAAATCGGTTAATGCATCCTGAAAAGCCTGTCCCTCTAATTCCTGATAATAGTTCTGCACCTCTGTCAGTGCCTCACTGGTCGATGCATAAAAAGACTGACGGCTTGATTCCGTACGATATAACCGATCTAAGAATACATCTCTTGAATGGACAACATCTCCGATCGTTACACCAAGACCGGATTGCTGATTGCTGATTGCTGCTGTTGTATTAAATGTGACATAGTCACGGTCTGCAAACAAAACGCTCTGACGCACATATCCTGTTGTGTCTAAGTTCGCCAGGTTGTTTGATGTTACGTTAAGTGCATTCTGACTGCTCTGTAATCCGGCTACGCCGATAAACATACTTCCAAAACCATTTGCCATGGTATCTTCCTCCGTGCTGCTCTATCTACTGCTTCGCGTCAAATCCACTGCCGCCAAGCAGGTCTCCTGTATTATAGGCGTTTTTATCGTAATTAGCGGTCTCCGGCGCCTGCCGCATGCTCTTTAGCAGCGTAAGGTCAAATTCCACCATCTCCATCGCCTGCTTTAAAAGAGCCTCGTTCTGATGGTTCAATGTCTGCATCTTCGTTCCCACTTCTAAAAGTCTGTCCCGGCGCTCCGCAAGCATCTGCTGCTCTCTGGGCTGGTTCTCCAGATAGCCGATCATACGGTTGATCGTCATCTGCTCCGGCTTTTTCCCGAGAACCGTCGCCATGTCATTGAGCACCTGCGTGCGCTTGTTCGACAGGTTTAACAGGGTGCTCGCCGCCTCCTGCTCCTTCTCCGTCACCTCGCCAAGCTTCGCAATGTCCGCTTTGATAATCGCCTGGCTCTTCACATCCGCGAGATCAATCAGCGTCAGATATTCCGTTTCTTCTTTTTCCAGAACTCCCAGAAGTTCTTCCATTAAACTAGCCACAATCTGCCCTCATTTCTCTTATCCTACAGCATAAAGGAACGATATTTCTCCAGAAGCTTCTCTGCAAAAGCCTCGTTGCTCACATCGTAAGTGCCGGATTTCACCTTTGCGGAGAGCGCCGCCACCTTGTCTTCTCTGATGTCAGAAGCCTCGGCTACTGCCTGCTTTGCGATCTGATAATCATATCCTATGGAAGAGATCTCAACCTGATCCCGGCTCTTCTCAGTCTTTGCTGCTGCGGATGCCCCGGCTGCTCTGTTTGTCTTATAAATCTGTGCCACGCTGTTATACGCTTCTACTCGCATAATGGCATCTCCTTTCTATTCTGTAACGCAAAAATAACTTTTCTAGTCAATATATCGGATGATTTGGTTTTTTCCTTAGGGATAATTTTTATGAGATAAAAAGATTTCGTCTTATTTTCATCATTGACGGCACCAAAACAAGGGCATTGATCTGCCCTCAGAGTCATTCTTAAGGCGCAGATGCAATCCCCTGCAAAATAATGTATATGAATCCATTCATTTGAATACAAGCACCTGCTTACCCGCAGATACCATTACTGTGCAAAAACAATTTCACTGTGCATCAGTCAATTCGTTGTATAAAAACCGTTTCACTGTGTATCAGCCAATTCACTGTGCAATGGCAATCACTGCAATACGAGTGTCACGGTCAGTGTTCCGCCATTCGCTGATGCCTGAATCAGCAGCGGCTGTGAAAATGTATTCGTAAACTTCAGATCCAGATAGCTGCCTGCAATCGTCGCGTCAAGTCCCGCCGGAAGATAGTCTACCGGAAGGGAATGTGCATGGCGCTCCGTTGCCGGAAGTCCCGCATATACCATCGCCGCATACAGTGTGGACGATACCTGGCACACACCGCCGCCGGTGCCGGTGCCCTTTTTGCCGCTCACATAGATCGGAGCCGTCACATATCCGTTCGCAGATGTGCGCGGTAAGATGGTATTGCTGAAAGAAAAGCTGCCGCCCGGCTGTACCACCGTGCCGTTGATGCGCTGTGCCGCAAGCGCCACGTTTGTTGCGCGCGGAATATTGTCAACATAAGAAGTCGTACAGGTACCGATCACCGTGCCGGATGCCTGCTGCGTGCTCTGTGCCGGTGCACTGCTCTGCGCTGTCCCATTGTTCTGTGTCCCAGTCTGGCTGTCCGTCTGCTGTACTGCCGCCACCGGCTGTCCGTCTGCGCTGCCGTTTCTGCCCTCGGCTTTTCCATATGCCACATAATGTCTGCAGTAAGCCGCCATGTCGCTGCCGAACGCCGCCTGCAGATCCTCATAACGCTGTCTGTATGCCTGTGGATTAAATTCCGCGCTGGCGTTGCGGCCTTCCTTCACGCCAAAGCTGATGAAATGGTTCAGAAGCGCATCTGCATTATTTCCATAGGCTGCCGCCACATCCGGATACGCCGCGCTGTAATAGGATGCGTCAAACACCGCACGGTACGCCGCGCGCTCCGCCTGCCCTGCCTGTGCCTGTACCGGATGCATCACCATAAGCATCACGCCAGACAGCACACACAACATTCCTAATAACCATTCCTTTTTCACAGCTCTCATAACTCTTCCTCCGAACGTAACCACAGTTTCCTCACAGACCGCCTTCCGTCTGTCTTTCTCCTGTGTGCATTCTTTCCGTTTCCTGCGGTTCTGTCTTTTTTTGCATTGTAACAGAGGGTTTATCAAAAAACAAGCAAAGTTTTCAGAAAGTGTCAGAAAAATTGCATTTGTATCTATTTTCCGCTTTTATCTTCATCAAGTGGTTCTTTTTCTTCCTCCATTTGTGCAAATCCAAGCACAACCTTAAAGAGATCGCCGTCCACATAGAGCATAAAGCTGCCGCCCATCAGTTCCATCAGGCTCTTTGCAATGGAGATACCGAGTCCGCTTCCCTCGGTATTGCGCGATTCGTCCCCGCGGACAAAACGCTCCATAAGTTCCTCACTGGATATGTTGAGCGGATACCGCGATGTATTCCGGAAAATGAGCTCCACCTGCCCGCCGTTCTCCCGCAGATCCACGTATACCCGCGTGCCCGGCTGCGCATATTTGCAGATATTGTTCATCAGGTTGTCAATCACGCGCCAGAAATGCCTGCCGTCCGCCATCACATACACCGGCGTCTCCGGCTTCTGGATCAGCAGTGTCAGATCTGCGGCGTTCAGTTTGTCCTCGAATTCTCCGACGATCTGCACCACAGAGACGCCCGCCTCGAGTTTTTCCAGATGCACGGCGAGATTGCCAGTGGAAGCTTTCGACGCCTCGATCAGATCCTCGATCAGCTTTTTCAGCCGGTTTGACTGGCGCTCTAACACTTCCAGATACCCCTCTGCCGTCTCATTGGAAAGCTCCTCTTTTTCCAGAAGATCCACATAATTGATAATGGAAGTAAGCGGCGTCTTAATATCGTGCGAGACGTTCGTGATGAGTTCCGTCTTAAACCGCTCACTCTTCACGCTCTCGGCAACCGCCTTTGCCATACCCGTCTGGATGCTGTTGAGGTGCTCGCCATGTTCCTTTAAGTCCCGGTACATGTGCGTCGTATCGACCGGGTGCTCCATATCGCCCCCCGCAAGGCGCTCGCCTCCCTCTGCGAGACGCTTCATCTGTAAAACTCCCCAGAAGATGCATGCGAACTCTACGACTTTTACAAACCGCCAGCCCGCTCCCATGCTGCTTCCTGTATGAAGCGTGCCGGCAAGCGCTTCCGCCATCATGGCAATGCCAAAAACAAGCACCGCCCTTAGGAAAAGAGGCAGATTCCGGGTCACCGCGCCGCAGAGCCTGCCGACCACGCTAAGCGCCATGTAGACGACGGTATTTTTCCACCATGCCCCGGCTTTCACGCGCGCAGCAAAGGTCAACAGCGACAGAAGCGCAATCCATCCTCCCGCTATGAGGCAAAACAGAACCCCCACAAGCATCGGCGCTGCAGCATTTCTGCCGTTGACAGCTTCCATCAGGATCAGAAACAGAAATCCCTCCGCCACCAGCGCAAATCCGAGATACACATCAAGCGGCATGCCATCCAGCCAGGTAAGCGTAATCCCGTCCTCTCCCGCGTGATGCCCCGCCGACCGCACCAGCCACACCAGGCAGAATACGGCAAGCACAAATGCCGCCGCCAGAATCGGGAAAATGGCATAGCGGACGCCATACATCAGCGCCGTAAGCGTCGTCACCTGCACAAACAAATCGTCACTCCAGCCAAGCGGCACATTCTCCGGAAGAATCGTGACTACCCAGTATTTCCGGTGCAGTGATTCCGCCGTGTAGTTCATCTGCAGCATGCCGTCAGTAAGCTGGTACGTTGTCCTGGCATCGCTTCCCTTTTGCTCCAGATCAGAGTTCCCGATTACAGTGACCGGTATTCCCACAAGCTCACCGCAGGTGACTCCGTCCAGAATCACACTGTTCGTCCATTCGACCGTCTGAAATCCCGTGTTTTCGCTCAGACTGTCTGCATCGTCGAATGTCACATAGGTCCCGCTGTACGCATGGAGATCCAGATATTTTCCTACATCTGCGTCATACGTGTAATCATAGCCTGTCGCCAGATCCGGCGACAGCATCAGAATGCTCACATGTTTTACCGGGATGTATGCGTCCGGCGTTTCATAATAAAATATGCCGTCATCCGCATTGTAACACCGCTTCTCAATATCCACCTGCGCAGCGTAATCTCCGCCATCCGTGTAGAGGCTGTACCCGCCCCACAGCGTCATGCTGTAATCGTAGCGTGTCACCTCATTGATGTCATAGCTTTTGCAGTACAGCTTATCCCTTGTGACCTTCTCATCAAAATTGCGCTCCACATAAGTGTACGATTCGTTGAGATCTACGGAATCAATATTTTCCGCTTCAATGATTCCATAGCGGAAATACGTGTCATTCCACCGATTATTTTCCGGTTTTGCACCATTTTCCATGTTCACACTGTAATCCAGTGCCCGGATGGCATACTGATCTGCAACACTCTGATAACTCTTTGTAAGGAACTGTTCGCGCGACATCTCATATACGCCCGCCTGATCCATAAGCAGCACACCGGCAGACCCTGCGAAAAATACCACCGCACCGAGCGTGATGCCGACCCACGCTGCCGCTTTTGCTCCCACACTGTCTTTTCTGTTTCTCACACTGTTTCCTCCATTTTATAGCCCCGCCCCCACACGACTTTCAGGTAGCGCGGCTCCGCCGGGTTATACTCCACCTTTTCTCGCAAATGTCTTATATGTACCGCGACCGTATTCTCCGTGCCGTAGGGATTGTCCCGCCACACCTGCACATAGATCTGGTTCGGCGAAAATACTTCCCCCGGGTGTTCCATCAAAAGTTTTAAAATATCGTATTCCGTGCGCGTGAGCGATACCGGCTCCCCATCGAGCGTGACCTCCTTTGTGCGGTCGCACAGTTCAATCCCGCCGATCGCAAGCACATCCCGTTCCTGCTTCGTACTGCCGCCGAGCTGCATATAGCGCCGCAGCTGTGATTTTACCCGCGCCTGCAGTTCCACCGGGTTAAAAGGTTTCGTCACATAGTCGTCCGCTCCCACCGTCAGTCCCAGAATCTTATCGGTGTCCTCGCTCTTCGCCGTCAGAAGGATGACCGGCGCGTTGCTTTTCTCACGGATCTTCACCATGGCAGAGATACCGTTCATCTCCGGCATCATGATGTCCATGAGCACGAGATGGATCTCTTCCTTATTTAATATATCTACGGCTTCCCTTCCGTTGTATGCCGTAAATACCTGATAGCCGTCCGCCGTCAGATAGATTTCCAGAGCCGACACGATGTCCTTTTCATCGTCACACACCAGTATGTTGTACATTTTCTCCCCTTTTCCGCGTAAACTCCCCGCAAGCCGCGCCGCACATGCCGCCTGCCGCTATTTGACGCTTTTTGATTCTGATTTTATTGTAGCGGAATGTTTATGAAGTTAAAAGAAGTGAATTCATTAAGATTTGATGAAGAAAGGAAAAAGACAGGAGGGCGTCTTTCCTCCTGTCTTTTTTATATCTACATTTAATTATAAGGTTCTATTCTGCATTTAAGCCATTTCCTGACCGTTCACTAATAGAACAGCAGATTTCCCCGCTTCTTTGCCTGCTTTAGCATCACATCAAAGAACACGCTTCCTATCACCAGCCACACCAGCGCCACGATACACAATCCCGGCAGCATGCCTGTATATTCACCGCCAACCGCGATCTGACGCAATATTTCGTTACATCTGGTCAGCGGAATGTAATGCGTAATCTTTAATATGGCATCACTGGTCGGCACGGTATCCGTCACAAAAAGAAGCGCGGTCTGTATCAGAAATACGATCGTTCCCGTCCGCTTAAAGTAAATTGCGATACCTGCCACAATCAGACCTATTCCGTACATTCCGAGGGATTCTAATAGAATCGGCACCAGAAACGCCGGATGAAAAGAAAATTCAATCCCCCACACGAACTTTGAAATGATTACAACAATCACAATCGTAATCGTCTCAAGCAGTACCGAGGAGACATATAATCCTCCAAACAGATACTGTAACGGATATTTTGAGGATACCTTCTTGTACAAGGTTCCGTGTGTCAGCTCACTCTGCAGCGATCCCGCGACATTGGAAATTGCTGAGATTGCATAGATCCAGGCAACATATCCCAAAAGCACCAGTTCCTTGTAATTTCCATAATGGTAGGTTTGTGCGTAAGAATTTCCGGAATCCGTCACCATAAATACCGTAAACAAAGCGAAATAAACCAATAAGTCGGAAATCATCCCAAACCGGTAGCGGATCGACCGCAGAAAATCCATTTTTATCTCATACCAGAACATTCTAAACATCTGCCCGCTCCTCCCCATGATACAGTTTCTGATAGATCTGTTCGATCTTTTCCTCCCTGCCGTTCTCTGCGACTTCTGCAAAGCGCCCGTCCTTTAAGAAAATAAGCGTATCTGCAACATCCGACGCAAACGAGAAATCATGTGCAATGACAATGATGCTTCTGCCATCACGGACACTGCGTATGGTATCCGCAACCAGCTTCCGGTTATCAATATCCAGTCCGTCCGTCGCCTCGTCAATGATCACACATTTTGCGCCTGTCACAACCGCAGACATCAGTGATATGATGCGCTTCTGCCCATACGAGAGCGTTTCGACCAGTTTATTTTTCACCGTCTCATAGATCGGGAATTTTTCCTTTTCCCGGTCAATCGCGGCATCCGCCGTACTTTTGGACATTCCCTTCAGCATGCTAAAATAGATCAGATTCTCATATACCGTATTTTTCACATACAGATTTCTCTCCCCCGAAAGTATCACATCAAATCCCTGTTCATCCATTCCGTCCGAAAAAGAGATCGTACCCTCGTCCGGCAGCATAAAGCCGCACAAGGTATTGATGAACGTCGTCTTCCCCGTTCCGTTCGGTGCAATGATGACATAGACGCGATTCTGCAAAAACTCGAATGTGATGTCTTTTAAAACTTCTTTTTCCTTAAAGCTTTTCTTTACGTGTTCTACTTTTATCAAGTTATGCTCCTCCCTAACTGATTGGCCATATATCCGTCCGACGCATGCAAGCATGCCCGTCCGTCTTTGCTCCATGCTCACTTTTGTCTCCGCGTACATTATATCAGATTCTTACAAATGCAGAAAATAATTTTTCTGATTGGATCAGGTTTGACTTTCTCCCGTCTTGACTTTTCTTGTATTTGATTCTAATATCTTTCTGCACACTATTATATATAGAAAGAACTCGTTTTTCAGGGATTTTCGTATCAAATGAAGAAATACAAAAGAGGTGCCAATGTGAAAATCAGGAGAAAACATCCGGTCAGAGTCAATCATCTCGGGAGCGATCCCATCCCACAGCTGGTGCGCCGGCTTGCCCTTCCGGCAATGCTCGCCCAGTTTGTCAATGTGCTCTACAGCATTATCGACCGCATGTATATCGGAAATATTGCAGATGTCGGAGACATTGCGCTCGCGGGCGTGGGGATCTGTGGGCCGATCGTGACGATGATCTCCGCGTTTGCCGCCTGGATCGGAAACGGCGGAGCGCCGTTACTCTCCATCAAATCCGGCGAACAGAATAAGGAGGGCGCTTCCGCCATCCTCGCCAACTGCTTTGTGCTTCTGATCGGCATGGCAGTCTGCCTGACCATCGGAGCGTATCTGTGCAAGGACGCCCTGCTGGTATGGTTCGGCGCGACGGAGCACATTTTTCCCTACGCAGAAACCTACATGCGCATTTACCTGATCGGAACCGTCTTCGCCGTGCTTTCGCTCGGACTGAACCAGTTCATCATCTGTCAGGGATTTTCCAATCTGGGCATGGTCTCCGTCATCATCGGCGCCATTTTAAATATTCTGCTCGACCCGCTCTTTATCTTCGCCCTGCACATGGGTGTGCGCGGAGCGGCTGTCGCCACCGTGCTCTCACAGGCGGCTTCCTGCGCGTTTTCGCTGTACATTCTGTTCCGCGGTCCCGTGCCGGTAAAAATCACGTTCCGCGGTTACTCCCTCCCGGTATGCCGCGATGTCCTCACGCTGGGACTGACGCCGTTTTTGATTATCCTGTTCGACAATGTGCTGATCATCGTCCAGAATGTCATGTTGAAAAATTACGGCGGCGCCGACAGCGACATGCTCTTAACCTGCAACACGATTGTGCAGAGCTTCATGCTGATTATCACGATGCCGCTCAGTGGAATCTCCGGCGGGACACAGTCGGTGCTCGGCTACAACTACGGTGCCGGCGACACCGCCCGCATCCGCCTTGCCGAGAAGCATATTTTAAAAACGGCACTGCTTTTCTGCACCATCATGTTCGTATTTGCCCAGTGGGATGTCAGTGCCGGCATTTTCGTCGGATTATTTACGCAAAATGCCGCTTACAGATCTATGACGGTGCATTTTATCCACATCTACACACTCTCCGTCATACCGCTTGCCGTACAATATGCGCTCGTTGACGGGCTGACCGGCATGAGCCTCGTGTGTGCCTCGCTGCCGCTTTCCTTCTTCCGCAAAGGGATCTACATCGCGCTGGCAGTCTTTTTGCCGATTCGCTTTGGCGCACCGGCGATGTTCTATGCCGAGCCGCTCTCCGATGTCGTTGCCGCCGTCGTCACGACGATCGTCTTTGTGACCGTCGTCCCCGGACTCCTCCGCAAAAGAGAGGCGCTCCTCGGCAAGCACATAGAAAAATAAAAGGAACGCCTGTCAGAAAATGGAACTGTCGCAATAAGCATACCGTACTTTGCTCTGATAAGTAATATTATAAGAAATAGATACTTAAAAGTTCCAGATAAACA
>OGGU01002137.1_pt1 | contig 10354 bp, 8 predicted proteins | sample 1571241 | NCBI WGS metagenome assembly OGGU01 (sample SAMEA2581934, study PRJEB24529) | metagenome | biome: Human gut stool | place: China | collected 2011
TTTCCCTACACGACGCTCTTCCGATCTAGGAAGGCGAGACGGTCGTGGAACTGCTCGATGAGTTTCTTCTGGGCGGTCATCTCCTCCTGCAGCTGGGTCAGGACGGTGATGTCGCGGGCGAAGGTCACGACAAGGCACAACTGGCCCTTGTCGTCGAAAACGGGATAGCCGGTCAGGACCAGACGCTTCCCGTTGGCGAGCTGCTGGACGTGGGTGGCCGATTTCCCGGTTTCGACGATCTGCGGATTGACGACCTTGTCGAAAATCCCCTGCTGGACGAGCGTGCGGATGTTCTTGCCCCGGATTTCCCCCTGCCTCAGGCCGGTCAGGGTTTCGTACATTTTGTTGACGAACAGGGTCGTCCCCTCCGCGTCACTGATGAAGACGCCATCAGAGAGGGTGTCGAGGATACTTTCAAAATGGGGAGCAAGAGACGTCATCGAAGTGTTTTCCATAGGCATCGCACGAGAAATAAAATGATTGCAGGGAAATTGGTTTCTCATGCTAGTGCCTGCACGCAAGAACGTCAAGGCGTGCGTGGAAAGGGGACGAGTGGACGGAGGGGAAAGCAAAAATCCCCGCCCGGATCACCGGACGGGGATTTCTTTCAAAAGGGAGGAGTGGAAGCTTACTTCTTTTCTTCCGTCACGGCACCGCGGGTTTCGTCGACGATCCGCTGGATGCGCTGCGCGACGCCGTCGGGCAGGCTGACGTCGCCCATGGCGTATTCACGGCTCAGGAAGTCGTACTTCTGGGTTCCCAGGCGGTGGTAGGGCAGGGCTTCGTAACCCACGTTCTCGTAGCCCTTGAGGAACTCGCCGAGGGCGTAGGCGAACTCGTCATTGTCGTTGAACCCGGGAATGATGGGCGTACGGACCTGGACATGCAGGTTGGGGAATTCGGTGAGCAGCTTTTTGAGGTTGCTGAGGATCAACTCGTTGCCGACGCCGACGCCTTCGCGGTGCTTTTCGCTGTCCATCTGTTTGACGTCGAACAGGACATAGTTGAGGTACGGAGCGGCTTCCTTGAGGGTATCCCACGGGATACAGCCGCACGTTTCAATGGCGGTCTTGATGCGGCGATGACGGGCCTCCCGGAGCAGCGGGAGGGCAATGTCGGCGTGCATGAGGGGCTCGCCGCCGGAAAGGGTCATGCCGCCGCCGGAGCGGGCATAGAACAGAGCGTCCTTCTCCACTTCCTTAAGGATCTGATCGACGGTCTTGTTTTCGCCGTAGATGATCATGCCCTGTGCGGGACAGGCGTGGGCACAGTCGAGCGTCTTGCAGACGTCGCACTTGCCGCGGTCGAGCGAGAGCGTGCCATCTTCGTTGACGGTGATGGCGTCGTGTTCACAGGCTTTGATGCAACGGTGGCAGCCGATGCAGCGGCCCTTGTTGTAGGCGACCTGCGGATGCGAGGCCTGGGATTCGGGGTTACTGCACCATTTGCACGACAGGGGGCAGCCCTTCAGGAAGACGATGGTCCGGATGCCGGGACCGTCGTGAACGGAATATTTCTGAATATTGAAGACGGTTCCGGTCGCCTTTCTATCTTCAAAGGAACCCATGGACTACCTCTTTTTCTGAGCGTTAGAGTTGGAAATGGCGGGCCAGATAATTCCGGCCCGCCATTTATTTAATCATTCATCTTGTGTGCCGCAAGCGGCCAGAACTTACATCTGGTCGTGGCCGGTACGGGCGATGAGGTCGTTCTGCAGGTCGGGGGTCAGGTCGACGAAGTAGGCGCTGTACCCGGCGATGCGGACGATGAGGTTACGATACTTCTGAGGATCCTTCTGGGCCTTCTTCAGGGTATCGGCGTTGATGACGTTGAACTGGATGTGCCACAGCTTCAGGTCGCACCAGGTACGGATGAACTGCACCAGCTTTTCGGTACCGGCATCGCCTTCAACGCACTTGGGAGTGAACTTCACGTTGATCAGACGGGCAGCGCGGGCGCGCATACCGTAGTTCTTCGTGTTGTGGTTGGAGAGCAGGATGGCGGTGGGACCATTGTGGTCGGCGCCGTGAGACGGGGAAGAACCGTCAGCCAGCGGGAACCACGCCACGCGGCCGTTCGGGGTAGCGGAAACAACCTTACCGAAGGGCACGTGAGAGGTGAAGGGCACGTAACGGGCGTCGTTGTTGATGCCCATTTCCTTGCCGTACTTGGCGGCGAAGGACACGGCCATGCGGTCGAGTTCGCGGCCGATTTCGTCGGCGTATTCGTCGTCGTTGCCGTAGCAGGGAGCCGTGCGGAGAAGCTGCTGGATGTCTTCGTAGCCTTCGAAGTTGGCTTCGAGAGCGTCGATGAGCTGATCCATGGTGAGCTTCTTGTCTTCAAACACAAGCTTCTTGATGGCGGCCAGGGAGTCGATGACGGTGCCGAGGCCCATGAATTCAAAGTAGCCGAAGTTCAGGCCTTCGGGGATCTGGGGCTGATGCAGGTCGATGCAGTGCTTGCGGCAGAGAGCGTGCAGCACGGAGCCCATGGGCTGGGCGAAGTGCTTGGCGCGGGTCTGGATAACAATGTACTGCTGGATGAACGTGGTACGGAGCAGGAGCATGTGCTGCTGCACGTAGGCGTTCCAGAATTCGTCCCAGCTCTTGAACTTGCGGGCGTCGCCGGTCTGGATGCCGAGCTGCACATCGCCGTACTTCTTCATCTTGCCGTCGTACAGAGCCATTTCCACAGCGGAGGCGAAGTTGGTGTAAGCACCGCCGGAGGTGTAGGTGTCGCGGTTGGGCATACGGATTTCAATGCAGCCGGACACGGCGTAGTCAAGGGCTTCTTCAAAGGTCGCGCCCTTGGAGACGTACAGCGGGATGCATTCTTCGTCGTTGCACAGCTTGGGGAAGCCGGAGCCGAACTTGATGGTTTCGGCGACGTCCCACAGGTAGCGTTCAGGAGCGCGGCTGTGGATACGGGCGGCGAGGTCGGGGTAGTGCAGCGGGAATTCGCGCTTGGACTTCAGGAACAGGTAGGTCAGATCGTTGGTCGCGTCGCGGCCGTCCGGGGTCTGACCGCCAATGGTGACGGCTTCCCAGTGAGCGTAACCTTCGTTGAAGGCGCCGCCGGCGGGGGAGATGTACATGTCGATGAATTCGGCCATGCCGACCCACATGCATTCCAAGTATTCCAGGGTCTTTTCATCGGTCAGGATGCCGGCTTCCATGTCCTTCTTGTAGAAGGGATAGAAGTACTGGTCCATACGGCCGTTGGAGATGGTGGTACCGGTCTTCTGTTCCAGACGGGAGAACATCTGGGTGAAGTACTGGGACTGAACGGCTTCGTAGAAGTCGCGAGCCGGGTTGGCGGGCACGTGTTCGGCGTTTTCAGCCATGCGGATGAGTTCGGCCTTGCGGACCGGATCGGCGCAAGCTTCGGCGGCCTTGCGGGCGGCGTCGGCGTGGCGCTTCGCCCACAGAACGATGGCGTCGCACACGAGGATGGTGGCTTCGATGAAGGGACGCTTGTCCACCTGATCCACGGGGGAGGCGGGATCAAGAGCGGCCAGCTTTTCTTCCATTTCCTGCTTCAGACCGTTGAAGCCGCGCTTCAGCACCACTTCGTAGTCATGCACCCACTGGATGGAGGAGCGGAAAGAGGAGGTTTCGTTGACGATGAAGCGGGAGATCAGGCCGTCGGGATCGTCGTAGGTCAGCTTGTGGACTTCGGCGGGAAGAGCCTTGTTCAGAGCTTCGTGATAGGTGCGGCCTTTCCAGAAAGGAGCGATCTGCTCAACCACGATCTTGGCGTCTTCGGGGCTGATGGAAGCCGGAGACTGCGGGCGGGTGGGAAGGTCGCGCACGGCGATGTCGAGGAAGTCGCCGTCGAGTTCGGGGTACAGGATGCCGTAACGGCCGTCATGACCACCGCAGCGGCCGAGGAGGAGCTGGTCGTCCTGCACCATGACGGTGATGTTCTTGGCAACGTTCATCAGAGCCTTGGCCCAGCGGAGAACCAGAGGCTGACCCACGGTTTCGGCCATGGACTGCGTGAAGTACAGAGCGCGTTCGACGTCGATAGCGGGCTTCTGGCCGTCGAAACGTTCCAGCAGCTTGAACACGCGCTTGTGGGATTCGCGATAGATGTCTTCTTTACCGGCGATGTTGTCTTCGAGACGCTGCTCATGAGGCGATTTGATTTCAGCTACCTGAGTCATGTCACTTCTCCGTGTAGGAATTAAGGTTGTGTAGTATGATGTGTGGAGCTTTCCGGCGGACCGCTCGGAAGTTCTCGTTCCCTTCTTCACTTGTCTTGCTTATAATAAAGCAAGTGCCGTGCCAGATGGGTTATAAAAAATGTTTACTTGTTATTTCATGGTATTGTGATAGAGAGCGTTTTGAGGCGTTTTTATGGGAAGGGGGAAAGTCGCAAAATTGCATCACTTATCAGGAATAATCCGCAAATAGCGGGAATGTGATGTTGCATTTTTGCGACAGAGAGAGGTTTTCCTGCAACCTCTGTCCGTTTTTACGCAGCGAAAGAGAATAGTTCCTGACAAGGGTTTTTATCTTATTGATATTATATCAGAAAAAACTCCCTTTGATGGAACGGAGTTGGCTGGGGGCGGAAAGTATGATGCAAAAATGCGACACCAAAGAATTCTATCTTGTGAAAAAAGTATTTTAAAAATAGCCTTCACAAGCTGGAACTATCGGAAAAGACACCCAATCCGAGTTGAAGGGAGTACTTTTTCAAGGAATGCATGTGCCCCAAAAGACTGCAAACAGGGATTTGATAAATACAAAAACCTTTAAAAACAGAAGGATAGACCTCAGAGAGAAAGGAAAAGCTCTTTTTTAGAAAGACTCTTCCGCTCTTTCCCGGCATCTCCATAATAAGAAAGGGGGAAGGGAACCAGTCCCTCCCCCCATAAAAGGCGTACGCTACAATCAGACGATGCGGAAGTTGTCCACAACGCAGCAGCGGCGCAGGCGCACGAACGAGCGGGCGCAAGTCACACCTTCACCGGTGGGGGTGGAGATGGTCATGGTCGTCCAGCCTTCGCCGCCAGCGCCGAGGGCGGCGAGGTGCGGGCCGTTCTTGACGAACAGGCTGGTGTTCATGGCGCGGGCCATCTTGTCCATGTTGTCGATATTGCGGGAGTGCATACCGGCGGTGTGGGACAGGCCACGTTCGAGGATGAGAGCCCATTCGATGGCTTCGTCCACGTTGGCGGCGCGCAGCAGCGGGATAACGGGCATCAGCTGTTCCACGCGAGCGAACACGTGGTTGATGTCGCGCTTCACGTCCACGATGAGCAGACGGCAGCTGTCGGGCACGTCGATGCCGGCGGCCTTGGCGATGAGGGCGGCGTCACGGCCGACCCACTTCGGGTTCGGATTGGGAGCCTTGCCGCCTTCAACCTGAGGATAGTTGCGCAGGACCACGCGAGCCACGGCGTCAGCCTGTTCAAGGCTGATTTCCACGGCGCCGATGGCCTTCATTTCGGCCTTCAGCTGATCGGCGATGGAATCCACGGCGATGATTTCTTTTTCGTCGGCGCAGATGATGTTGTTGTCGAAGGAAGCGCCGTCGTAGATGCTGCGGGCAGCACGGGCGATGTTGGCGGTTTCGTCGACGACGACCGGCGGGTTGCCGGCGCCGGCGGCGATGAGGCGCATGGTGGCGACCTTGCGGGCCTGAGCCACAACGGCTTCACCACCGGTCACCACGAGCAGCTTGATGCGAGGATGCGAGAAGAGCTCCTGCGCCACTTCGATGGTGGGTTCCTTTACGGCGACAAGCAGGTTGGCAACGCCGGTGGCTTCGATGATGGCCTTGTTCAGGACCTGAATGGCCGTCTGGGAAGCACGCTTGGCGTTGGGGTGGGGAGCAAAGATCACGGAGTTGCCGCCAGCGATCATGCTGATGGCGTTGTTGATCACCGTGGCGGTCGGGTTGGTGGACGGCGTCACGGAGGCGATCACGCCCCAGGGAGCGTTTTCGATGAGGGTCAGGCCCATGTCGCCGGAAATGGCCATGGGGGAGAGGCATTCGGTGCCGGGAGTACGCTCGCAAACGAGGATATTCTTGGCAATCTTGTCGCTCACGCGGCCCATGCCGGTTTCGTTGTGGGCGATTTCAGCGAACGCCTTGGCGTTTTCAAGGCCGGCCTTGCGGATGGCGGCGATGATCTTGTCACGCATGGCGACGGTGCTGATCTTCTTCTGAGCGGCTTCGGCGGCCTGCACGGCGTCTTCGAGGCGATCGAAGAGGCCGAAGTCGCCGCAGTCGCAGCCGCTGGCGGCGACGACGGTCGTAGCAGCCGCGGTGGGCTGATCGGACATCATCTTTTTCAGAACTTCAACGACAATGCGTTCCACGTCTTGTTGGCGCACGTCCATATCTATACTCCTATGCTGGAAGCCGGACCCCGCGGGACTTTGAGGACTGCCGGGCGGGGGGCCTGTTTTTTCTGTTTGTCACCCTCGTCAGGAGACGAGGCAGAGCGGAAAACCGGGGTCTTCCGGTGGGCGGCGAACCGCCCGCAGGGGCTATTCCCCCTGATTCTTGCGATAAATAGCTGCCTTACCGGCGTTTACATGGTCGACGATGCCGACAATGACCAGATCCAGCGGCGCATCTTTGTCGATGGCAAAACGTGCGGAACTGCCGCGGGACACGATAACCCATTCGCCCTCGCCCGCGCCGATGGGATCGGCGGCAACCTGAGAGCGGCCGATGGATTCGCCCTTCTCATTGAGCAGATCAACGAGAAGCAGCGAGTTGTACGGCAAACCGGGACACCGGACCGTGGAAACGACCTGACCAATGACTTTTGCGAGTTCCATGTATGTCTCCGTTCCCGGAAGACGGTCTTCCGGGAGCATTCCGTAAGGAAGCTGCCGGCCGGGCCGGGGCGCGAGGCCCCGGCGAGACCGACGAGCAGGGCTTAACCCAGCTTAAGTGCGCGGACGAGCTTACTTGCGGCTCAGGGGGAACACGGCTTCCAGGTCCTGATGGGGGCGAGGAATGACATGGACGGCCACGAGCTCGCCACCCACGCGCTGCACAGCGGCGGCGCCGGCGTCGGTAGCGGCTTTGCAGGCGGCCACGTCGCCGCGGACGAGGGCGGTCACATAGCCGCCGCCGATCTGTTCGTAAGAAACGAGCTGCACGCGAGCAGCCTTGACCATAGCATCAGCGGCTTCGATGAGACCAACCAGACCACGGGTTTCGATCATGCCAAGAGCGTCCATTGTGAACTCCTTTTAGGATTGTTGTTAGCTTGGTTACCCGGAACGGAACGATCGGGTAACGCGTTACCGTGTTGTGTGCCGTTCCGTTTTATTGCTGTCCTCCGCGGTTCATGCCCAGGCCGACGACACTGATTTTGTAGATGTCGTCGCTGCTGCATCCCCGCGAAAGGTCATGCCAACCGTGCGCAAAGCCCTGGAGCAGGGGGCCGAGGGCCGTCCAGCCGCCGAAGCGCTGCGCGATTTTATAACCGATGTTGCCGGCTTCAAGGGAGGGGAACACGAACACGTTCGCGTTCCCGGCGACCGGGCTCCCGGGCGCCTTGAGCCTGGCGACTTCGGGCTCGACGGCGGCGTCCAACTGGAGTTCGCCGTCTACGAGCAGATTGGGTTCGCGGGTCTTGATTTCTTCAAGAGCCGCGCGCACCTTGTCGACGCGCTCATGCTTGGCGCTGCCCTTCGTGGAGAAGGAAAGCAGGGCCACACGGGCCTCGTCGCCCATGACGCGCTTGTACACGCCGGCGGTGCTGATCGCAATGTCCGCAAGCTGCGCGGAAGTGGGTTCCGGAATGACCGCGCAGTCGGTGAACATGCAAACGTTGTTGTCCTTCAGCATGAAGAAGAAGCTCGACACGGTCTTGCTTCCGGCGGCGGTGCCGACCATGCGCAGGCCGGCGCGGATGACGTCGGCCGTGGAGGACAGGTTCCCGGCAACGCCGATTTCGGCTTCACCGCGGCGGACCATAAGGGCACCGGCGGCGAGAGGGTTCTTGACGGCCTTGATGGCCTCCTCTTCCGAAATGTCCTTGCCCTTGTCCTTCTGGATGGACATGTACTCCGCAGCATTGTGCTGAAGCAAGGCCGGGTTGTACGGATTGACGACCTGGAGGGAAACGCCGGTTTCGCCGCTTTCCTGCAGCGCCGCGCGCACCTTTTCGGGGTCGCCGATGAGGATGGGTTCGACGAGGCCTTCGCGGATCAGCTTGGCGGCGGCGGAAACCACGCGCCGGTCTTCACCGTCGGAGTAGACCACGGCACCTTTCCGGGCGCGGCATTTTTCGAGGCAACGTTCGAACACGCTCATTACAGACCAACCTTGCTGATGTCGCGGCCGGATTCGGCAACGACGGTCAGGAGCATGAGGACATAGATGGCGCTGCTCAGGCGGTTCAGGGACGCGAGGATGTCTTCGCGTTCCATGCCGACCTGAACATAGGCCACTTCAACTTCGCGGGCCTGGGCGCGCAGCCAGTTGAGCAGCGCGACGTTCGGGCCGAGAGCCACGTCGGGGACGATGTGGCCCTGGCCGAGGTATTTCATGGGATCGTGGGAGACGAGGCGGATGGCTTCGGCGTTCATGCCGCACAGGGACTGCGCGGGCACGGCTTCGCCGGAGACTTCGGCCTGGAGGATCTGCCACAGCCACACGTTGATGTCAGAAAGGCCGTTTCTGAGGACGGCGGGGAGCTTGTTGTTGCCGTCAAACCCGGTCTGCACCAGCACCGTGCTGGAAATGAGGGTATCCAGCTTGCCGCGCAGGAATATGCGCGGGTGGGACTTGGAGACGACCGTATTGGCGTCAAGGTAGGTTCCATCGGGGAACGATGCCTGTTCGGCGGCCGGAGCGGCCGGAGCCGCTTCCGCAGCGGGAGCCGCGGGTTTGGCTTCTTCGACAGGCGCCGCTTCCACGGTGCACTGACCGGGCAGGATCACGCGGCAGTTGCGACTGCGCAACAGCTCCGTGGCCGCCGGAGTCAGGCGTTCGCCGGCCTGAAGGCGGAATTCGCCTCCCTGGCCCAGCTCGCAACGCTGTCTGACATCTTCTTCGGTAAGAAAGATCATGATTGTTTCCTTCGTTATGGTCTAGGAACGCGGCTAGGCGGCTACCGCGACCGTGGCGCACCGCACGTGCCCGGAAGAGGAGAGTTCCACTTCCGTGCCCGCAGGGATGCTGAACACGTCGCCGTGGGCCGCGCTGAAGGTCGTGCCCTCAATGCTCAGGTTCAAGTCGCCTTCCAGCACGACGAGCACTTCCGTACGCCGGAACGTCCAGGAAAACGAGAGGTTTTCCCAATCCAGATAGCCCACGGAGGCGGCATCCCCTTTGGCGGGGGAAAGCACGTCCATGACGGCCACGCTGCCCTTCGCCCGGGAGCCTCCCCAGTACTGCGCTTTGCTGTCGACGTGGGTGACGCCTCCAGCCTGCCTGACGCCGGGACGCGTCTCGGGAGCCGCGCAAGCGCCCATCTCGGCAAGGACGGATGCGATCAAGCGATCGATCAACGCTTCGTCGGCGGTCCCTGCGGGAAGAGCCGACAGGACCCCGCGCCGGATGGCGACGAGGAGGTCATCGGAACGCTGCTCCGCCGGAGCGGAAGCCGTCACGGCCTCGGCGGCCATGGGGTTGCTGCCGGGGGTGAACACGACCGGAGGCACCGGCTGCGCCGCCGGAGCGACCGGCTTGTGTATCCGAGTCTTGAACGGACCTTCCGGCTCGCGGGCCTCCGGTTCGACGGACGGCTCCCCTTGCTCCGCCTGCATCCCGGGCTCCTCGGTCGGCACGCTTTTGCGCAGCGAATCCTTATAGCCCTGCAGAGGCGAATACGACACCATATTCATCTGGTTGTAGTCGAAACCGGTCGCAATAATAGTCACCTCGATGTCGGAGCCCAGCGAGTCGTCCTTGCCGGCGCCCCAAATGATGTCGGCGTTGTTTCCGGCGCGCTCCTGAATGTACTCGGTAATCATGTACGTCTCCTCGAGCGTGATCTCCTCCTCGCCCGAAGTAATGTTGATCAGTATGTTCTTCGCTCCGGCAATGTCGTTATGGTTCAGCAAAGGCGACTCGAGCGCCATGTTGGCCACCGCCATCGCCCGGTCCTCGCCCGACGCGCGTCCCGAACCCATCAGCGCAACGCCGCTGTTGGTCATCACGGTCTGCACGTCGGCGAAGTCCACGTTGACGGTGTTTTCGCGCGTGATGACTTCGGCGATGCCCTTGGCCGCCGTGGCCAGAATGTCGTCGGCCTTGTGGAACGCCTCGGTCAGCGTCAGTTTGCCGAAAATCTCCTGTATGTTCTCATTGTTGATCAGCAGCAACGAGTCGACGCACTCCCGCAGCTCGTCGATACCCTGATAAGCCTGCTTCA
>OGGU01002139.1_pt1 | contig 10352 bp, 7 predicted proteins | sample 1571241 | NCBI WGS metagenome assembly OGGU01 (sample SAMEA2581934, study PRJEB24529) | metagenome | biome: Human gut stool | place: China | collected 2011
TGGCGCGACCATCAATATGGACGGCACCGCTCTCTATATGGGCGTCTGCTCCATTTTCATCGCCAACGTATTCGGCGTACCGCTCACCTTTGACCAGATGATGATGATCGTCCTCACCGGCACCCTTGCCTCCATCGGCACCGCCGGCGTCCCGGGCGCAGGCCTCATCATGCTTGCCATGGTACTCCAGTCCGCCGGACTTCCGCTCGAAGGCCTTGCACTCGTTGCCGGCATCGACAGAGTCCTCGACATGTTCCGCACCTGCCTCAACATCACAGGCGATGCAGCCGTTGCCGTCGTCGTCAACGCATCTGAACAGGAAGTGCCCTCTGACATTCAGATCACAGAATAAGAAGGAAGGAAATGGGGAGTGATGAGCTTCATGACGCTCTCCTATATATAATAGTAATAAAATAGACTTGTGTATGCTTATAATGCAACAAGTATCCACTATATATGCAAAACTTGTAAGAAATTTTTATAGAAATATAAAAAAATTTACAAAAATTCTATTGTACAATACACCTGCTTTGCCTTATAATAACAATACAATTCGTAATGGATGATGCATACAGAAAGAGCTCGAGGATGAAAAGTGTATACTTATTCAATATACACCTTTCGGAGACTGCCGAAGGAGTAACACTATCAGGCGTTCAAAGGACACGAAACTGTATGCGGACATAACTCTGGAGATCTCCGCTGAAACGATGCGGAAGCCGAAGGTGCAAAAGGCGCAAGCCTCAATCTCTCAGGCAAAAGGACAGGGCCGGACAAGGACTTTGAGAAATCAATGGGCCGCCGGCTCTGTTTTCATTTTTAGAGCCGGCGGTTTTTTAATGGGTTTTGGGAAAGGAAAGTCTTTCTCAGGTAGTGGATCCCTCCAAAGGGGTGGGGGATCTGGGGAAAATGGGAGGAAAAATCTATGTTGTTAGACATCTTAAACCAGATTGACAGCATCGTCTGGGGACCGTGGCTCTTAGTCTTACTTGTCGGTACGGGCATCTGGCTCACATTCCGGCTCACACTGCTGCAGGTCGTCAAACTGCCGAGAGCTCTGAAGCTCATATTCTTCGCAAGAAACAAGGGCGAAGGAGACATTGATTCATTCAAAGCGCTTTGTACCGCGCTCGCTGCCACCGTCGGCACCGGCAACATCGTCGGCGTCGCTACCGCTATCAAACTCGGCGGCCCTGGCGCACTCTTCTGGATGTGGCTCGCCGCCTTCTTCGGCATGGCGACAAAGTACGCAGAAGGCTGCCTTGCCGTCAAATACCGTCAGGTCGATGACAACGGCAACATCGCCGGCGGCCCGATGTACTACATCGAAATGGGCCTTGGCAAGAAATGGAAACCACTCGCCGTTCTCTTTGCCTTCTTCGGATGCATGGTAGCCCTCCTTGGCTCCGGCACCACGACACAGATGAACGCCATCATTTCCTCCGTGGAAGCAGGCTTTGGCATTTCCACCTACATCACCTGCGCCGTTATTACAGTACTCGTAGCTATCATCACCTTCGGCGGACTCCAGTCCATCGCAAAAGCTGCTGAAAAAATCGTTCCGGCTATGGCCGTCATCTACTTCGTCATTACCGTCATCTTCCTGGCACTCAATGCAGGCGGCCTCCCGGGCGCCATCAGCCAGGTATTCACCGGCGCATTCTCCGGCACCGCAGCTGCCGGCGGCTTTGCAGGCGCAGGCGTCATGCTCGCTATGCGAAGCGGTATTGCCAGAGGCCTCTTCTCCAACGAATCCGGCTTAGGCTCCGCACCGATCGTCGCTGCTGCCGCTAAAACAAAATGGCCGGCAGAACAGGGCCTCATTTCCATGACCGGTACCTTCATCGACACCATCATCATTTGTACCCTGACCGGTCTTACCATCATCGTATCCGGCCAGTGGCTCGGTGACACCAACGGCGCTGAACTTACACAGAACGCATTTGCCGTCACCTATGGCGGCTTCGCGCCGATCCTTCTCACCGTATCTCTCGCACTCTTCGCCTTCACCACCATCCTCGGATGGAACTACTACGGCGAACGCTGCTGGGAATACCTCTTCGGCACCAAGAGCATCCTCTTCTACAGAGTCCTCTTCCTCGTCATCCTCGCATCCGCTGCCTTCCTGAAACTCGAATCCATCTGGGCACTCGCAGATATCGTCAACGGCCTCATGGCCATCCCGAACCTTATTGCCCTCCTGGGCCTCACAGGCGTCATCGTCGCAGAAACCAAGAAATACTTCAAACACCTCGAAATCCGCGACGCCAAACTCAAAGCCTACAAAGCAAGAAGAATCGGAAAGAGATAAGAAAAGAAACAGAATCAATAGAGATGTGGAACCCAAACAGTTCCGCATCTTTTTTTGTGGAAACTCGCAAGCTCGGATGTACTGGGCGCTGACTTTCCCGAGCGCCGCCAACACTCGCCTTCCCAAAGCGCCGCCAATACTCGCCTTCCCAGACGGGGAAGGTTCCGGCCTCAAATTCTGATGCCGGCGGATAGGGTTGATTACTCCGAGCTGTAGTTCGTTTCCCCAGTTCCCTCCCTTTTCCCCCTCGTGTATAATATATATAAAACTTTCAATATATAGGAGGCGTGGATATGAATATAGGTGTCATTGGTGTCGGGCATATCGGCGGGACTTTGGCGGAGAAGTTCGTGAAGGCCGGTCATCAGGTCAGCGTGGCCAATTCGAGAGGGAAGGAAGCCGTCAGGGCGTTTGCAGAGAAGATCGGCGCAGCGCCTTCGGATATTTCTGAAATCGTCAAAGGAAAGGATGTCGTCATTCTGGCGGTTCCTCTTCCTGCCATTGAGAAGCTTCCCAGGGATCTTTTCAAGGATGCAGGAAAGACGATCGTGGTGGATACGTCCAATTATTATCCGGACCTCCGTGATTCCCATATCAAGGAACTGGACGAAGGAAAAACAGAAAGCCTCTGGGTTTCTGAGAAAATCGGGCATCCCATCATCAAAGCGTTCAACAACGTTCTGGGGGATACCCTGGCAGAGAAGGGCAGAAAGAAAGGGGACGAGGGAAGACTTGCCGCCGCTGCTGCAGGAGACAGTGCGGAAGACAAAGCCGTCGTCATGCGCCTGATCGATGAAGCGGGCTTCGATCCCGTCGACGGAGGCACCCTCGAAGAATCCTGGCGCCAGCAGCCCGGGACACCCTGCTACTGCTGCGACTACAATAAAGAAGAAATGGAAAAAGCCCTGCAGGAAGCCGTCCCTGGAAAAGCGCCCGGCGTACGCGATGCCATCAATGACCACCTCATGCACCTTGCCAAAGCGCCCACCCATGAAGAAATCATCCAGGTCAACCGCGGAGCACACCATAAAGAGTAAAAGAAAAGGGCCCTCGGAAATGATTCATTTCTCCGCCCTTTTTTCTTTTTATTTATTTCCATTTTCCATTTGAGAGAGGTAGACGCGCGTGCTATAATGATTAGTATTGTATTGTTATAAGAAGGAGTGGAAAAAGGCCTTCTTATGATATAATAAAAATGATTGATTCATTGATGAAGGAGGCGGCATAGATTGGAGAAACACGTCATTATCAATGTCACTTCCGTCCAGCGTGACGAGACCGGAAAGGATGAGAAAATCACCCTGGAAACCCCGGGCATTTACGGGGAAGAGGGGAATATGAGGTACGTCTCTTACCGGGAAACGAAACTAGCCGGCATGGAAGGCACGACGACGACGCTCCGCGTTTACGAGGACCACGTCAGCCTTTTGCGGGAAGGCACATTCCTGCAGGAGCAGGAGTACCGCATCGGCAAGTCATCGAAGTCGACCTATCAGACACTGATGGGACCCCTCGAAGTGACCGTCGTCACAAGGAGCATCGAAGACAGTCTTACAGGCGGCGAAGGCAAGGTCGTTCTGACCTACGACGTCGAGCTCAAAGGACTGTTTAACCATTTAAATGAAGTTGTAATAGAAGTGCGGGAGGATCCGGAGTATTCATGGAAGTCAGAGAACAACTGAAGGAAATCATTGAAAAAGCAAAGGACGCCGCCATTGCGGCAGGCGAGCTGCCGGAAGGGGAATACGCCCCCATGCAGCGTCTGGAAGTCCCGAAGTCCAAGGAATTCGGCGATTATTCCACCAATGCTTCCATGCGCTGGGCAAAAGCAGCGCACAGAGCGCCGCGCCAGATCGCGGAAGTGATCGTGAAACATATCGACACGCCCCTTGTTGCCAAGATGGATATCGCAGGCGCAGGGTTCATCAATTTCTTCCTGGCAGCAGACACCGTCTATGCCGAACTGGAAAAAATCCTGAAGACAGGCCCGTCCTACGGGGACCTTCCGAAAGACCAGAAGGACAGAATCCTCGTGGAATACGTTTCCGCCAACCCGACAGGCCCGCTTCACATCGGCCATGCCAGAGGCGCAGCATACGGTTCCGCTATGGTGAACCTGCTCCGCGCTGCCGGCTATGACGTCTATTCTGAATACTACGTCAACGACGCAGGCAACCAGATCCAGAAGTTCGGCAAGAGCCTGGCCATCCGCTACCTGCAGCTGTACAAAGGCGAAGAGGCCGTTCCCCTGCCGGAAGAATGCTACCAGGGCGCTGACATTATTGCTCGCGCCAAAGAGTTTGCCGAAATTCACGGCGATTCCTATGTCGATAAGGACTTTGAAGAGCTGAAAGATGCCCTGATTGCCGATGCCCTGCCCAAGAACATTGCCGGGCTGCAGCGCGACCTGGGCAAGTACCGCATCACCTATGATGTCTGGTTCCACGAAAGCGACCTGCACAAGAGCGGCGCTGTGGATGATGTCATCAAAATCTTGATGGACAAGGGTGCCTGCTACAAGGCCGAGGACGGTGCCATCATGTACCGCAGCGCCCAGTATGCTTCCAAGTACGGCGTTGTAAACCGCAAGAAGGACGAAAACGCCGACGGCGAAGAGGAAGCCAAAGACGAAGTTCTGGTACGCGCCAACGGCATTCCCACCTATTTTGCCGCCGACATCGCCTACCATTACAACAAGCTGGCCGTGCGCGGTTTTGACCGTGCCATCGACATTTGGGGTGCCGACCATCACGGCCATGTAGCCCGCATGAAGGGTGCCATGGACGCCGTTGGCCTGGACGGCACCAAGTTGGATGTTGTGCTGATGCAGATGGTCAACCTGATGCGCGACGGCAAACCGGTGCGTATGAGCAAGCGTACCGGCAAGGCCATCACCCTGACTGACCTGCTGGACGAAGTGCCCATTGATTCCGCACGTTTCTTCTTCAACCAGCGCGAAAGCTCCTCCACTCTGGATTTCGACCTTGATCTAGCTGTGCGCAACGACAGCGAAAACCCAGTCTACTATGTCCAGTACGCCCACGCCCGCATCTGCTCCGTGCTGAAAAAGCTGGAAGCCGCCGGTGTGACCTTTGAGGGTGCCGATGCCCTGGATGCCAGCCTGCTGACTGACCCCAGCGAGCAGGCTCTGTTGCGTCTGCTTTCCGCTTTCCCGGCTGAGATTGCTGCCGCAGCAGAAAAGTATGACCCGGCCCGCATTACCCGTTATGTTATCGACATTGCCACGGCGTCCCACCGCTTCTACAATGCCTGCCGCATTCTGGAAGCTGACCCTGCCGTTCGCCAGTGCCGCATGGCCCTGTGCCTGGCCGTGCGCAGCGTGATCCGCAACGTGCTGACCATGTTCAAGGTTACAGTGCCGGAGAGCATGTGAATTAGTTAGGAGTTGAATTAGAAATTAGGAATGAGCAATTAGGAATTGGGGCTACCTGATTACTAAATGCTTATTGTGATGATTTCTGGGGCTGACTTCTTTTCTCTATTACTTTAACGATTCTTCAATACAAACTAAAAAGCGTGGGCCTGCCAACCGACAGGCCCACGCTTTTGCACACCCAACATATTTATTATACCACATTCGTCAAGGCAATATCTATCCATAACATGCACGAATAATTCATATTTTGTTTGGGATATCTGCGAATAGACAAATTCCTTAGGGTATTGTATAGTATAGTCACAGAAAGAAAACAGCCGGAGATAAGGAGCTAAAAGCTCCAAGCAAAAGCCACTTTCAATAGCATCGGAACAAGGCACGGCGGTTTTCCCGACAGCTTCAAGCAGATTTCGCAAAGGCTTCCAGTAAGAGGTCTAAATGGGAACACTTGAAGAACTCCGGGAAAGCAGGGACCGGGAGGCTAACGAAGGACTTGAAAGTAAGATGGCAAAGCCGGCAGGATTCGTAAGGAAGGAGGCTCAAGTCCAATGGCTAATTTCAAAGATCCCATTCATCACCGGCGGGCCTGGGCCTGCTGAAAGCAAACGAACCTCATTAACAGCCGCAGGTCATTACCTGTAAAAGATATAAAAGTTAAGATGCAAGGTTCGTAGCTTGCTTAAAATGCAGTGCTCAGGAAATCCCGTCAGAAAAAGTTCCCCGCGTTTACATAGATTAGATGAAGAACTGACGACAGGATTCTAAATAGAAAATTACAGGTTCGAAACCTGGTACGCAAAAGCGTAAATAGAAACCCAGAATCACCGGTGATTGTTATGAAAGATCTAACTCCGCCGAACAAATAATGCTTCACCTGATCTGGCTGGTGCAAGCGCACCGCCCCCAAAAGGAGAAACTCCGATGTACTAGAGCAAAGAGGAATCAACCTCTGGCATCAAATTCAGGTACCCTGCACAAAATTATTGAAGTTCACTTCCCCGTTCCACAGATGCACCAAGAATCGTTTTCCTTGCAAAATGTTTCCAGGCAGCAAATAACGAACCAAAGGGAATCAGAAATTTCAAGCAAACGCAAAATCATCGAACAACAGCGAATGAAACCCGTTTCCGATTTGCAAAACAAAGAAAACCAGGTTTAAAAACATTCGATCAAAGTTAAAGGATGAGGTTGCCATGAAAATGTGCAAACGGTCCGAAAAATAATACAATCGGGTATGAGGCTATGACTCCAATCAAGTAAGTTCGCTCCAGCGCCATAAGGGTAGAAGGCGCTGGAGCTTTTTTGTTGTGTTGTGCCGGATGTTTCCGGTCTGCTTATCTCCTCTCGTTTACTTTTGTCTGCATCATTTTTGTTTTGCTGCCGCGCTCTAACGCAGCAAATCACTCTAAACACGGCTCTCCCTCCGCCCACAACATTGCACTGTGCGGCGGAGAGTCTTTATGTTTGCGGGCTTTTGTGGAGTATTACGGTACCGGTATTCCATCGCAATTTCGGTTTTCTGAATTTTATTGTTGACATTTCTGTAATATTGCGTTATGATAGCCACAAGGTCCAGAATTTTACAGAATACTGGAATGATAGGTTTTTCGCTATCTTTTTATTGTTCTGTATAATGCCCAAATCGGCGGCTGCCGGGCTGCGTTTTACGTTTAGGATTTCTTTTCCCAATATCGTTCACCTGCCTTAAAGTGTATTTGAAAACAAGAAAAAGATGGATATTTCGCAAACACAAGCAGAATGTAAGGCAAAGAGTCACAGGAATCCTTTGTGGATTCCAAGGCTTTTTAAGGCAAAATCCCACCATGTTTGTAGAAATAGACTAAATTTTTGACTTTTCAGATACACCCTAGGATTCCGGTATTTCCGCTGTAAGTTTTGTTTGGCGTTCCCTTGGCAGAGGGTACACCAAAATTCTCTTGTTCACCTTTTTTCTTCGTGAAGTGTGCAGCAGCGCTTCACCATTTTTTAGCTATTGTGATTACAGGTTTCTGTTACATTAAAGGAGGCTTTATGGAACAACTTACGATTGATACCGGCCTGCGCGAATACGCGGTCAATGGCGGGCCGGAGCACGGCGGCGGAGTGCTGCGCTTTAACCCCAGCGACCCCAATGTTTACAGCCGTTTTTGCACCCTGCAAAATCAGCTGCAAGAGCTGGAACAGCAGGTGCAGGCGCAAAGCCCCACTGGGACCGATGCCATACAGCTGCTGGCCCAGGCGGATCAGCGCGCCAAGGGGCTGCTGGCGGAAGTATTTGGCCCCGGCAATGATTTTGACGCCATGCTGGGCGGCACCAATCTGCTGGCGGTTGCCGGCAACGGCGAGCGGGTCATCACCAATCTGTTTGCGGCATTGCAGCCCATTCTGGAAGCCGGTGCCCGCCAGTGCGCGGATGCCAAAGCCACGCTGGCCGTGCAGCAGGCCCAGGCAGCGCGCGCCGCGCGCGGGGTGCAGGTATGAGCAGCTGGCGGCTGCCCACCCGGCTGGAGGTTGGCGGAAAAGCATATCCGATTCATTCGGATTACCGCGATATTCTGGATATTCTGCATCGGTTGAACGATGCCAGCGAGCCGGAATTCATCCGCTGGCGGGTGGCCCTGGCCCTATTTTATGAGGGCGATCTGCCGCGCAGCGACTATCCGGAGGCCATGCAGAAGCTGGCAGATTTTTTGAACTGCGGGCAAACGCTGCCCCGCTCCCCTGCCTCGCCGCTGTTGGACTGGGAACAGGACGCCCCGCTGATTGCCGCCGACATCAACAAAGCCGCCGGGTGCGAAGTGCGCGCCCTGCCTTATCTGCACTGGTGGACCTTTATGGCCTGGTTCAACAGCATTGGGGACGGCCAGCTGGCTACCCTGCTGCGGGTGCGCAGCAAGCTGCACCACGGCCAAAAATTGCAGCCGTGGGAACAGGACTACTACCGCAAAAACAAAGCCATGGTTGACCTGCGCCCCCGCCTGAATCCGGCAGAGATAGCGGAACGCCAGCGGCTGCAGCGCCTGTTGGCCAATTAAGTCCCCATAAGGAGGTAGATGCTTTTGCCAAAATCCTATGCAGGCAGCCTTCAGGTTGCCCTGTCTACACAAACAACTACCCACACCGCGCAGCAGCCGCTGAACGGCCTGCGCACTGCCCTGAAAAAAATAAGCCGCAGTGTAAACGCTGCGTTCTCCGCCGTGCCGGTGGCAAAGTTTGAGCAGCAGACCGCCGCAGCAGCAGTCAGCGCCAACAAAGCCGCCAAAGCCCAGGCCAAACTTGCCAGTGGCACCACCAAAGCAGCCAAGGCCGCCAAACGCAGCGTTGCGGAATTTGATGAGCTGGACCGGCTGCAGGCTTCTCTTGCCGAAAGTGCCGGAGCTGCGGCGGCTTCCACCACCCGCAAAAGCAGCAGCGCTGCAACAATCAAAGCCGCAGATGCCGAACCGCCACAGTTAAGTCCGCCGGCTCTATTAAACCAGCAGCTGCAAAATTTCTGGGCTACATTACAGGCTGTGCTTGCCCCCGCCGCCGCGCTGTGGGATGCAGCCTGGCAGCAGATGAAAACCGCTGCCCTGACCGTTTGGCAGGATCTTTTGGGCGGCGTTCAGCTGACCTGGGCCGAGTACGGCCAGCCCATTGCCCAGAGTGCCGCCCTGGCGCTGGAAAACCTGCAAGGCATTTTTACCACCCTGTGGCAGAACGTTTTGCAGCCGATCCTTACTAACCTGATGCAGATTTTATCTACCCTCTGGTTCTCCCATCTCAAGCCCCTGTGGGATGACATTCTTTTGCTGGTGGCAAGCGTTGCCAACTGCCTGCTGGACCTGTGGAACAACCTGCTGGCCCCGGTGGCCAAGTGGATCATCGCCACGTTCGGCCCCGCGTTTGCTGAGGTATTCAACGCCATTGCGGACATTGTTGGCGTGGCCGTTGGTGCTATTGCGGATGCCATCGATCTGGCCGTTGTTGTGCTGCGCGGGCTGGCGGACTTTTTAAGCGCCGTGTTCCGCGGCAACTGGGATGCTGCCTGGCAGGCCATCGGCAACACGGTCAACACCGTCTGGGATAAGATGACGAACGCCATCAAAACCGCCGTCAATGGCATCATCGGCTTCATCAATCGGATGATCTCCGCCGTTGTCACCGGCATCAATGCGGTCATCAACGCGCTGAACGGGTTGTCGTTCGACCTGCCGGACATATTCGGCGGCGGGCATGTTGGGTTTAATATCAGCACCCTGACCGCCCCGCAAATTCCCTACCTGGCGCAGGGCGCGGTCATCCCGGCTAACCGGGAGTTTCTGGCCGTGCTGGGCGATCAGAGCCACGGCACCAACGTGGAAGCCCCGCTGGATACCATCAAGCAGGCTGTGGCCGAGGTCATGGAAGATTTGCAGGCGGGCCAGATGGCGGGCTTTGAAGCCGTGGTTTCCGTGCTGCGGGAGATCCTCTCCGCCGTGTACGGCATTGAGCTGACCGACGAGGACGTAGGCCACGCCGTGCAGCGCTGGCAGCGCAAACAGGCCATTGCCACAGGAGGCTTTTATTGATGCTTTGGACCAAAAGCGATGATTTTACCAAGGTCCAGCTCTGTAGGGAACGGTCTTGACCGTTCCGAAACCCCCGCCGTATATGCCATAACAG
>OGGU01002140.1_pt1 | contig 10350 bp, 8 predicted proteins | sample 1571241 | NCBI WGS metagenome assembly OGGU01 (sample SAMEA2581934, study PRJEB24529) | metagenome | biome: Human gut stool | place: China | collected 2011
CCCTCAACTGTTGCACCAGCACTTTCAACGAGATCAGTAAGTCCTAAGAGAGCGCATCCATTGGCAAGAAAATCATCGATAACAAGGATGTGGTCTTCTGGAGATAAGAACTTCTTTGAAACGATTACATCATATACTTTACCATGTGTGAATGACTGGATTTTAGTGCTGAAGTTATTGTCGTCAAGGTTGATACTCTTTGACTTCTTTGCAAATACAACAGGTACATCAAATTCTCTTGCAACGATAGCAGCAATACCGATACCACTTGCTTCGATTGTAAGAATTTTATTAATATTCTTGTCAGCAAATAATCTCTTCCATTCTTTTGCCATTTCCTCAAAAAGCTTTATATCCATCTGGTGGTTAATAAAGCTGTCAACCTTAAGAACATTACCCTCTCTTATTATTCCGTCTTTTCTAATTCTTTCTTCTAATAATTTCATAACCGTATTCCTTTTTAATATATAAATTAATGACATTATTCTACTAGATTATAGTTTATTTTTCAATACGTGCCATAGCAATCTGTTCAGGTGTTATAGGCAGTGTATAAAATCTTTTTTCTGCTGCGTGGCTTAAGGCATCTGTTATGGCTGGAAGAGGTGTATTGATAACAACCTCACCGACTGACTTGGCACCAAATGGACCTGCTGCCTCATAGCTGCTTTCAAAGTCCACATTGATATGACCTATATCCATACGTGAAGGAATCTTATACTGTAAGAATGAATTCTCATACAGCTTTCCTTTATCACTATAAGTAATATTCTCAGACATAGTCATGCCTATACCCTGAAGTATACCGCCCTCTGCCTGTACTCTTGCAAGATTAGGATTAACTGGAGTACCACAGTCCACACATGCATCATACTCTATAACCTTGCTTTCACCTGTAAGAAGGTCAACCTCCACTTCTGCTGCCCCGACCATATAAGGTGGTGGCGATATAGGTGAAGAGTGTGTGTATGTAACTGAAAGAGATATATCGTTGCCACACATAGATGCAGTTGATATGTCAGCAAGGCTCACTGTATCACCTGTCGAGTCACATCTTACAAGCTTATTTTCGTAAGTTACATCATCGACATCACATTTAAGAAGCTTTGCACCTAGCTTTTCTATTCTTGACTTTAATTCAAGGGCACATTTTTCAACAGCTTTACCTGTAACGTAAGTTGTACTTGATGCATATGAACCAGAATCGTAAGGAGATATATCCGTATCAGCACCAAATACTGTAATATCATCAGTATCACATTCAAGGATTTCTGCCGCTATCTGTGAAAGAATAGTATCGCATCCCGTTCCCATATCAGCAGCACCAATATTCATAGTAAAGAACCCTTCATCATTAAGCTTAAGAGTGGCACTTCCGACATCGACACCGGAGATACCAGAACCCTGCATAGCCATACCCATACCAACATATCTTGCCTTTGTATCAGATATCATTCTTACAGGATACTTTTCATCCCACTTAATCATTTCCTTAACACGGGTTAAGCATCTGTCAAGGGCACAGCTCGTATTGACCTGATTATAGTAGGCTGGCATGACATCGCCCTCTTTTACGATATTTTTAAAGCGTATATCAAATGGGTCCATATGCAGCATATCAGCAAGTTCGTTGACTGCCGATTCAACAGCGAAAAGTCCCTGTGTTGCGCCATATCCTCTGTATGCACCTGCTGACATTATATTAGTGTAAACAACATCGCTTGTAAATCTGAAAGCCTCTGCCTTTCCATAAAGAGGTATGGACTTATGACCTGAAAGTCCGACAGTTGTTGGACCATGTTCACCATATGCACCCGTATTGGAAAGTGTATGAAGGTCAATAGCCTTTACTATGCCATCTTTTGTAGCTCCCAGTCTTACATGCATCTGCATTTCATGTCTTGGTGATGAAGCAGTTAGCGACTCATATCTTGAAAATATGATCTTGGACGGTTTCTTAGTCATCCATGTTACAAATGCAGGATATATCTCACTTACAGATGTCTGCTTGGCACCAAAACCGCCGCCTATTCTTGGTTTTGTCACACGGATAAGTGAAGGTGATATACCAAGTGCATGTGATATTATTCTTCTACAATGAAAGACTATCTGTGTTGAACTTATAACATTAAGTCTTCCATATGTGTCTATCGTACAGTATGTACGGAAAGTTTCCATCATACTCTGCTGGCATGCTTTAGTGTGATATGTTCTGTCGATTATGATATCGCAGTCATCCAGCACCTTGTCGACATCACCATTAGAAGATTCATCATGTGCACATAGATTTCTTTTATTATCAGCACCTACAGGACACAGAGCCTCCCAGTTGTCTTCAGGATGTACAAGTATTGGATTATCAAGAGCAGTTGTAAAGTCAAGAACAGGTTCAAGTACCTCATATTCAGCTTTAATAAGCTTTATAGCTTTGTCAACACAGTTCTCTGTCTCACCTGCAACTATGGCAACCGGGTCGCCTATAAATCTTACATGCTGGTCAAGTATAAGTCTGTCATATGGACTAGGTTCAGGATAAGTCTGACCTGCGCATGTAAAACGCTTCTGGTGCTGATCAATATCTTTATAAGTGTATATAGCTTCTATGCCAGGTACCTTCATGGCAATAGCTGTGTTAATGTCTTTGATTATTGCATTGGCATAAGGTGAGCGTAAAAGCTTGACTACAAGGCAGTCTTTAGGTGTTAAATCGTCAGTATATACAGGCTTTCCAAGAAGAAGCTCCATAGAGTCCTTCTTTCGGATACATTTATTCACAGACTTCATTGTTATCACTCTCCTTCTGCTTTTTATAGTTTACAAAGTTCATAATTCCACGAAGCTGTCCCTCATAGCCTGAACATCTGCACAGGTTACCAGAAAGGAACTCCTTTACCTCATCCTCATCAGGATATGGATTTTGTCTGAGAAGTGCAATAGTATTCATAACAAAGCCCGGATTACAGAAGCCGCACTGCTCTGCTCCCTGGTCAGCTATAAATGTTACAAACTCAGAAGCTTCATCCTGTAAGCCCTCAAGTGTTGTTACATGACATCCATCTGCCCTTGCTGCAAGAACTGAACAGGATAGAACAGGTGTGTCATTTAAGAATACAGTGCATAAGCCGCAATTAGAAGTTTCACAGCCACATTTTACACTGTAACACTTATGCTCTCTTACCCAGCTATAAAGGGAGACGCCGGGATTAATATCTTCTTTTATTGTTTTTCCATTAAGATTAATATTAACTAACATATATTCTCCGTATAATTATTTATATATTTTCTGTATAAGTATTTATATATTGGAAAGTGTACGCTTTGTAAGTACATTTACAAGGTGACTTCTGTATTCCTTACTGCCACGCATATTACTCTCTGTTTCTATGTGGTCTGCTGCCATATCAGCATACTTGTTTATATGGTCATTCGAAAGTTCTCCTGACAATGTGCAATCACTATCATTAAGACAACTGCTTACAAGAACTGCTCTTGCAGGGCGTGCGCCTATGGCAACCTCGTAAGTATCAGTATCCTTATAATGTACACCGCAGCAGGTAAGAACAGGAAGGTCAGTTTCTGTTATACGGACTGCCTCATAATACATATTTACAGGTCTTTTTTTGACTATAATTCTCACAAGAATATCTCTGTCATACTTCATATTGGCATATTCTTTTAAAGGAATAATACCACCTTTATAAAGTTCAACATACGATTCAAGACCTAATAATAATGTAAGAACATCCGAAAATCCATATCTTCCATATATACTCCCGCCTACAGTGGCAAGGTTACGGAACTGCACTCCTACGATATGTTTTAAGGCAGTTCTGGCAGCATTTGATGTATATTCATTAAAATGCTCATTAGTTTCAAGCTGTCTTAATGTTGTCATGCATCCTATTTTGAATTCTTTATCTGTTTCCTCAATCTCATTGAGTGAAAGGTCAGATAAGTCAATAGCTGTGTTTATGCGGTTATCACCCATACGCATCCACATCATGCCGCCTATTATGCGGTTTGCCTTTTTCTGGTTAAGCTCATAAGCTTCATCAAGGCTTTTTACTTTAACATAATTCTGGATATTAAGCATATTTACCTCTGTTTACATAATTATTTTATTTGATTATTTATTCTAACATATTAATTTTGCCTTGTAAATTTATTCTTTATCTGATAAAATTCGGATGAAAAATAGATTAAAGAGGAGAAAAATAATGAAAAAAGCAAAAAGACTGTTAGCTGTGTTACTTACTCTTATTATGACAGCTTCATTACTTGCCTGTGGAAACAGTAATGAAGCCAGTAATCAGACACAACAGACAACTACATCCCCATTTTCTGTTATGCAGGAAACAGATACTTCTAAGGTCAGTTATCCGGTAACTGTTACAGACCAGCTTGGAAGAACAGTAACTATTGAGAAGGAACCTGAAAAAATCGCTTCTTCATATTATATTTCAACAAGTCTTTTACTTGGTCTTGGACTTAAGGATAAGCTTGTTGGTATTGAAGCAAAGGCGAATACAAGACCTATCTATAATCTTGTATCATCTTCTTTAGTGTCACTTCCTAATATGGGAACAGCAAAGGCATTTAATACAGAGGCATGCGTGGCAGCCGGCCCTGACCTTGTTATCATTCCAGCAAAGTTAAAGAGTGTCATTCCTGAGTTAGAGCAGCTTGGACTTACAGTATTAGCAGTTAATCCAGAAAACCAGCAGTTACTCAGTGAATGTATAACAATGGTAGGACAGGCAGTAAACGAACCGGGTAAGGCAAAGACACTCAATGCTACTATTGAGTCTATTCTTGATAATGTTAAGACTAATGTTTCAGGAACAGATACACCTAAGGTATATCTTGCAGGTAACAGCGCATTTCTTTCAACAGCAGGTAAGGCTATGTATCAGGATACTCTTCTTACGAACGCTGGTGGTGTAAATGTAGCAAGTGAACTTACAGATACTTACTGGGCAGAGGTATCATATGAGCAGGTTCTTTCATGGAATCCTGATTATATCATACTTGCAGCAGATGCTACTTACACTGTTGATGATGTATACAATGATGCTAATCTTGCGGACTGCACAGCAGTTAAGGAAAAGCATGTATACAAGCTCCCTTCAGATATAGAAGCATGGGATTCGCCAGTTCCAGCAAGCTTCCTTGGAAGTGTATATATTGCTTCTATATTACATCCGGATAAGATTAGCACAGACTATTATAAGGAATGTGTAACAGAGTTCTATAAGACATTCTATGGATTTACTCCAGAGGTTAAGTAGACATGGCTCTATTTATCTGCTATAAATTGGGTAAATGAATTTGAGTTATTTACTTAAATGTATCTTAGATACAAACAAAAATAATTTATTTTAGATAGAAACGGCTGTAAAAATGCTTGCATTTTTATGGTCGTTTTTTTACAATTTTAGCTATGGATTAGGGAAGAAAATATTTTTATCCAGAATATAGAAGGGAAATGTGTCATTGAACAATTACATATTTAATAATGGTAAAAGACAATTAAATAAGGCAGCAGTTATGCTTGTACTTATCATTATGGTTATAGCTGCATTTGTTATATCACTGCGGACTGGAAAGTATCCGCTTACATTAAAGGGAATATTATCAGGTGATACTATGCAGATTAAAGTGCTTGTGAGGCTCAGAATTCCGAGAGCAGTTATGGGAGTTGCCGGTGGTTTTGGACTTGGAATAGCTGGTTATGTATATCAGCTTGTATTTAAAAATCCGCTTGCATCGCCTGATATTGTCGGAGTATCTTCTGGCGCAAGTGCTGGTGCTGCTATGGCGATTGTGTTTATATCGTCTGTTTCTTCTGTTGTTTCGGCTGTAGCATTTGCAGCAGCTATGCTTACTCTTATGGTTACATTGCTTATAGCATATCTTGTACCCGGAAAAAACAGCTATACGATTGTGCTTTCAGGGATAGCCATTCATTCTCTTGCACAGACTATCCTTATGTTCATAAAGCTGGCAGCAGACCCGGAAAAGCAGCTTGCATCTATCGAGTACTGGATTATGGGGAGTCTGAATTCAGCTTCGGTTGACGACCTTCTCATCCCCTGCATAGTAACATTTATTGGAACTATACTTATAATACTTTTATATAGGCAGCTTCTTATGCTTTCACTTGATGAGGATGAGGCAGCTTCACTCGGAGTACATATAGTCCTGTTAAGGCTCATTGTTCTTGTCATAGCAACCCTGATAGTGTCAGTTATTATATGTACGACAGGTCTTATAAGCTTTATAGGACTTCTTGCACCACATATAGCAGGCCGCCTTATTAAGAACCACAATATAAGTCTTCTTATGTTAAGTGGAATATCGGGAAGTCTTTTATTGACACTGGCTGATATACTGGCACGTTCAGTTACATCATCGGAGCTGCCGGTAAGTATTTTTACATCGTTACTGGGCGCACCACTTCTTATAATACTACTTTTAAGGAACAGGCAGGGGAATGGGTGAGGTTGTGTGCGTATAGATTATATTTATTATAAAAAAATTTATGTGGAAATGAGATATAAAAATGGCGTTTTAATAGAAAATATTTCAACCTTTCAGAAGCTTATAATAAGAATATAGCTATTTGTATGAACAAGGTTTATAATTCAAAGAAAGTATAGTTGTGTGTAAATACAATATTTAAGACAGGAAAAAATATAGCTATGTATATAGACAATATTAATAATAAGAAATTTATTGATAATCGTTGTAAAATACAAAAGAATTTAGAAATTGACAATACAGGGATTGCAGATAATTCTACTGATTTGACTGCTGCCAGAAATGAATATAATATTCTTAAGCAAAATAACAGAATATGCTATCCAGACAGCCTTGACATCAGCGGCTTATCCGTATCATATGGCAGAAAAAATATAATAAATAATCTCAATATTACACTCTATTCCGGTGAATTCACAGCACTCATCGGCAATAATGGCTGTGGCAAGTCGACACTTATAAAGGCTGTTATGAACCTTATTTCACATAAGGGAAAGTGTGTGTTAAGGTTTTCATCTGATAAAACTACACCAGAGAATACAGCCACATTTGCAAAGGTTATAACAGAAAAGCTTACTCCAAAGAAAAGAGCTATGTATATGACATATATTGCCCAACATTCAGGTATATCTTCAAGCATATCTGTTATGGATGTGTGTCTTATGGGATATAATCATATGCTTAATCCTCTGGCAGTTCCAGACAGCAGTATGCGCTGTAATGTTCTTAAAGCGCTTGAATATGTCGGACTTAAGGACAGGGCGGAGGATGATTTTCTTTCACTTAGTGCTGGCCAGAAGCAGATGTGTATACTCGCCCGTTCGGTTATCCAGGATTCTCCTGTTATGATACTTGATGAGCCGGAAAGCGCGCTAGATATTACTAACCGTTATGAGATGCTAAGAACGATAAGAGAACAGGCAGATACCAATAAATGTGTTCTTATGAGTATTCACAGTCCGGAGCTTGCACTTATGTACTGTGACAGGCTTCTTTTTATGAAGTCCGGCAGTATCGTGGATGATATATATGTAAAGGATACAGATGTTTCAAGACTTAATGAAGCATTTGCAAAAGTATATGATAATGTATGCGTGGGAGTATATGAAAGTACGGATAACAGAAAGCATTATTGCATATATCCAAAAATATAGGAGGCGTTATGGATAAGTATGTGGATGCAAAGGCATTATATTCATATTTTAAATGGTCTGGTAAAAAACATTTATTAATAACAGGAGATCTGGGAAGTGGAAAGACTACGCTTATTAATGCTTTGGTTAATATTATAAGTGATGGTTTGAATGAATATGATGATACAAGTGAATCAAATAAGTCAGAATTATCAGAAAGTCTGAAAGATTATAATGTTACGTGCAATGACTTGCATAGTCATAATATCATATATGACAGATTAATAAGTGCTAAGCAGGATGATAATTATGTCGTAATTAATTCAGACAGGCTTAATATGCTACAGAATAATTGCAAAGATAGTTATAAAAGTGATTTTTCTATAAATTTCGGTGACAATATAAATATAATAGGAATGCTTAATCCTCATAGTGATAAGTCAAAGGAAAGAATGACAATAGTTAAAGAAGGCTTCTATAATGTTGCAATACCAGCGGTTAATGATTATATAAATGCAGTGAGACAGGCAGATTTCACTTTGCCTGACAGGTATTATATGATAGTTGATGAGCTTGGTTATATTGAAAGCTCCTGTGAGGATTACCAGAAATATTTTAATAATATGCTGGATGAGGATAATTCCTGTGTTATTGCCACGCTCAGGAAAAAACACACGGAATTTCTTGACTCACTTATGAGTAGAGATGATGCACTGATTATAGATATAGACAAGCCATTTGCTGATATTGCGTGTATAATTATGGCGTCCGGCAAGTCAAGACGTTTTGGTACGAATAAGCTGCTTGAGCCATTTAAGCATACGACACTTATAGAAAATGCGGTTGACATAACCAAAGCCTCACCAGTTGAATACATATATGTTGTTACTAATAATCAGGATGTGGCGGATGTAGTATATAATAGGATAAGTACGGGGATGTATAATTGTAGGTATATTGATGGCTCTGATAATTTGAATAATAAATATAATAACCATTACAGTAACCTAAATAATAATCTGAATAATTGTAACTGCAATAATTGCTATAATAATTCAGGTAATGATAAGTGTAATAATGCTTATAATAATGATTATAATAGTCTGCGTGGTGATAAGTATATTGACGATTATTCAAATAATTATAGTAATTATGACTATATGAAAGTTATATTACATAACAAAGAGCTTAGAAATGATGTTATAAATGTAGGATTATCACATATAAGCAGCAATGTGGATAATATAGCAGGAGTTATGTTTATGCAGTCAGACCAGCCACTTATAACAAGGTCAAGTATGCAGCTTATGTGTTTTATATTTACGCATTGTAAAGATAAGATCTGCAGGCTTTCATATGATGATACAGTGGCTTCGCCGGTTATATTTCCGAATAAATACATAGATGAATTAAAAAAACTGCCACCCCACAAAGGCGGCGGATATGTTATAAACAACCATCCGGATGAGGTTATACTCGTTCCAGCTTATAGTAAGGTTGAACTGCTTGATATAGATACAAGGGAGGATATGGAGAATATTAAGAAAATAATCAGTGAACAGGACGATTAGAAATAACGAATAATGTAATGAATAAAGTAATGAACAAAGTATGTTTATAAATATATAAAATATATTTTAAAAATGGAATTGATATATAAAAAGGAAATGTCATTATTAAAGTTATAACAAATCATAAGTAATTAATTTTACAATATTAGATAGCACGTATGCCTTACAAAATATGTTTATTTAATTCCTTAAAAGTAATTTCAAGAGTTAAATAATATTTACTTAATATTTGTTATGAACTTTAATATAATAGACATTTCCCTATTTATATAACTATAAATGAGGAAATGAAAAAATGCGCAAAAATAAGTTGTTTTTGTTTGTACTTGAGATACGTTTCAATAGATTACGCAAAATACGTCTTTCTAGTGAGAATATAATTGTACAATATTTTAAATTTACTCATTTATAGTTTATTATATTTTAAATGTATTTTAATATATCATTCTATTAATTACATCTAATATATAAACACATTTATGCCTTCGACTGCTTCTTTCTTCCAGTCAGGAAGGCTACAAGATATATGACTATAACAAGCACTATTGCAAAGCACATCCATCCAATTAATACAGGAAGTGGCTGTTTTGCAAATATATCATAATATCCTTTTAGGTAGACAACAGTTATTACAAGTGGAAGTATGTATGTCATATACTTTCTTACCCATAAAGGCAGCTTTATACCTTCACCAGTATCGACTTCTTTGATAAAGTTGTCAAATCCCCAACCATTCTTTTTCGTACAGAACAGCACCATAACAAGACTTCCAAGAGGAAGCAGGTTATAAGATACGAGGAAGTCCTCAAGATCCATAACTGTAGAACCAGCGCCTATTGGCTGAAAACCCGATAATACGTTGAAACCAAGAATTGCTGGTATTGAAAGTATTGTTATTGCAAATATGTTGATAGTTACAGCCTTTGAGCGCTTGCACTCAGTTATATCCATCCACACAGCTATTATTTCTTCAAATACGGCTATTATAGTTGAAAGTGCCGCAAACGACATAAATACGAAGAATAAAAATCCCCATACTCTTCCACCTGCCATATTGTTAAATACATTTGGCAGAGTTATAAATAATAACGAAGGACCGCTGTCAG
>OGGU01002148.1_pt1 | contig 10324 bp, 9 predicted proteins | sample 1571241 | NCBI WGS metagenome assembly OGGU01 (sample SAMEA2581934, study PRJEB24529) | metagenome | biome: Human gut stool | place: China | collected 2011
TATTATTATGCAAATCATTTTATTAATTCTACGATTTTTCTTTTGAGCCTGTTTAACGACAATAACACAAATAACGATACGTAGAATTAATAAAATGATTTGCATAATAATATCTTTTAAATGTTGATATGTAGTTCTTTCATAGCCTCTGCTTTCAACTCCTGCAATTTTTTCAAATCATGCTTATTTTGAGTAATTTGCTGAAATAAATTATCTGCTTTGGACATTAACTCTGGATTCGAAGAAAATCTATCCGGATGGCACACTTTTTTCAACTGATTATAAAGATCGCCTGCGTGGAATGAACTTACAATTATATTGTTAAAATCCACATCCTCTTTTTGGGCATTTGCTTTAAATTGTCGTTGAATCTCGGTGTACTTATTTTGAGACCCCAATAAAATTAAGAGCAACACGATTATACAAATTGCTTCAAATATGGAAATCCACATCCACAAATTGCTGTCAGACTGTGGCAACATTGTTTCCATTGAATATTTGACAGCATTCACAGAATCTTGTATTTGTAATATAATAGTCATCATAGCTATTCGGGTAATTCCAAAATAAATTTACGTAGTGGCCATTTAAGCCCCTTAAAACCTGTATCATCATGAACTTCTAACGTGTCCCAGCCCAAAGCAACTAATTGTCTGATGAGTACAGAATTGCTTAGTATAACATTTCCAATCGTAATCATTTCGTCACGCGACAATGCTCGGCCAGACATTGCTTTAATGCGGAATCCGGAATTCCATTTAGAGAAAGTGTGTTTATAGCTTGAATCTCCCTTGGTAATTCTTGCCTCCAAAAGAGTTGGGGCCGCACCCAATATAAATGCGTCGCGGGCCGATTTATTAAAATTTCGTACAATCCGATTGCGTTCCGACAAGTCGTTGAACCAATCGACTATCCTATACCAAAACATAAGTTATACTTTAATTATAATCGTAAAACACTACTTTACATCTTCATTTTCTCGGCTATAAGACGTTCCATTGTTTCTCTGATTTGACTAACCATCAGATGTTGGTCCATCCCTATTGGAAAGGAGAATAACCGTTGTACCTTTGTGCCTAAACCCAATACGGGTGTAGCTGCGACAACAGCAATAGACACCTCATCAAAGTTCTGTACAATATTGATCCAATATGACGGAGAGTCTATATACTCTCCATGTACAACCAAAGAGACGGCATCTTTCTTTTCGGCTGTGATTTGTCCTCCGATTAATAGATATTCATTAATTAAGGTAGCGTATACAACCCTCATCCCTCCCATAGAGGCGACTTTATCAGCTGTCTTGTTCTTATTATTCAATCCCCATACAAACCAGATGATAAGAATTGCAATGACTATTAATACTATTGACATGATTGTGCGTGCATTTGTATTACTTCTTCAGAAACTCGACGAAATCTATCTTGAGGTATTCCAATCTTTAAAGCCAACTCGGCGACAAGAGTTAATTCTGCATCGTCTATTTTATTATCGGCCATCATCATTATTATTATTAGACCCAAAATCCAATCTTGTTTCTTTGTCTCGGCATTTCTCAATATTTGAAGAGGGACACCATCACCCATCGCAATAAAAGCAATTAACTCTGTATCATTAGGAGCGATTGCAAATGCAGCACACATTTTTACATATGCATGTTTTTCAAGTTCTGCAAATTCTCCATCGACACCCGCCATACGGTACATAAAGTAAAGTGCAGCTAATTGCTCTTGTCGAGATAAAACAACTTGTAATTGTTTTTTGTCCTTACGATGTTCATCTTTATATACTTTTTCTTTCTGATCTGCTAGTCGCCCAATGATTATTAGAGCAACCACGATTGCAATTATGATAACTACTACCATATACAATAAATTGAGTTCCCGCCCAACTCCTATACGGGGATTACTAAATAAAGAAAGCGTGGAGTTGCCGACTTATTTTATATAACGGGCTCTGGTAAACCTTGCAGTAAAATAAGCAACAACCCACGCCATTAGATAGCGTGAAAGATGTCGGCTCATTCTCCTGCTTGAAATTTACCAGATTTCGTTATAAAGAATCAGTCAGACACTTTCTTTTAAGAAAGTCGTATGTATGTCTACACACGTAGACCTTACAAATATAGTCATTTTATGCAGAATACTACTCCATTCTTAAAAAAGTTGTTGCCGTTACAAATGTAGTCAAACGACTGTTCCCACAGCGATTTCTGCAAGCCTTGCAGTTATTCTAATTCCCAAGTTACAAAAGCCCGGTCCAATGCAATCTTCTTGGTCTGCCCCCGTTCTCCTGTAATGAAATAGGGTTTCATCAGCGATTCATCAAAGTGCGCAATAAATGCTTCTCGGATACGCGAACATTTCTCGTTAATGGAATTCCGTTGCGGATTAGTAACCTGCTCTATGCTTTCAACAATATCCTGTATATTTTCCCGATTAGTTATCCGTTTATATATCTCGAGCAATTCTCCACGATATTGCGGGAGTTCTTTAAATAAAATACCCTCCGGATGTTTGAGGAAAAGTATGAATACAGCCTTAGGCAACGGAGTCATTGTTATCTCCGTATTATCATAGTCTGTCAAAAAGATGCGAAAATCCTTTGTAATATGTAATCGACTTACTTGAGGAGATGCCAATATATGTTTAGGAATGATAGAATCCAATACAAGTTTCTTATACCCCAATAATTGCAATCTATTAATGCGTTCTACAATCTCATCCATCAACCGTTGAGCTTCTACATTAAAACATTCATCAGCGTAATCATCATTCCCGATATTTTCAATATTAAAACCTTGTTTACGATATCTTGTTCTGGGAAGATAGCATCCTTGAATATGCCATCGAAATGATAATTCTATATTCTCAAGATCAACAGGAACAATATATAGTTTTACGCAATCATCATATTTCCCACGCGCTTTTAGAATTGTTGCAGGGCCATTAACTTGGCTTGTACCGATAATTGATATAAGATGTTCATATAGTTTTTTAGTATAATCAGAAGAACTATCGGCTTTTATTGCATAATTATAAAAGGATATTTGTTTTACAACATCGCGGGTTATATCCTTTTTGGGCAGGTAAATAAAATTATAATTTACAGACCGAAATCCACGCTGCAAAGTCTCATAATGAGATATTATATATTGATTTACCGAAGCATTATATACGGGTTCAATGTATATAATTTCATCAAGCAGAAAATCATTATCATACTTTTTATCCAGAAAACATATTTTTTCACAATAGTGTGTCTTCCTATACTTATCATATTCATTCAAGCGTTGCTTCTCTAATTCGGGTTGAGAGGGAGGCCTGAATTTATCTCTAATATAGCAATATGGCAAGAAAGGAAGAAATAGTAAAATTATTACAGCGTAAGTTGGGTATAAAATTATTAGACCCAATTTTTTCCATCCATCAAATTCCTGCCAACTGGATAATATCATATCATTTCGGATCAAATCCCGAAATGATTTTGTCAAGAATAAGCATAACACACATATTATCAGATAACCAATGGCTATTATCAAGTAAATATTCATATCATGAGAAAGCTATTTTTATGCAATTTACAACTTTTTCTATCAGAATAAATCATTTTAATAAACAAAAAAGCTCGCCATTTCTGACAAGCCTTTTCTTATAAATACTCACTTAATTTGATATATAATTAAAGAATAAGTGAGTGAATATTTCTCTTAAAAATCAAGTTTCCTATCATAATGGATAAAGGAATGGATTTATTATATTGTAATATAGGTTGTTATATGGGTTATATGTGATTATGAAAATTTTGGTACATTTTCTTCGGACCATATCTCCACACTCAATTTCGGAGCAGTTCCGATATACTTTATGAATTCATCCGTCATTATGGCATACACGTAATCCTGATATTCCGGAGTTGTTACTATGGAATCGTGTATCGTGAATATGGGTACGCTCTGTTTCCGCTCCTCCCAAATCCGCAGGCAACACCTGTGCAATATGATTGTGCTTTCGATGGATTGCAAGGCTCGTGACAATCTGCTGTTGGGTTTCTCCATCTCGCAGTCCGGATAGTTCCGCTTGATGATTCGGAACAACTCCGCCTCTTTCGGATATAGCTCGGTTGAAAATACCCGCTTCAACTCGTTTATCATGGGGTTGTCGTGCTGTCCCTGGTTGCTGGAGAATAGCATGTAGAACATCAGTATCTTGGCATCTTTACGTTCTATGGGTGATTGCCCCTCCGGTAAATTCCGGTTCGCTATGTCCCGGATTTGCTCGTAAATGGCTCCCTCCGATACCAGCCGGATGTACTCTGCAATATCCCTGTCTGTGAGTGTTTCAAAGAATTTTCTAATCCTGTCTATCAGTATCGGGGATTGAAACAACTCCCGGATATTTTCAGGCAGGTCATACAAAGTCAGCGGCAACTCTGCGCCCTCCTGCCAAAATCGTGGATTCAGCAGCAGGCAGGATAGATAAGGCTGACAATTCTTGATGTCTATGCTCACCAATGGCTGACCGTCGTAGGTGATAAAATTCCGCAGGTCTTTCTGAATATTGGTGAGCACGGAATGAAGCCGATGTACGTTCCCGTCTATACTCGGCCCATATTCCTGCTCCGTAATCAGGTTGATATTCCGCAGGGCAGCCATATATTGCGTGCAGGGATTCTTGGGACAGTTCTTATCCCGGTTCCAGTCCCACGATTTGTGCGAATCGTCCTGCATTTTAAGCCTGCATATCGCTTCTGCATATTCATAAGCCAGCGGATTGATCCTAAGTTTACGCTGGTCATACCAATAGAACAGGTAGGGATAATTTTTCCGGTCCTCGGCATTGTCCTGCCTGGAATTTCCATAGTTGCCAATCTCTGATTCTATGGAACGAAATGTTTTGCCCGTATACGGGTCCGCCCACCTGTACCATCTCGATTTCTCCCCGATGATATGCTGTCCGTCGCAGACCAATACGCCCGTATTGACCAGATAGTCTACATAGTATTTGCAGTCCTTGACATGATTGCGAAGCGTCGGAGTATGGATAGGTACGAAGCCGTCCTCACGGATTAAATCCGAGTTCCGGGCGGGAATGTCCGCAAGCAGATTCAAGATGTAGAGGGCCTTGAAATCCCGAAAGGCTTTGTGCTGGAATCCGTACTCCTGCGGGGGATATTGGGCTTTGTGGCGTTCCAAGTCGAAATTCTCGGGCAGGGATATATGACTTATCTTGATTTTGCCCAGACACAGCAGACATAATGATACGCCCTTTTGCAAGGTTTTATTGGGCCTGCGAAACAGATTTTTAACCCAAATCACGAATTTTATCCATAATTTCTTCATAGCATTTCCACTCTCAGTATCCATTATGATAGGAAACTTAATTTATCGTCTTACATCAGTTCTAAAATCCGGTTTACCGTCGTAGTGGCTACGATTCGTTGCAAGGGCTCGAATCCCATATCCCTGACGGCTCCCACCGTTCGAAAATTCGTCTTGTTGTGCGAGCGTTTCTCCTCGAAGAAGCAATGATACAGCTTGATGGCTTCACAATTGCTTTTCAGCTCCCGGGCTTGGATATTTATCAGTACGGCATTCATCTTTTCCCGGATTTCATCGCTTGTCATACGGCTCTCTTGAGGGAAATAATCTCTCAATAGGATTCTGAACGGATGGTCTTCCGCAAGGCATGCGAAGAATACGCTCCTGCGCAAGTTCCGATACCATACTGCGTTCCAATTTATCCCGCCTTTCGTCAGCCGGGGTGTCAGCATGTCTATGAGTTTATCCAGCGGAACGTAGGGATATAACTCCTTTACCCGCTTCAAAAACGTGCGGCCATGCCTGTTATTTCGTGTTTCTCGGATCATCCGATCCAATACATCGTCTGTTATGGAACCCTGCAATTTGGCCTGTAACAGCTCGTCAATCGAGGACTGCACGTATTGTATGATGATATTTCTCCGGTCCTCCCAGTCGGTCTTTTCAATCTGAATCTGTGCGGCGTTCTTTTTATGTCGATGATATGCGGGATTGTGAATCTGGCATGTTTCGCGCAAAGTTGCAAAGAAGCGTTCTTTGGTCGTATAGGTTTCGGTACATAACTGCTGATATTCTCCCAGCGCGTCGATATTCAGATAGGCAGGTACGACCTTGCCATGAATGTTGCGGCGAATGATACTGATCGGCTGGCTTCCGAATACACTGTGTTTGCTGCGTTCGACGATGGTGTCTTTAACGTCCGCAAAGTTTGCGGGCAGGACATTTTCGCAGGATTTCTGTATATCTTCCGAGCTGTTGGCGAATTGGCTCAATATTTCGGCTTTGCGCTCGTATTCTTCGAGTGTTATTGCTTTCTCCGGGGTCTTGGGCTTATAAAAGTCGTATATGATGGTTTCACTCAATAACCCCCGTTCATCCCTGCACCTGCCCGAAATCTGATATATCTTTTCCGGGGATAACAGCGTTTGAATGCGTCGCGGGTCGGTAACCGTCAGCAGATGGAACCGCTCCTCAATATCCACTCCTACAAAGTAGGTGCTTGTGATAAAGGTGATCGGGGTTGCCAATTTCCCGGAGTGCAGGGACCGGTAGTATTCTCCGACCATCGTTTGGCTTTGGGAACTGCACGCTACCGAGCAATCCGCCTGCAATTCAACGGGCAATAACCGGATTATGGTGTTGATGGAGCGTATGGAGTTATAGGCTACAACGATTTTATCTTTAGGATAACGCTCCCGGTAAAGTTCCAGCATATCCGCGACCTCCCGGGGCATATTATTCGTCCGAATGACATTTACGGGGCGTTTCTTCGGATGTTCATAGTTGATCTCCAGCAAAGGCTCCTCTTTCAACTGCGGATGGGTGAATGGGCGTATCGTCGCAGACACAAGGCATCGTTTGATCGGCGGGAATTCGAGGTAATAGTCGATGACATTCTCCATCGCTTCACGGAACTTGCCATCGGACTGGAACGTGTCTATCTCATCGACCATGATATGCCAGTCCATATGCGGCTCGCATAGTTTCTCGGCGGGGAGGCTCAATAGAAGGCGCATGGGATTTTGCTTCAACTCCTCGGGAGCTTCCTCAAGTTTCTTGTTCCAAAATCTTATGGGGGCTTCTTTGATGTACTTGAACTGCGCCATCACGCGGCCTAAACTGTCTGCTACCACGAGGATTTTCTTGTAAGGAAAAGTGCCCGTTCGCTTCTCCGCGATATAGCTGCGGATTTGTTCGTCCGTAGGACTTTTGCAATTCTCCTCCGGAATATCGCTTCCGACATAGAGGAAGCGGTTCGATGTACGGTCCTTGTTGTAACCCCGCAGGTATTTCTGATAGGCCAGCTTTTTGGTCGGGAGGACGATAATCGTATCGCGCGGTTGATTCAGTGCCAGGGTAGTAGCTCCGATGCCCGGAACGCTTTTCTTGACGATGCCATAGGGCAGGTTGGTGAAAATTCCGCCTAACTTGGCTCTCGGATAAAGCAGCGTCAGACGCATGCACTCTATGCGCTTATGCGTATCGTCTTGATAGATGATTTCATACCGAACCGGATTCTTCTCGTCGTCAAATGTGTTTATGAAAGCTCCGTTGTACATGTAGCTCCGGTAATAGCCTATACCATCGCAGTAACCGCTGATATTCGGATAAAAGATTTCATAGCGAGGGTCCTCTATCTTTACGGTATTGGCTGGGAGTTTCTCCCGTGAAGAAAGTTTGGGTTTGACCTTATCGTCATTCATACATGGAACGCCTTTTGGAAAAGACCGCCTATGCTCTCACCATAGGCAGTCATGTAAAGATACAAGATGTTATTGAGATTATCAAGTCCCTATTCACTAATCATTTATTCCCCTAACACCTTTTCCAGCCGTCCGATATGATTGCTGATGTTCTTGTTCAGAACTTGCGCATAGGAATGCTGGGTAACCGAAATATTAGAGTGTCCGAGCAGTTTGCTCACCACCTCGATAGGAACATCGTTATAGAGCAGGATAGTCGTGGCAAAGGTTTTCCGAGCTGTGTGGTGTGTCAATTTCTTGTCGATACCTACTACATCCGCAATTTCATGCAGGTAAGAATTGACCTTTTGATTGGAGATGCGCGGCTGGATATAATCGTCCGTACTATTGAGTTCACGGAACCAGGCTATCAGTTTCTCAGCCTGCGGGAGCAACGGAACGGAAACCTCCCGGTCCGTCTTTTGACGAACAAGCGTGATCCAATTCCTGCCGTCAAATCCTTTCGTGATATGCTTCGGTTGCAACGCCTGCGCTTCATGATAGGCAAGCCCCGTATAGACTGAGAAGAGGTAGATGTTCTTCACCGTTTCCAGCCGTTTCTGAGCAAAATGGTGATGCTCCAGCTTATGCAGTTCTTCCTGCGTGAGAAATACCAGCCGTTTACGCTCTTTTAAGGGCCTGTATTCGACGAACGGGTCCTGCTGGATATAGTTGCACTTGAAAGCGTAAGTGACCATCTGACGCACCCGCTGCATGATTTTATTGATGGTGATGGCTTTCAGACCTTGCACTATGAGTGCTTCTTCGAACTGCTTCACAAAGCGATAGTCCACGTTTCGGATGGGAATGTCCTGCGTGTTGTACGAGGTACGGATATACTGCTCCACATGGGCGAAAACCTCGCGGAATTTCTGCAATGTCGCAGGTGAATACTCCTTGTCTACGAGTTGTTCCATCTTATTCAGACGGTCCCGGAAAATCCCGCACAACGTATGTTCCTCCACCGTCTTGTGCTTGTAGATCGAGTAGATTTCAGCCAGCGATACATTCCCGTCAGCTTCGTACAATTTACGCTCGATGCCTTTGAGTTCGATAGTGATATCCTGCAAGCGACGGTTAATCAGCACGGCATCTTCAGAGGTTCCGCGGACACATTGAGCGTCTTTGTCCCACAAGTCAGGTGTTACATAAAGTCCCGTCGAGAATTGCTGGCGTTCTGCACCGTCAGTCGTTAACTTGCAGTAAATCGGGGCTGTACCCCGTCGGTTTCTCTTAAATTCGTAGAGATAATAAGTGATTCTCAGTATTTCAACCATAGTCAGCAGATCGTTTTCATAACCCGCTGGAATACTTTTCATTACAAGTCTGGAATACAACTTTTGCCCGAAAGCGAATTGTATTCCAACGAACCCCTAAAATGCCCCGATTTTGACTGATTATTAAAATATCTTAAAATATGATAATTTTGTTTAATTGCTGATTATAAGATATTTAACCATTTTGTAGGGCATAAAAATAGGGGTCAGATTTTGCAATCTAACCCCTTCCGTAGCGGGTCCGAGACTTGAACTCGGGACCTCATGATTATGAATCATGCGCTCTAACCAGCTGAGCTAACCCGCCATTGCTGAAAGCGAGTGCAAAGGTAATAGAAATTTTCAATCGTGCAAAATCTTTCGGCAAAAAAACGCCGTAAAATTTATGATTCCGGGTTGTGGCATTGATTTTGAGCGCGCTACGAAAAAACCGCAATCTATGTCTCTTACCCAATCGGCGCGTGCCGGAATCCGTGATGCGCTCGGTGTTGTCAAACTCATCGCCGGACTGGTGCTCCTCGTGGCCCTCTCGTGGGAGATCATTGCCGGCGACCATGTCCACATGTCCCGCACCTACCTTGCGATCCAGTTCGTCGTCTGCCTCGTTTTCCTGTGCGATTTCTTCGTCCGCTGGGCCGCTACCGAACGTCCGGGCCGTTTTTTCTGGCGCAACCTGCCGTTCCTGCTGCTTTCCGTACCCTACCTGAACATCCTGGCGTGGAGCGGCGTCGGCATGACCCACGACTGGGGCGTGCTCGTCGGGCTTATCCCGCTGCTCCGGGCCTTCCTGGCCATGGTGATCATCGTGCGGTGGCTGGTCTCCGAAAACAGGATGCGGAGGCTCTTTTTCGCCTATATCTTCACCGTCGTCATCTTTACCTATATCTCCGGGCTGGTGTTCTACGACTACGAGGTGCTCGTCAATCCCAAGCTCCACGGCTTCGGCAATGCGCTCTGGTGGGCGTGGATGAACGTCACGACCGTCGGTGCGGAGATTTTCCCCGTCACGGCCGTCGGCAAGGTCTTCTGCGTGCTGCTTCCGTCGTTGGGCATGATGTTCTTTCCGATCTTCACGACCTATGTCCTGCAGGAGTACACCCATAAGAAGGGAGAGTAGCCTTCTGTAAACCTCCCGGCCGTTGTTACGGCCGGGAGGTTAAAATTGCCGGAACAGCGTTATTTTACGCTTTTCGGCACACGCGGCTCCGTCAGGACCGGGCGGCGATCCCGTTCAACCCGATCAGCTGCACACGCTGTTCCAGGTC